>Ga0182739_1001285_pt1 | contig 27013 bp, 21 predicted proteins | sample eDN5th30CBELigBY_FD_128873 | JGI IMG/M metagenome (GOLD analysis project Ga0182739, IMG submission 128873) | Enriched backyard soil microbial communities from Emeryville, California, USA - eDNA 5th pass 30_C BE-Lig BY (version 2) (version 2) | ecosystem: Environmental > Terrestrial > Soil >... | reverse complement strand
CGACGTCGAATCTTGCGTTCATCGGGAGCCTGCGGTGCTCGCGTACCCAAAAACGTACGCTGTGCTCCTCATTCCCTAACTTCACGCAAGCTTCTTGGTACTGAAAGCCCAAAGTTTTAAACTTGATTGAAATGATGTTGTTTAAAACTTTTGACTTTGATTACGATGTAATGCGCTGAAGCATATTCGACGTCGAATCTTGCGCTACTTATTCCGTAGGAATGCCCGAGCAATAGAGGAGATTCCATCGGAGCCGAAAGCCAAAGTTTCAAACTTGATTTTATTGCTAAAAACGGTTCTATTTAGCATGTTCAACGAGAAGGTGGATTATTCGTGAATTTGATATAAAAATGTCCAAGTAAATAATCAATGCGTTATATTATCTAACTTAAACCTTCCATTGTCGAACGTTTTCACGAGTTTTGTTTGGAATGTTCGCAATTTTTAGATAAATAAGTTGACGCAACAAAAAAATGTGTGTAAAATTAAGGAAAAGTTATGTGAATTACCGAAAAGTCGTGTTATGTAAATTAACACGAATGCTGCTGTAATAACATTCAGCTTCACTACTCAGGAGGTGGTCGAGTGTCAACGGCCAAAAGAAAACAGTCATTTGTTTATGATTCACAGTCGTTCTATGATGAGATGTTCGATAGTTATGGTGGGGTGCGCTCACATTATCAATCCATTCATTCGCAATTTGCTCAAATGAGTCCGGCCAATCAGGCAGCTCGTAGTAAAGCATTGCAGCAACGGATGATTGAGGAGGGGATTACCTTCACTCTCTATCGACAGAATCAGAGCGAGCCTCTTGAGCGAACAATTCCTTTCGATTATATTCCGCGAGTAATTGCGGCTAAGGAATGGGATGTAGTTGATCGTGGTTTACGCCAGCGTGTACAAGCGCTAAATGCGTTTATCCATGATATTTACCATAATCAGAACATTATTAAAGACGGTGTCATTCCACGCAGATTAATTGTATCGAATACGTACTATCGTCCTGAAATGGTATCGCTTGATGTACCGGGTGGAGTTTATATTACTGCCTCTGGTATCGATCTTATTCGTGATGATAAGGGCGAGTATTTTGTATTGGAAGATAATTTGCGCTCTCCATCGGGCTTTTCTTACTTGTTTAAAGGTAGAGCACTTATGCGCGAACTGTTTCATGATCTGTATTTGAAAAATTCAGTTGTGGAGATTGAACGAAGCTTAAATGCTTTTTTAAGCTCATTACGCAGTATTGCTCCAAATGGCAAGAAGGACCCTGTCATCGCACTATTAAGCCCAGGATCATACAACTCGGCATACTTTGAGCATACATTTTTAGCTCAGCAGATGGGTATTTATTTGGTTGAAGGTAGAGATCTCGTTTATAAAGATCATAAAATATATATTCGCAGCCTAGATGGGTTGCGCCAAGTGGACGTCATCTATCGTCGTATTGATGATGATTTCCTCGATCCACTAGCATTTAATCCAAATTCGATGCTAGGTGTACCTGGCTTAATGAACGCCTATCGAGCTGGGAACGTGGCAATAGCGAATGCTCCAGGAACGGGTGTAGCGGATGATAAAGCGGTTTATGCTTATGTGCCTGATATGATTAGATATTATTTACATGAAGAACCCATTTTGAACAATGTACCGACATATATTTTAGATAGAAAAGAAGATCGCGAATATGTGCTCGATCATTTATCGGAATTGGTTGTGAAGGAAACATCTTTATCAGGCGGTTATGGCATGTTGATCGGACCTGCAGCTTCCGAGGAAGAGATTGCACAATTCAGGCAAGCGATTCAAGAGAATCCATCACGTTATGTCGCTCAAAAAACGATGAAGCTTTCCACTGCGCCTATTATGAATGATGGAATTATGGCCCCTCGCCACATCGATTTACGCGGGTTTGTGCTTAAGGGGACAGAGACGCATGTTATTCCAGGTGGGTTAACGCGTGTAGCGCTTGTTGAGGGCTCGTTAGTCGTTAATTCATCTCAAGGTGGCGGTGTAAAGGATACGTGGGTGCTTAAATAGTTGCAGAATTTTACTAGACTGATCTGCAATGGTTATGATCTGTATAGATATGTAATGATGTGGAGGGATAAGTATGCTAAATCGAACTGCGGAGGCTTTGTTTTGGATCGGCAGATATATGGAGCGAGCAGAAAATCATGCGCGATTAATTGATGTCTACTATCATTTACAGCAAGACGAGTTTATGAGTAGTATCCAGCTCGCAGAGAATCAGCATAATGATAAATGGCAACGGATGGTGGAGGCGCTTGGCAGCAAAGCCTCCTTCGAACAAGCATACGGACAATATAGCGAGCAGACGGTGCTAGTGTACATTACATTAGATCGAGACAATCCCAATTCATTAGTTTCCTGTATTAGTCATGCGCGAAACAATTTGCGTACGCTGCGCGAGCAAGCACCGACGGAGTTATGGGAGGTGCTCAATAGCTTCTATCTATGGCTGCGCGAACAAAGCAGCGATGGATTACTGAAGGAGTCACCACATCAGTTTCTCTCTCAAATAAAAAACTGGTGCCATATGTTCTATGGCTGCATGCATTCGGTTATGCCACGACAAAATGAATGGAATTTTATGGAGTGCGGACGGTATTTGGAGCGAGCGGAAAATACACTGCGTATATTAAATGCTGTTCCACGAGATATTACGGGTGGTATAAGCGGTGGATCGTATTTGTATTTGCAGGCTGTACTAAGATCGATGAGCGGCTACCAAGCCTTCCGTCGAATTTATGCAGATAGCATTTCTGTTGAGCGGATATTAGAGTTTGTTATATTAGGCACAAGCTTCCCACGCTCGGTGCATTTTGCGTTCCATAAGCTGATTGAGCATATCCGTTCTTTGGAATTGCACGATAAGCAATTAAAAATCGCTCATGACCGCATATATAGACAAATTAGCAAGCTGAGCGCGGAACTAGATTGTATTGAAATAGGAGACCTAACGTGTGAGAGGAAAGATGAGCTTACGCTTTCCTTGCTGCAATCCTGCAGTTGGATTGGCAATGAGCTAGGTAAAACCTTTTTTCTTGTCGGGGAGGTCAGTGCATGAAGCTGAAGATCAGTCATATTACGAAGTATCAGTATGCGCAGGACGTGACCGACAGTGTCAATGAAATTCGACTAACCCCTGTTACCAATGAGCGTCAATCCTGCTATAATCACAGCATTTCTATCGAGCCGAATGCATCATTGTTTGCGTATGAGGATTGCTTTGGTAATCGAGTGCATGCCTTTTCCGTCAATCAGCCTCATAAAACACTAACGATTAAAACATCAATGATCGTTGTAACGACGGAGCCGTTTACGGTTGACGACAAGAAGAAGCTGCAAAGCTTAAAGCCGAGTGAGGCGTGGGAAAAGCTGCGCTCTGACAAGGTTGTAGATCGCTTTATCGAGTTTTTATTGCCTACTCCATATACCGAGGTTACGGACGAAATTCGTGAGCTGATGGAGCTTATTCCAAGTCTAACTATCATTTCGGGAGGAGAAGAAAGCAGCAGTGAAGCTGTCCCTGCTTCTTCGGTGTATGAATGGGTAGATGCGTTATGCGACTATATTCGTACCCACTTCATCTATGATCCTGAGGCGACTACGGTCAATACGAAGGCCTATGAGCTGATTGATAAACAGCGGGGAGTTTGTCAGGACTTTGCACATTTGATGATCGCGGTCTGTCGTGCGAAAGGCGTACCGGCTCGCTATGTGAGCGGCTATCATTTTGTAGGTGATTTACAGGGCGGTGCTGCTGATTTTGAACAAGCGTCGCATGCATGGGTTGAAGCCTATGTGCCAGAGCTAGGCTGGTGCTCCTTCGATCCTACGAATAAAACAGCATTCGATGATCGTTATGTGAAGCTAGGTCATGGACGAGATTATCTCGATATCGTACCTGTTAAAGGCATCTATCGAGGCACTGGTGAGCAGCAGTTATTCGTAACGGTCGATGTTCAGAAGCTAGGTAGTGGTGCGTAGTTGATGAGCACTGTGATCAATAAGATAGTGAAAAGAGAAGGCTACTCACAATAATGGGTAGCCTTCTCTACATATTTTAATCATAATTAGCTGCTAATTGACGTCCTCTTCAACTCAGCAATTTTTTGAAGTATAAGGAAGCATCTTGTTTTCTCCGCATCTTCCTCTGATAGCAGATACCCCTCTACAAGTCTATAGCCGAACATAAGCAGTATTAATTCATGTACACAATGCTCCTCAATCGGCGGTGCTTCGCCGTATTTAGAAAATCCACGATAATAAGCAGGCACGCATCGCTGATAATATTCAATCATTTGATCGATATCCGCTTCATCAGCAATTAGACTTGCTATATCCTCCCCTAGGTAGCCCCATCCCGATGTATCCCAGTCGATGAGCACAATTTTGTCATCAGTATGAATGATGTTAGTTACCCAGAAGTCTCGATGGCATAATACAATCGGCAATTTTTGAATACGTTCGAAAATTTGATCAGAACTGTCATCGAAGTCGATGAGCATTTGTCGCACATGTAGTGGGAACTCGCAGTTGTCTGAACGAACATAATCGTAAACGACTGGCCATGAACGATAATGAAGATAGGTTATCTTCATCAGCTCTTTATGGCTTAGGTTGCTTAGCTCATGAAGTACAGAAGGTTGCTCGGCATAAAGCTTACCTTGATAACGTCCTAACTCAAATGCAGCCTGTTCATACATATCAGCGGTCAAGTTTAAACCAGTAGTACCGTCAATATATTCAAGCCATAGCTGAAATTCAGTTTGTTCAGCATTCATCTCAGAGTAGTAACATGTCGGCCAGCGTAAAGCCTCCAAGAACGTTTCTTCCAATTGGGTCGAATAGAGATCATATTCTCTTCTCCAAGAACTCGGATCACCGTAACGCTCCCACTGTTTCTGTAGCTTAAGCACGATACGGAATGGTACTTTTACATTGTTGATAGCTTCTGCATTTCCTGATACGAGATATACACTGCCAACAGTTCCACCTTGTAACGGCTTCGTCTCGTAATTGGCAGTAATGATTTCGGTTTTGAATTGCTTGCTTAAAGAAATAAGCAATGCTTCTTGTTTAATCGTTACGGTCATTACGCCCACCCCCTTTCTTAGCTTGCTTCTTCGACATTGCGCTGCTTTTGTTGCGCGCCCTTTTGTCGATAAGGTAGGTCGATTTGTCTTGGACAAACCTATTCTCATTTTATTGAACGGCATATTGCTGCCATCGTTCAAGAGGTAACGATCCGTTTTCAAGTGCGGCGATAACGGCACAGCCTGGTTCGGCTTGATGACGGCAATCGGTGAATCGGCATTGTAGGAACAACTCCTCCACATCTTTAAAGCTTGCGCGTATACCTTCATCAGCATCAAAAAGTCCAAGCTCTCGCATCCCAGGCGTATCGATGACCATCGTACCAGAGGGAAGCATAAACAGCTGACGGTGCGTTGTTGTATGACGCCCTCGACTGTCGGCTTCTCGAATCGCCTGAACCTTCATAACGTCCTGTTCCATTAACGCATTGAGCAGAGAAGATTTACCGACGCCAGACATACCGAGAAAGACAGCTGTTTTACCCGGCAGCAAGTAGGGCTCAAGCTCGTTTAGTCCGAAGCGAGAATGACTACTGATGACATAAGCCGGCACATCAGGGAGTGCTTCTGTAACTTTTGCAAGTGCCAGTTGCTGGTCATCTACGAGATCTGCTTTAGTCAAAATAACGACCGGCTGAGCACCACTTTGCTTGGCTTGTGTTAAGTAGCGCATGATGCGAGTGATGTTGAAATCCAAGTTCAAAGAAGAAATGATAAATACATAATCAAAGTTGGTGGCAACGACCTGTTCACGTATCGATTTTGCGTAGCCTGCTGCATGCCCAGAGTAATCAGCACGTGAGAATTTGGAACGACGCGGAAGTACGGTGACGATAAGAGAGTCTCCGCTCTCATTGTACTGCAGCAAAACAAAGTCACCGACACATGGAAAGTCAACACTCATTTCCGCACTATGATAGAACGTACCTTTAAGCACCGCCTTTAATTCTCCCTGCTCTATCACGACTGTGAAGCGCTCACGTCGAAGTTCAATCACTCTTCCAAGCATTAAACCGTCAGGTATTACTTCTTCTGTGTAGCCATAAGTTTTCATATCGATCATTTGATTTGGTTAGCTCCTTTAATGTTGTTTTTGGACGCAAAAATGCCGTGGTCAAGCAGCCTCTACTAAAGAAGCTGTCATCGCACGGCATTAGAACGCAAAAAGACACGACCTGCATCGTATCTCGCAAACAGCAATATTCACGAAAGGTTACTTTTGATGGCATAGCAAACAACACAGGAGTATGCCTGCGCATTTAACCTATGCCTACTATTCTGTTTTAAGAACAAATCACCATTTTTGTATTTGCCATTAAAAACATCTCCCTTCGTGTAAGGAACTTTTTGCTTATTACTAAGCTGTATTCAGTGTAAGTGGAATTGGATAAAAAATCAATATATGTAAATAAAAAAATCGAATATGACCAAAATTACTACACCTATTATGTAGAAGAGCATGTGTGCGCCATTCAGCTAAAATATTAATATTGCTATGGTTATAGGAGGGAGTTCTAATGAATAGAAAAGGTTGGCTGACGTCTTTACTAAGCATGGCTGCTATTATCGTACTGTTAGCTGGTGCAACCTTAGCCTATGATCATTGGAGGAATAATGTCAGTCTGGTGGGATGAGCAGCGAAGCTGATAATCAGCCTACTCCAAATGTTGAACAACAAGTAAAGCCTGTAAACGATGATGCAATTGATAATATAAAAGTAACTGAGGAAAATTGGTGGGAAAAGGGTGAAAAACGAGAAGGCGTTTACCTCGTTGAAAATGGTGTGCCAATTCGTATTGCGGGAGTAAAGGAACAAAAGAAAGCTGCGGCAGGCGGGCCGGAATTAAGTAGACTATTCTGGGATACTACAGCAGACAAAAGAAGGATAGCTGCGACAATTGAAGGAGAAGAGTTGAGCTTCGTATTTCGTACTCAGCCTACAATTGATGAAAAGCTGTTGTTCAGCATCCCGGATATCGGAACGTATATACAAGTTATTCCGAACAGCAATTATCAGCATCTAATGAGTTATAAAGAAAACCTATACTTAGTTGATAGTGAAACGTCTCAAATTACCCCAATGTTAAAGGATAAGATTGGCATCTATAATCTCGAAGATCATTTCCATGAAACGATTGATGATTTTTATCCTTCATGGGGGAGTGATGCTGAAATTTCACCTGACGGAAAGTTTCTGCTCTTTAAAACTACACGCAATGCGCTTCATGATGGTAATTTTAATGGCCAGGTATGGGTGAAGTATTTACCAGATGAAGAGGAATATTTTGTTACGGATGCACCTTTCACCTTTATAGGGTTTGGCTCCAATGACTACGTATTTTATGCTAGTGAAGATACTGTCGAGCGTGTCCATTTACGAACAAAGCAATCGGAGGTTATGGTAGCGTATAGTTTAAAGGCTGCAATTAGTGGAAATTATTTAATATATCAGCCACAGCAAACACTGCTTTTTAAGCTAAATGTAGAAAACAAAGCCGAGGAGCAAGTTCATATTGATGGGTTAGGAAAGGCTTCTCATATTTTGACTAATCATGAAAGTCCTTGGGTATTGATTATTAACCAGCCGGATCCTCAGCAAGCGGTGTATTCGTTAATACTATATAATGTGCAGAGTGGAGACCAGCAGCAGCTATCGATTCCTGAATATATGAATTTTCATATGTCGTGGGTCAATAGCGAGCAATTTCTGATTAGCTATCAAATTAAAGGGACCGAGCAAGAGGAAACGTATATTATTAATGTGGCAGATGTGATATAACTAACTCCCGTCATCGTTATTAGTAGAATGCAGCAAAATTCTACTACGGCAGCGACGGGAGTTTTATATTTCCACGATAAAACGTTAGGAGACATGCTGAAAGCAGGAAAACGCTAACAAATAGCTAATATGTTGTTAGAATATAACCAAGCTTAACACGTACTATAAATATAAGGACAACAAAATATGATTAGAGGAGGAATTACTTTGCCCAACATACTTGATATGGATGCTACAGCAATAGCGGAAAGTATTAAGTCAGGACAATTAACATCGCAGCAGGTTACGGATACATATATTCAGCATTTACAAGCAGCGAATGAACAAATTAATTGTATTACGGTTGATCGCTTTGAGCAGGCGCGTGCAGAAGCAATTGCAGCTGATAAGAAGCTGCAGCAAGGTGAGCCAGTAGGCAAATTACACGGTGTACCGATCAGTATTAAGGATTGCTTCCATGTCGCGGGAATGCCAACTACATCGGGGTTAACTTACCGTCGTGACAAAATAGAACAGCAGGATGCGGTCGTTGTAAAGCTGTTAAAGGAGCAAGGGGCCATCGTGGTGGCGAAAACAAATACGCCAGCACTTTGCTTCTGTCAGGAGACGGTCAATAAGCTACATGGACGAACGAATAACCCTTGGGATGTGCAGCGTTCAGCTGGCGGCTCCAGTGGTGGTGAAGGTGCGCTAATGGCGGTGGGCGGCGCAGCAGTTGGCTTAGGTGCGGATATTGGCGGATCGATTCGTTTTCCTAGCCATTATAACGGTATCGTCGGCTTCAAATCAGGAAATGAGCAGGTCAATGATCTCGGCAACTACCCACATGTGACGATCCCGGAGCAACGCCGAATGCTAGGGATTGGTGCAATGGGCAAATCAGTAAGGGATACTCGATTGATCAATGAAATTTTAACGAATGGTAAGCGTAAATTCGTTGATCTTGATGCGTATGAGATCGTTATTCCAGAGAAGCAACCGCAAATTCCGCTGTCTAACACGACCGTGCAATTGCTAGAGCAGCTTCGTGAGAAAATCGCCGCTGATTTCAAAAGCTGTGACAAGGCTCCTCCGTACTTTAGCCAGTCAGCACTACTATGGCAGGAGCTAATGAGTATTGATGGAGCAAGTCATGTGAAGGCGTTGATGACGAGTGACGGCAAAGCAAATCCAATTGTAGAGTATGTGAAGGAAAAGCTGACTGGGCGTTCAGAGACTCATGCCTATCTGTCATGGGCGCTGCTTGGCGCTAATATGTTTAAGCCATCAGAAGCTCGTCGCGCGGAAATCGGAAGTATATTGAAGCAAGGTGATGAAGAGCTGGATCATTATTTTCATACGCGCTTGCTAATTCTTCCTGTTTATCATGAAGCTGCACAGCGACACGGCAAGCAGTACGGTGAGATTTTCTCTATCCGTAAAACGTACAAGCAATATATGCCTTACATCGCTTATGCCAATGTGTGGGGACTTCCGTCATTAACCTTGCCAATCGGAAAGGATGAGGATGGTATGCCAATTGGCATTCAAATTATCTCAACTGTTGGCAATGAGGAAGCGATCTTTCAGCTTGGTGAATGGATCGAAGAGGAAGTCTATCGTTATGCACGGTGCACGTCGTATGATGCATAGCAGTAAAATTTAGGAATAAATCGCCATTATGCTTGGCATGCTAATCTTTATTGAGGGGATTGTTATTGAAATTAAAGGGGAAGCAGCCGATGGATGTATTTAAGGAAAGCAAATACCGCAAGCAGTATAATGCGCAGTACAAGGAAGCATTAAAGCTATTTCAGTGCCCTTACACTGAATATTATATCGATACAAACTATGGAAAAAGCTATGTTTTGCGCTTCGGCGATCCTCAAAAGCCGCCGCTTGTGCTGCTGCACGGGATGACGATGTGCTCGGTGATGTGGTATCCCAATGTGAAGATGTGGACTAGTCACTTTTGCGTATATACGATTGATATTATCGGTGACATCGGGAAAAGTATTCCGAATCAAATGATCATTCAGCAGGAACAAGCGGTGGAATGGCTTAAGCAGGTAGTAGATGCGCTTCACCTTCCTCAGTTTCATCTAGCAGGACATTCCATCGGGGGATATATTTCTTTGCGATTTACAATTGAGTATCCGAAGCGGGTAAATAGACTCGCTTTATTTGCTCCTGCCGCAGCGTTTCATCGGCTTCACTGGAAGTTTTTTTACTTCGCATTTCCAGGCGTATTGTTTCAAACTGAAAAGTGGATAGATCGCGCGTTTCGTTCCTTATCTGCAAAGGGGTTGCCATTCGAACCGGAATATCATCAGCTAATATTAGCGGGCTATCACAATGCATTGCCGCTATTACGACTTTATCCGTTAAAGATCGAGGTAGAGCTGCTGTCTACGATTAAGCAGCCTGTTTTGTTGATGGTGGGGGAGCAGGAGGTCATATATCCAGCACAGCAAGCGCTCGACTATGCCAAGGCTGCTGTGCCGAATATAGATGCAGTAATCGTTCAGCAAGCAAACCATACACTAACGATGGAATATGCTGACAATATTAATGAGTATACGCTTCAGTTCTTGCTGCGTTAATGATGCTCTATATATCCATTAACGATGTAACGGATTTTAGCAATAGTGGAATCTAACGAGAGATTTTCGATAACATGCTCGCAGTTTTTACGATAGGTAACCTCGTCATTATAATGATATAAATAGCTGTCGATAATATCGTAGGAGACGCCTTTCGCTTCTAACCGTTCGCGCAACGTATTTTTATTCACGTAAATGAATATCCGCACGACTCGTTCACCGTACATAGCACGCAGCGCATCACTTCCGTGGCGGTTAAGGATGACATAAGCGTGGTTACCTGCCCCAAGCGCTAAATCTAAATATCTTCGACTAATGCCGTAACGATAACGGTCGATTTGTACATATTCCACGAATAAATTATTGCTATGCATAATATCAAATTGTTCTGCGCTGACAAATCGGTAGTCGGTATCAGGCGATTCACTGCTGCGCGGAGGCCGGTCGGTACAGGATAAAACATGCACCACATTGCTTCCTTTCAGTGCTTTGTGTGCTGCAGTTTTTCGTCCTGAGCCACTTGTACCAGTAATGATAAAGATATAAGGAGGTTTAGCGGTCATTGCAATCACTCCCTTCTATATTATAGTTATCGGCATAACGTGATGTGATAATAATAGAAATTGAAAGCGTATACAAATAAATAAATTGTAATGAAATATGAGCAGTAATTATCGTATAATACTACATAATACCAATACTATTTCTGCGAGCTAGCAGGTGTAATGGAGGAAAAGACGATTAAATTTACTGCCGATAATCAAAATTTATTTTCGTATAATATTCATTATTTTAGATATGATGGACAGCAACAGGAATGGGATATTTGGACATGGGAAGATGGTTGTGAAGGCAGAGAGGTAGACTTTACTGGAGTAGATCAGGAAGGCTTTGCGACTGCTATCATAACAAGCGTTGAGGATCATATTAACGTTATTACTCGACCGGGAAACTGGAGCTCACAGGAGGAAGATCGTAGAGTCGAGATGCCGGAAGGCAAGCGTGAAGTGGATGTTTGGCTAATTGAAGATGATACGAAGGTGTATTACAGCAACATAGGGCTAGACACCGCGCATAGAATCCGAGCTGCATTTATGGATAGCTTTACGAGTATTAACATTTTGACGACGAAAAATATTGCAGAGGAAGAGCTGCATCAATTTTATATTAAACAATTTGCTAGTGAGCTCAGCATTGCACTGCAGGTTTGTAAGCTGAGTGAGCGGAGCTATTCATTGACAGTGGCACATGGGGCGATTGATGTAACGAAGGTTTATCTCGTTGGTCATCCGAAGCTCAATGCTGCCAAGCTGGTGTATCGCAATGTGTTAGATGATCAGCAGTTTTATTATAGTGGTGAGGATCTCGGCTTAACCTATACGCTGTCAGCTAGTGGATTTAAGCTATGGGCTCCGACTGCTGCTGGAGTTGCTGTGGCGATATATGAGAACAGTGGACAATATAATAGCTTAGGCTGGGTAGATATGCATAGCGATGGTCAAGAAACTCCAATGGTTCGTAATAACAATGGAGTGTGGTCAACGGTTATAACTGGCAATTTAGTTGGCAAATTTTATATGTATAAATTGACTTTTGCAGACTGGACAGTCAACTATGTAGTCGATCCTTATGCACGTGCGGTAGGTGCCAATGGGGCACGAGCTGCAATTATTGATATGAAGAGTACTGATCCTGAAGGCTGGACTAAGGATCGAAAGCCGTCGTTGATGGAGGCTAATGATGCTATTATATATGAGCTGCATGTTCGTGATTTTTCAATAAATGAAAGCTCAGGAGTTACTCCTTGTAATAGAGGCAAGTTTGCAGCATTTACTGAAGCTGGACTGACTGATGAGTACGGCAATAAGCTTGGCATCGATCATTTAGTAGAGTTAGGAATTACACATGTTCATTTATTGCCTGTTTATGATTTTCAAACGGTAAATGAGCTGACTGTCGATGATCCTTCATCTGCTGAGCGCAAGTATAACTGGGGCTATGATCCGCAAAATTACAATGTTCCGGAAGGTTCCTATAGTTCGGACGTAAGCAATGCCAGTGCTAGAATTAGCGAGTTTAAGAGAATGGTCAAGGCGTTACACGATAAAGGAATTCGTGTCGTCATGGATGTCGTATACAACCATACGTATTCTATTAAAAGAGGACCGTTCCAAAATATCGTGCCGGGCTATTTTTACCGGACGAAGGCTAATGGCGCTTATTCCAACGGATCTGGTTGTGGCAATGAGCTTGCAACTGAGCGTCCGATGGTTTCCAAATTCATTAAGGAATCGGTACGTTACTGGGCGAAGGAATATCATATTGATGGCTTCCGATTTGACCTAATGGGGCTTATCGATGTTACAACGATGAAAGAGCTGACAGAGGAGCTTCATAGCAAGGTTGATGCTAGTATTCTTATTTATGGCGAGCCTTGGGTGGCTGCTTCAACGACGCTGCCTTACAGTGAGCAGACTTTAAAGGGGACACAGAGAGACTCCCAATTTGCAGTGTTTAACGATCATTTTCGCAATGCGATTAAAGGCGATAGTGATTCGATTGCGAAAGGCTTTGCTACAGGAAATGTAGAAACATTAGATGTCATTGCGCAAGGTGTAAGGGGCGCAATTGATGATTTTACGAATGCTGCCAGTGAAAGTATTAATTATGTAACAGCACATGATAATTTGAATTTATGGGATAAGATCGTTAAGACGCAAGGGTTATTCGATGAGCTGAACATGCTCCATATGAAGAATGGAGCATTAATTGGCGGGGGGGATGTTGCCGAAGCTGTAGCTCATGCAAAGCCATATCTGCATGTTCAAGCAGGTAATGTGCTTGGTAATGAAACGGTAAAACGCTCCTTGCTGGCTAACGGTATTGTCCTTACGTCGCAAGGGATTCCATTTATTCATGCTGGCGATGAGTTTCTACGAAGTAAATATGGTGATCATAATAGCTATCGCAGCTCCGATCTCATTAATGGGATTGATTGGCGCAATAAAGAGAAGTTCAAGGATGTTTATCGCTATTATCAAGGGTTAATTAAGCTTCGTCGCGAGCATCCGGCGTTCCGTATGAGTTCCCGCCATGATATTAACAACTACTTACACATTCTATATCAGCATGATGGCGTACTTGCCTTCAGACTTGGAGATCATGCCAATTTTGATACTTGGAAAAATATTATCGTTATTTACAATGGTAAGGATGAACCACGTGAGCTGTTATTACCAGAATCGACTTGGTGGCATGTCGTTGTCAATGGTAACGCAGCGGGAACGAAAAGCCTTACGACCGTGAGTGGTACTGTAAAGGTGGATGCCATTTCGATGATGGTGCTCTATGAAGAGGGAGATCTTTCAGTTAAACCATTTAGTTTTTAAGTGAATTGCCCCCCGAAAGTTAGTTATTAACGCTAACTTTTAGGGGGCATTGCCGTGTATATGGCTCAAGTGGTAAGGGACTTCACTACGTTCTGCAAGCTTATGAAACAACTAACGGGCAAGCTCCATGCTGCATTGATCCACGTTCAATTTGGAAGGTGGAGTGCTTAATACCTTTTTGCTCAGCTAGTTGTATAGCTTTGGCAAGCACCGCCTGCTCGTCACTACCTTCCTCAACAAGCAAATGACAGCTTAATGAATGAAGCCCGGAGGTCAGTGTCCATACGTGCAGATCATGGACATCTGTTACTTGTGGCAGTCCACGTAAACTTTGCTCCAGCAGCTTAATGCTTATATCAGCCGGTGCGCCTTCCATTAAAATGTGCAGACTTAGCTTTAATACGCCCCAAGCGCTCCGTAATATAAGCAATGCGACAACTACACTTATAATAGGGTCGGCGTAATACCAATTGAAAGTGAGCATAATAAATCCCGCAACAATAGCTCCAATTGAGCCCAACATATCCCCGATGACATGCAAGTAAGCAGAGCGCATATTAACGTTATGCTCTACATCTCCTTTTCGCATCAACACATACGCTGAAAGTAAATTTGCAACAAGACCAATGCTAGCAATAATGATCATTGATCCGCTAGCAACCTCAGTTGGTGACATTAAACGCTCAAACGCTTCCGCAATAATAAAGCCCGCGACGATAAATAAGGTAATGGCATTGAACAGGGCAGCAATAATTTCAAAGCGATGATTGCCAAATGTTCTAGTGCTTGCTGAAGCTTTGGTCGAAAACCAAAAAGCGATAAGGCTCAAAATTAAGGAGCTACTATCACTTAGCATATGACCACTATCCGATAGTAAGGCTAAGCTCTTTGTAAGCAAGCCACCAACAAATTCAAGGGCCATAATGGTTGCAGTAATAATCAGTGCAATAATTAGTCCTTGGCGATTACCGTCACTTACATTATGATGATGCAGCGAGCCATGGCTATGCCCGTGGTGACTATGCCCATGGTGGCGATGCTCGTCGTAGCTATGAGCTTGCTGATTATGTTGTTGGCTGCTAGATCTATCATCACTATGTCCATGATGACTATGGTCGTGATGGCTATGCTCCTGAACTTGTTTGTGTCCATGAGCTCCATGAGCTCTTTGCTGAGAACGTTTATTTTTCATATAAATCTCTCCCAAGTAATGATTCAAATTTACTATATATGAACATATGCTCATATATAGTAAATCATAATATGCATAATCTGTCAATCATGTCACTAAAGAAAAACTCCTCCCAAGGATAACGAGATAATGCTCGTTATCCTTGGGAGGAGTTTGAACTAAACTATCGGACTAATTTTCGTCAGCTGAACTGTCATTGCTATTGTTCACGACAGCTTTACGAGTTGCGATCAAACCGCTGTAGGCATCGAAGAAGAAGCGGCGTTGCTCCTTACTTATCAGCACGATAAATAGATGGACGACAACAGTAATGAACAGAATTGCGGATACAAATATCCCGAGTAAGTTAATCCCAATTGTTACGATATATAGTGAGGAATCAATATCTGCTTCTAACCGGTTAAGCACTTGTCCTACAAATGAAATGGCATAAAGTAAGAAGATTGCCAGCATTCGTTTTGTAAGCTTTCTTATTAGCCTTTCGCTCGTAAAGCGGAAACGCATCACCCAGCTTCCTAGCGTACGACCATGCCATGCTGCTGGAAGGATGATTAGAAAGACAACTAGAGCAATAATATGAATAATTAGCATGCTCCATATATCGGTGCTGCCACTGAATGCAGCGGCTATGCGTGAAACAATTTGAATGATCACAACGTCTATCATCGTTGCAAGTAGGATTGGCATATTGCGAACTTCATCACGCTCTAACAGCTGAGCAGCTTTTTCTTGCACGGAAGCTCTTGAAGGGAAGAGCGCTAGTATTATTGGACCAATAAAGAAGCCTAAAATTCCTCCTGCTGTATTAAGCATTAAATCATCAATATCAAATAAGCGATATGGACAGTCGTAGATTCCATAAATGGCAGTCACCTGTGTAACTTCATACATCAAGGTTACTGCGAATACGATTAACAACGCTTTCCACCAGGCTCTGCGCGCTTGAAAAAAGTAACGTAAATATACTCCGAGTGGCATTAATAATAGAAAATTAAAAAATGCTTGGAAAAAGGCACGTTCCTTAAGCAATAATATGTAGGTTGAGGGATTGTTCCAAACGACATTACTTTCTCGAAGTAAGTCTTTCACGAATTGGAACGGAACTAACGAATAATATGTTCTTCCAGACGGTACAACACAATTGTTTCGAGTTTCTGGTAATGGTAGCATCGTTAATAAAAACGCCGCCAAAAAATAAAAGATGAACGAAAAAACAATTAACGTTGAAGATAACGGAAAATAGCCAAGCTTTCGGTAAATATAGATGAGCCAAGGCAAAAAGCTCAGCATAGCAATTACAGCGAAGATGAGCAGTGCAACAATAATAGGTTGTCCGTAATCAAGCACTAAGCGATGTCCTTTCTATGTGCAAATTCATTTCGGTTTTTCATTATAGCATATTTATTTGGAAAACGTATTGATATCATTTGCTATCACCCAACAATTTTAGATATGATAGTATTTATAGAATTCCATATAAGGAGATGAGCCAATGTTTTCGAGAGCGAAGCTGGGCAAAATTAGCTCTAAAGTAAGAGAGCAGTCGCTATTTTTAGAACAAGTATTTCCTGCATCTCGCGATCAGGTGTTTCAAGCTTTTACGGACGGTGAGCTATTAAAAAAATGGTGGGGTCCAAATGGATGGGAGCTTACTTATTGTGCAATTGATGCTGCTCCAGAAGGTGAGTGGCATTATTGCTTAACCTGTACGGATAATAGTAAGGAATATGCTGGTCAGCAATCCTGGGGCAAAGCAATTTATGTTGAGGTAGACGCTCCTAATCGTATCGTTTACCGTGACTTCTACGCTAACGAGCAAGGAGAGATTGATCCTAACGTTCCGGAAGCGCTAGTAAGTATTCAATTTTCAGATCAAGCGAAATTCACTAGAGTTGTAAGTGAAACACGCTACTCTTCAAAAGAAGAATTGGACAATGTAATGAAAATGGGGCTCGTTGCTGGTATTACGGAAACATGGATGAGGCTCGATAAGCTGTTACGGGAGAAATAATTCGAAAATTGTTTGTCATATGTGTGCCCTGCGCTAACTAATTCCTTTTTGCTAGGAGTGAAACGAGAAGATTGCGTCAATAATAGAGTTATTGAGGCAGGTAGCAATCGACGTCATTAGCTTAAGTGCTATATGTTAGAAAGCGAGGGTACATATGAAAAATAATGTAATTGGTATTCATCCTGTGCATCGGAAGCTCGCTCAAATTTTTGAGATGAGTACGGGGATTAACGGCAATACGGTCATCGGAGCAGCGGAATGGCGGCAAATCATGCCGCTGCTCAAGCAAAATTATGAGCTAGTTAGGCAATTAGATGAGCTTAAGCAGCTATCTTTTGTCGCATATGAGTTAGGCGATCATGAATGGTTAATGGAGATCAGCGCGAAAATCGAATCGCTTGAAGAAGCAATGGAAATATAACTGACAATAAGGACTGTACATCGTTCGACAAAGAGCGCGCCAGTCCTTATTTTTATTTTGACATAAATATAGTGCTAAAGTCATATATCAAGTATAATATATAGGTGATTTAGAGCTTAATTTATAGACAGGATGACGCTGTTAGATGGTGGTGGAATATTGAACGGTTTACTGGAATTAAAAAATAAAATATTAGTCATGGTCATTAAGAGCAAAACTTTTTTAGTTACGTTCATTAGTGTGCTTACAGTTTGCATGATGACTATTTTCGCAAATACAGCTCATGTAAATGCTAAGTCTAATTCACTACCCCAGACTGTACATAAAGAAAGCGGATTGTTAGACTTTTCCACTTGGGATTTTCAAGGTGCTGGCAATGTAAAGCTTGATGGTCAGTGGGAATTTTATCCTAATCAATTGCTTACCGTAGAAGAGATGATGGACCCAACCTTAAAGCCGCCACATTATATTGAAGTCCCCAAAGGCTGGAGCAACGAGAATTCGTCGAGCTTTATGCATGACAAAGGGGCAGGAACCTATCGGATAAAGGTGAAGGTAGATCCTAATATTACGATGTATGGCTTGAAATCGACCTATATCCGTAATGCTAGCACAATTTATATCAACGGTCAGATTGTAGGTAATAGTGGAGTTCCAGCAATGGGCTTTGATCAAGGCTATGTCAGTCGCAATGTTCCGATTACAGCATTTTTTCCGCCTAACGATGGTCAGCTTATTATTACGATCCATGTAGCTAACTGGGATTACTATTATGGTGGGATTATTCAGAGCATCTATTTAGGGACTCAGCATCAGATTTTAGATCAGGTGTTACGAGCTAACGTATTGGATGCACTTGGCTTCTCCTTTTTCTTACTATCGTTTATCTACTATTTAAGTATTTATTTCCGTCGTCCACAGGATAAGGGGCTATTATATTTTACGATTTTTAGTTTGCTATATACATTTGTTATTTTCACGAGCAACGAACGATTATTTATGCAATTAGTTCCGGCAATTCCATATATGATTGTATTGAAGCTTCGTATGTTTGTAATCGGGATATGCCTACCATTTCTATGTTTATTTGTTAGAGAAATGGAGCGAAGCTTAATTCCGCAAAAATTTAGCAAATTTACTTTTATCGCGATGGTGTCAGTCGCAATAAGTGGCTTGTTCGTACCTGTGCAGCATCTAGGTACATTCGAATCTTACGCAGTCTGGATTTATTTAATGTCGCTATTATCAATAGCAGGTCTTCTATTAAAAGCAATTATTAAGCGGCAATATGGAAAATTAAGACGCCCGACGGTTTGGTTATTGTTTTCGGTAATTATGCTGCTATTTATCCAGTTTATCTTTATGGTGTTATATCTTTATTCCATTATTAACACGGCGATTGTGCCAATACTTACTGTAGTACTGTTCCTTATTGGGATTGCAACACTGTTTGCTAATCAGTACAAGGGTGCATACGATAAATTAGAGGTTGTCAGTCATCAGCTTATTGAAGCGGACAAAATGAAGGATGAATTTCTTATCCATACATCTCATGAGTTCAAAACACCGTTGCACGGGATTATTAACCTAGCTCAAGTTGTTATTAACCATAATGGTGATCGTTTGGAGCACAAGCAGCAAGAAAATATCGCGTTTATCATTTCACAGGCGACGCGTCTGTCAACGCTCGTTAACGATATAATTGATTTCCAAAGCTTGCAGCAAGGTAGACTGACATTCCAAAATCAATTGTTTGATATTAGTGGAACCGTCCAAGCGACGTTAGAGGTGTTGAAGTATTTGCGCAAAGGCGATCATGTACAGCTCATTTCGAAGGTAGAGCAAGATACTTACTTCCTCTACACTGATGAAAATCGCTTTAAGCAAATTCTTGTCAATCTTGTAGGAAATGCGCTCAAATTTACAGAGCAGGGTAGCATTGAAGTATCCGCCCAGTTGAAGGCTGGAGAAATTATCATTCATTTTACCGATACTGGAGCAGGCATGAGTGAGGAACGGCAGCAGAAGCTATTTACAGATGAGCTGCTAGATGACCATCAAGAGGAAACTCAAGTAAACTCTCAATATCGTTCATCTGGCTTAGGATTAAAAATATCGAGAATGCTCGCACAGCAAATGGGCGGAAATATTGATTTGAAGTGGTCCGAGATAGGTAAAGGTACGCAGTTTGAGCTGAAGCTACCTGCAGCCACAGCTCAGCAGCATGCCGAGCAAGCAAGCAGTATAGATGGTCTGTTAGTCGTAGCTGCAAGTGGTCCGTCGCTGCAAGGGCAGATAAAACAACAGGAGCAGCCAGTTGTCCAGTCTCGACTTAGACAGGTACGGCAAGCGAAGCAGATCAGACAAGCGCAATTGGCTGAGCGGATTAATGAAACTAAACAAGTGAACGATGAGCTGCTAAGTAAAGAGAAGCAGCAGCGTAATCAGACATCTTCAGTGCCAACGAACCAGTCGGCTAGTAAAATAAAAATATTAATTGTTGATGATGAAGCCTCCAACATTAAGGTGCTACAGGAGTTATTTGCAAGAAGTGGTTATCAAATGCTGATTGCCTATAACGGCATTAGCGCCTTGGAATTGCTGCAAAATCATCGTGATGTTTCCCTTGTTCTGCTTGATGTGATGATGCCAGGAATTTCGGGCTACGAGGTATGTAAAAGAATTCGCGAAAATTACCCGATCTACAAGCTGCCGATTGTGCTGTTGACCGTACGCAACTCATCTGCAGATGTTGCGGTAGGCCTTGAAGCAGGAGCGAACGACTTTTTAGTTAAGCCGTTCGATGGCAAAGAGCTTATGGCAAGGGTGCAGACGCTGCTGCAATTAAAAGAGGCAGCGGAGCAGGCGATCCAGATGGAAGCATTGTTCCTACAATCGCAAATTAAACCTCATTTCATATACAATGCGTTAAGCAGTATTATTTCGTTGTGCTATAGCGACGGGATGCAGGCAGGTAAGCTGCTGATGGAGTTTAGTAATTATTTGCGGCTTAGCTTTGACCTCGATCCGCATCATTCTAAGGTCAGCTTAGAGCGTGAGCTTTCTCTCGTTCGATCTTATGTTGCATTAGAGCAATCTCGATTTGATGAACGGCTACGCGTGGAGTGGGATATCAATGTTAAAACACCGATGGATATTCCAGCATTAACGATTCAGCCGCTTGTAGAAAATAGTATTCAGCATGGATTAATGAAGCGAATAGCTGGTGGTTCGGTGAAAATTTCATTAAATGAGCAAGCAGACCATATTATGATTGTTGTGCAGGATGATGGTGTAGGTATGTCGCCTGAAAAGCTTAGTACGATATTAGCTGCGGAAAAGCTGGAAGGAAGCATCGGATTGCTTAACGTACATCGACGCCTCATTTATGAGTACGGGCAAGGCCTAGAGGTGGAAAGTGAAGAAGGGGTTGGCACGAAAATCTCATTTAAGCTGCCGATTATCGTACCATCTCAATAAGGGTGTTAGAAGTAGGAGCAGTGTGGTCTGGTCTAAGGACATGGACCGTGCTGCTCCTTTGCTTATATAGCATGAAGCTAAACATACTCTAAAAATTTTCGAATCATGCGCAAATTCATATTGTTCCGCTTATGAATGATGCCAAATTCAATTCGATTATGCCATTGAAATTGAAAAGGGACCGCCTTCATATCGCCGTTTGTAATATAGGGATCATTTTTCAACATAAGATCTGAGAGAATACTAATACCAAGGCCCTCAACAACTGTACGTTTAATAACCTCAGTATTCGTTGTTTTGAAGATCACCTTTATGTCGGGAATTTCGCGATGAAATTCATCCATTAAATTGTTGTAGAAATAACTATCGTATAGAATGAAAAATTCCTCTTGAATGTCCTGTACCGTCAATTGATTTTTTAGCGCAAGCTTAGAGTTTTTTGAGACAATAGCCGAAAAAGCGCCATTCAGCTGCATCGGATGATATTGAATTTGCTGACTGAAATTTTTTTTGAAATCATTAAATTGTGCGATAAAGGCGACATCGATCTTGTCATGCTGAATGCTATGCAAAGCATGCAAATTTTCCATCTCGTGAATATTAATTTTCACGTGAGGATAGTCACTTTGAAAGGCGATGATGATGCTTGGCAGATGCGTCATAAAAATGCTCGGGATGGTGGCGATGCTCAGCTCACCCTTGAATGTTGTTTGGATCGACTGAATTTCAAGCTGTAGCTCGTCCATTTTCGTTAACACTTCGAGAATTTTATATAGGATGCTTTTGCCTTCTTCCGTAGGCAGTGTTCCACTTCTAGATCGGTGAAATAACGTAACGCCAACCTCTTTCTCAAGCTGGGTAATCGCTTGGCTTATGGCGGACTGCGTCACATGCAAATTTTCAGAAGCAATGGTTATTGAGCCAGACTGTAACGTTTCACGGACATAATAAAACTGATCTAAATTCATGGAGCATCTCCTATACTTAAGCTTTGCTAATGCTAATATTAAAATTTATAAATTTAATTAAATATTATTTATCATTATAATAGATCCAAACAGCATTGGAAAGGATTTACTATAATGGACGAAGGCTCTCGTTTATGGAGTAAGGATTTTATTTTATCTTCTTTGATTAACTTTTTTTTCGCATTCGTTTTTTATTTGCTGATCGTAACGACTAGCGGATATGCGGTTGAGGTTTATGGTGCTTCAACTGGTGAAGCGGGCTTAGTTTCTAGTATTTTTTCGATTGGTGCTTTACTTGGACGTTTATTGCTTGGACCCTATATGGAGAGAATAGGCTACAAGAAAATGCTCATGTCCAGCATTGTTTTATTTATACTAATATCTTGCTTTTACTTTATTCATTTAAATATTGGATTTCTATTGTTGACGCGTTTTCTTCACGGAATGATGCTCGGACTGACGATGATGATCGTCAATGCGATGGTGGCACATATTATACCAGCGGGGCGAAAGGGTGAAGGGATAGGCTATTATAGCTTAAGCACGATCTTTGCGACTGCTTTCGGTCCTTTTCTAGGCATATTATTAATACATTCAATCAGCTTTGAGCTATTGTTTGCAGGCTGTATTGGCTTATCGCTATGCAGTTTATTCGTTGCTTCTTTTATTAAAAGTCTGGTAATAAACATAGTGCCAGCTCCTATGGAAAGATTTTCACTTAAGAAATATATTGAGCCACGAGCAGTGCCGATTTCGCTTGTCGTGTTGGTTACAGCCTTCTGTTATTCAAGTGTGTTAACGTATTTGAGCTTTTACGCTACGCAATTGAATTTGGTAAAGACGGCAAGCTTATTCTTTATTACGTACTCCATTGCCATTCTGCTTTCACGTCCCTTTACAGGTAAGCTGCTAGATCGAAAAGGGGCCAATTACGTGATGTATCCTGCGATTATATTATTTGCGATTGGAATGTTTATATTAAGCATTGCGGATAATAGTACATTATTTTTACTTTCTAGTGTGTTCATCGGTTTAGGCTTCGGCAACATACAATCCTGCGCCCAGGCAATCTCAGTAAACTGTGTACCACCTGAAAAAATAGGATTGTCGACAGCAACGAACTCCAACTTTATGAACGTCGGCCTAGGCTTCGGACCATATCTACTAGGCACAATGCTAGGATCATTCTCCTACAGCCAAATGTACGCAGGGCTATCGGTAGTTATCTTTCTAACCGTCATACTATACACAATCGTCTATGCTAAACCAGAGAAGAAAGGGTTAATGATCAGGAATGCTAGGGAGCTTGGGGTAAAGTAGTGAGGTGGAAGAGTAGTGGTAAGTTGGTGAAGCAATTCTGAAGGTTGAGAAGGGAAAAAGAGCAGGAGACGTGATAAATTTGATGTAGAAACGGAAATGTGCGTGTAACAGAAACTCCTAAACCTTAAAGAACCAGCGAAGGAACTAAACGAAAAGTGCGGAGGAGTGCATGCAGTGAGCCTGAAATCCGCTACAGCGTAGGAAATGAACATTCTGAAAAACGAAAAGCGTGCTGAAAGAAAGTTCAATTCCGGAGTGATGAATATGCTTTCAAGCTATCTGTTAAACCCCAAAAAGCAAACTTTCAGCGTAGGACTAGTACGTCCTGTTAACGAAGTGTGCCACTTTTAAACCGCGTTGCCCCCAAAAAATTCAATCAGGCAACGCGGTTTAAACCGTGGCAAAAAGGACGTACTAGTCCGAAGCCATAAACCGTGGCAAAAAGGACGTACTAGTCCGGAGCCCTACTGATTAATATACTTCTCAAACACATACCCGAAATCCTTCACCTTATACTGCTCATGCTTCGATTTCAACCAATTAAATGTAGCCTCATTAATCGCATTAAATTGCTCAGCAGCCGTAGCACCTGATGACGTGCGTCCAATGCTTTCCTTCGCAATATGTACGCTCGATAATGCGTAATCATATAGCTTTTCATTTGTCGCAACGATTTCAGAGATTTTATTAAGAGCTTTATATAAATCCTTAATTTGCTCAATTTGCTTTTTATCTACGTCAATGGAGAAGCTTTCGCCACCGATTTGGAACTTGATTTCAACATCCAGATCAACCGTTCCCGCAGTTTCCAAAAATACTTTAGAAATTTCGTGACTGGAATAGTTATAACGCTTTAGCATACGTTTGCTGCTAATTGCGCTTTCGCCATCAAGATGGATTAAGGCAAGATTGGTGAAGCAATATTCGTCTTTTTTGGACTTAATAATAAAGTAGATTTTTTCTCCGTCTTCATGCATCACATAGTCATCTGTGTCTACTTTATCAAAGTCGCTACGATCAATAACCTTCCCGATATCGCTCAAGCCAAGTGCTTCTGCTGCAATTCTTTTAAACACAAACCTCATCCTCTCATAGTAAAATTTAACACATTATTCCTTTTCTATTTATTATTGTAACAGAGTAGGAGTAAGCACTACAATAGTACGAAAATCGTGTTAAAACGTTGCAATAAGTGCGTTGCTCAAATCACGTCCTGGCGGTGTAATCATTTTACCTTTAGCATATAAGCCGCTAGAAGCACCACCATCCAAATTCATAGCTGCTGTCGCTCCAAGCTTCACCATAACCTCAGCAAGCTCCTTAATCGTTACAGCGGAAGTAGTAATAATGATTACCTTGCCTTCCTTCGTTACACCAATTGCTGTTCGTCCTGCTCGGTTCGTCAACACCTTCGGATCCTTGAAGCCCTCGGCTGTAGGATTTGTGTCTACCTTTCCATTTCTAACAAGTCTAGGTCCAGCTTGTACAGCAGCCTCGACGATGCCCTGATCTAGCAGCTTTTTTAATTCAGTTTCTCCATCAACGATTTGTGCATCTCCATCCCTTGTATAGATGAAGATCGCTCGTTCATCACCAGAAGCTTTATTAATTACTTTGCCTGATTGAACAATGTAGCCATAAGGGATTTTAACATCGGTAGTCGAATACGCGTTAAAAAATGTTCCATTTACAGCAACCGAAGCTTTAGAGCGTTCAATCATGTTTTTAAATGGCTCAGTGCTGCCAATTTTGTTATTAGCATAAACCGTATCCATATGAACCGCTGGATGATAGAGATCAACATATACCACGTTTACTGATACTTTTTTCTTAGAGATTTCAACCGTTGTGCTACTAGCACTTACAGGTGTTTTTACTGCTCTTTCAATACGGTTGAGAGCAATTGTTTCAATCTCTGTTTTTTTGCTACCGCTAGTAAGCACAACACGCCCCGACTTTTGCCACTCAACCTCTGTCCCGAGTGTCTCTCCAGCAAAGCGCAGCGGGATATAGACTGTTCCTGCTAATTTAAATGGTGCAGCATCCAGCTGCTGTAGCTTACCGTTAACCTTTACTTGCTTAGTATCTACTGTAAATTCCACAGATTTACTTCCATTGGATAGTAGTACCTTCTGTTCTTCGCCCTTCCATTGCACCTTATAGCCGAAATTTTCAGCAGTATAGCGAATAGGTACAAATGAGCGATTGGTAGATTCCTGTAAAATAGCATAACGCTTCGCTGCTGATGCAGATTGTATCGGACCAATCGTTTGAATAAGCAGCAACAGTAATAGAGCTGCCGCTATGAATTTAGTTAATTTGTTAAGCATAAGGTTTCCTCCAATGGATAATTTAGATGCTTTCCAATATGTTTGACTTCATTGTAGCTAAAATGTTGCTTTAATAACACTGTAAATCATCATAGGTACAGATGCTTACTGTTAGCGAATAAAGACTTCAATATAGTAAAATAGATGGAGATGAGCTTAAGCTTATCAATCTAATTTAATCTAATCTAATCTAATTAACGGAGGTCGAACCTTTGTCTAAAACGATTGTTGAAAAATTGAATCTAAATAAATTTAAAAAAGCAGCAGTGTTAAATATGCCAGAATTCGAACAAAGCTTATCTGATCTAGCGGAATATGATACAGACCTACAATCTGAGAAATATGATCTTATTTTCGCGTACGTGCTTGAAATGGAAGCATTGCAAAGTTTAGTAACACAAGTCATCGAGCAAGATCTGTTAAATAAAAACGGCTACTTATTTGCGGCTTATCCGAAAAAAGGAAATAAAGTGTACGAAACCTACATTCATCGGGATAGCTTACTTGAAGGGCTAGGCGCAGGTGAGGATGGTTACATTGGAGATAGTAATATCAAATTCGCAAGAATGGTTGGGCTCAATGATGTGTTTACGGTTGTTGGCCTAAAGTATGAAGAGCGCAAGTCAAGTAAAGCTTCTGCTAAGGAAAAGCCAAGTCAGCGAGTAGATGATTATGCAGAATTGATTACTGAAATAGAAAAAGACTTGCAGGACGTGCCTGCGCAGCTGGCATTTTATCAGTCACTCACGCCAGGTTATCAAAAGGATTGGGCGCGTTATGTCTATAGTGCTGTGCAAGAGAGTACAAGAGCCAAGCGTCGTGCTCAGATGAAGGAACTGTTGGCGGAGGGGTATAAGAGTTTTGAGCTTTATCGGCAAACTAAACGGTAGCCGGGCTTTGATCACGAAGTAATGCGTTGTAGCTTACTCGGCATCGAATCTTGAATGCTAGCGAAAACTTCTGTGCTCACGTACCAAAAACGTACGCTGCGCTCCTCGTTTTCTAACTAGCCTCCAACCTTCTCGGTGCTGAAAGCCCGGCGGTTTGGGCTCGCTATTTCTTTTTCTACTCCGTCTCCCTACGGTCGGTCGTAATGTAAAAGAAATAGCTCGCTGGTAAGTTTTGATGGTAATAGAATTGAATCTTGCTTTGTAGCTCACGTACCAATTACGTACGCTGCGCTCCTCGTTTTCTAACTAGCCTCCAACCTTCTTGGTGCTGAAAGCCCGGCGGGTTGGGCTTTGATCACGAAGTAATGCGTTGTAGCTTATTCGGCATCGAATCTTGAAGGCTAGCGAAATGATGCTTCCGAGGCATGTTTCCGACGGAAACATTTTAGCTCACGTACCAAAAACGTACGCTGCGCTCCTCGTTTTCTACTAGCCTCCAACCTTCTTGGTGCTGAAAGCCCGGCGGGT
>Ga0182739_1001284_pt1 | contig 27034 bp, 20 predicted proteins | sample eDN5th30CBELigBY_FD_128873 | JGI IMG/M metagenome (GOLD analysis project Ga0182739, IMG submission 128873) | Enriched backyard soil microbial communities from Emeryville, California, USA - eDNA 5th pass 30_C BE-Lig BY (version 2) (version 2) | ecosystem: Environmental > Terrestrial > Soil >... | reverse complement strand
GTGATTTTTCGTATTCTCCAAGGCGCGAGTAAGGGCGGTATCCTAAGATACCGACCGCAGCGAGCAACGCCGGAGAATCGGAAAAGCGCCCGAAATTTGAAAAGGAAATAAGCTAACATGACATTAGCTTGACGGCACTGTGCCGCCAAGCGGGAAATCAGCAGGAAAACAGGAAAGGTGATCGAAACCCGTTTCGAACCGCCGTTCGAGTAAGTCCGCCCTTCACGGCTCCGGCCAATGCTTGTTTTTCATCGTCGACGGCTCCCGCCGCCTGCCAGGGTTTCGTCGAGAAACGCAAGCACCGCCGGGCGAAGATCCGCCTGCCTTGGTTGCAGATCGAAGCTATGAGGGCCTTCGGGCACCTCCACATAACGATGGACAATTCCCAGGGCGGCTAGTTCGGCTGCCAATTCGCGCCCCATCGCCACCGGCACGATGTCGTCCGCCGTTCCATGAACGACCAGCGTGGGAGGCATCTTTTGGTGAAAATGGTTCCGGGGCGCGGCTTCCACAAGAATCGCACGGCTTTCCTCGGGATCGGGTCTTTCGAAAAAGCTTGCCAGAAATGGCGGTGGAAGATGATGCGGCCCATAAAAATTGATGAGACAGGCGACGTGGTTTGCCTCGCCCACGTAAAGCCCTCCGCCGTTCCAGCGCTCCTCCCGCGCGGTGGCCGCGAGCATCATCGCCAGATGTCCCCCAGCGGAGCATCCCATCACGCCGATCCGTTGTGGATCGATGCCAAAACGTGTCGCCTCGCTGCGGAGAAACCGGAGCGCCGATTTGCAGTCAAACAGATTACGGGGCCATGCGACGGTTTCAAATCGGCCCTTTCCCCCGCCCTGCCCGGTCCCCCGATTGAGCGCATAATTGATCGAAAAGACGGCATACCCCTCCGCAGCCAGGGTGTTTCCGATGTTCTGTTCCCGAGCGCCCCGCTTGTCGCCGCCATACCAGCCCCCACCGTGAATCAGCAGCAGCGCGGGCCGAAGCCCCGGAAAGATTTCAGAAGGAAGATAAGCGTCCATTGCCTCCTCCCGCGCGACTCCAAGGTACGGAATGTCCGCCAAAAACACCGGTTGATAACATGGATCAATCGTTTCCTGCCCAAGCGTCTCGCCACGGGAAAATGGATCAAGCATGGGATGACTCTGGCAAAAAAACTACGGAGAGGGAAGCCTGGTGGGGATGCCGAAGAGATTTCCTTCATTGTCCCCGAAAACTTTAAAGGTGAAGCCTCGGCCAGAATACACCGGCGAGCATTTATCAGCGTTCAACGCGAGCCTACACAGGAGGATTGATTGAGCCTGAGTATCCAGATTCCAGCAATGTAGGAGGGTCGCAGCTACAAAAATGATGCCATTGGGTGTTGTGGTGTTTATCTGCCGCGCATGGAGGATGGATCGTCATCTCCGGGATTTTTGCGAACTGCGGCGAATCTTGCCTTTGTCCGGGCCAACGGCCCGGGATTCCTCAGCCCAGGGCAACGCCCTGGGTACCGGTGCAAACAGAATCCCGCGCCCCAACGGGGTGCGAGAGCCCTCAGTCCCACATGTACCGTTCATCAAACGCGACCTGATAGCGCTGGAGCAATCGCCGATATTCGTCCTGAAAGGTCATTTTCCGGTGATGCTGCGCCTGATGACGGACATAGGCCACGACGGCGTCCGCATCCGACTGACTGACCGAGAAGGCCCCGTATCCGGATTGCCAATGGAAATCGACGAATGCGGTTCCCTTGGTTTTGATCCACTTCGACGAACTGGTTTTCACCGTCTCCACGACGGCGGCCACCGTACGGGTGCGCGACAGACCGAAAAACAGATGAACGTGGTCTTCGATTCCGCCAATCTGTATCGGAGAACATTCCATGTGATTGAGAATTCCGACCAGGTAGGGATAGAGTTCGATTTGAATCACCGGCGTCAGGTAGCGTTTCCGGTCCTTCGTGCTGAACACGAGGTGGATCAGGATTCGTGACAATGACTGGGGCATGGTGGGGGGGTGGCTATCGCGGCCCTTCAGGCCGCATCATCTGGTCAACCGATTACCCAGCCCGTTGGGCTGGGCTGAGGGATCGCTGCCCTTTGGGCCGCTTGGAATTCGCCTGTAACGGGTATCACAGGGTTGTTGATACGACCAGAAACAAAGGGCGTCGACCCGATTGTGAGAACGGATGCCCAATCCGTTGGAATCGGCCAAGGAATCGCTGAATAAATGGAAGTTCGATTTCCGCAGCCTGTCTGAGAGGCTGTAAAAAAATGATTTTAATGGCCTCGAAGTGCCTATTTTTAGCCTATAACGAAATTCTGACGACCACCTAGGGAATACAGAAGGGAGGAAGAATGCAGTTAGAAAAGACGCAAAAATGGCCAAGCTCGCTTTCATCAATGGTTCCCTTGGAAGGAATTTCAGGGTGCGCGGCCCATCCAAAGGTGCTTATCCTTGAACGGATAACGCCACCAGCGCCAAAACGACAAACTCGATCCATCCTGACCGGCGGGACATAATATCCATCCCGAAAAACCGATGTCGTTACGGCGATTTCCGGCCCTGTCTCGTCATGATCCGGGCCAACGGCCCGGGATTCCTCAGCCCAGGGCAACGCCCTGGGTGTCCGGTGCAAACAGAATCCCGCGCCCCAACGGGGTGCGATATTGGCTTCATGAATAAAACAGGCTAAGGCCGCATCAATTCCACCATCGGCGAGACCGGGGAACGGGCCGGTTTGGGGAAATCGTAGCTGAATGGCTTCTCTTCCCCCGGTTCGAGTTCGAGGGTGACCCGTTTTTCCTCCACGATGTCGTACATTTTTACGCCGTGGCTTCGTTTCTGTTGCTTGACGATGAGGCTGACCCGCACGGAACGCGAAAGGGGGCGCGAGGTCCGGTTCTGCGCGGTGAAGGCGACGGTGACCACGCCGTCGCTCTCGGTCATTTCCGGCCATGAGAGGACGAACGAGGGGCGAAGCAGGTAGCTGATCAGAAAAACCACCCCCGCCAGCAACACCAGCACCAGGGCCACACCGGCCCAGAGCCGTTTCGGGTGCCCCTCTCCGGCTGCCGCCGCGCCGCTATTCCCTGGTTTGGCCGTTTCCACGAATGAGGTATTTGTAGGTGGTCAGTTCCTCCAGCGCCATCGGTCCCCGGGCATGGAGCTTGTCGGTGCTGATGCCGATTTCCGCGCCGAAGCCGAACTCCGCCCCGTCGGTAAACCGCGTACTGGCGTTCCAGTAGACCGTGGCGCTGTCGACTTCGTTCAGGAACCGTTCCGCGCGTTCGGCGGAGCGGGTCACGATGCAGTCGCTATGGTGCGAGCCGTAGCGTTCGATATGGTCGATCGCCTCGTCCAACCCGTCGACCACTTTTGCGGCGAGGATCAGGTCGAGGTACTCGGTGCTCCAGTCGGCCTCGGTCGCCGCCTCCACGTCGCCGCCGAGAAGCTCCGCAACCGTGGCGTCGCCCCGGATCTGCACCCCCTTCTCCCGCAACGCCTCCCCGGCCTTTGCGAAGAACGGCCCGGCGACCTCGCGGTCGACCAGCACGGTCTCCAGCGCGTTGCAGACCCCCGGGCGCTGCGTCTTGGCGTTGACGACGACGCGGGTCGCCATCTCCAGGTCGGCCTCGCGGTCGACATAGGCGATGCAGACGCCGTGGTAATGTTTGATGACCGGCATCCTTGCGGCGTTGACCACCGCTTCGATGAGCGCCTGCCCGCCGCGCGGGACGATCAGGTCGATAAACCGGTCCATCTTTGCCATGATGGTGACCGCCTCGCGGTCGGTCGTCGGCACGAGCAGGATCGCGTCCGCCGGGAGCCCCGCCGCTGCCGCGCCCCGGCTCAGGGCCGCCGCGATCGCCCGGTTGGATTCGATCGACTCGCTCCCGCCGCGCAGCAGCGTCGCGTTGCCGGTCTTGGTGCAGAGGACCGCGGCGTCGCTCGTGACGTTGGGGCGCGATTCATAGATGATCCCGATCACCCCGATCGGCACCCGCACCTTGGAAATTTCGATCCCGTTGGGGCGGGTCCATTGCGAAAGGACCTCGCCGACCGGGTCGGGCAGCGCCGCCACCTGCCGGATGTCGTCGGCCATTGCCGCGATCCGTTCCGGGGTGAGGGTGAGCCGGTCAAGCATTGCCTTGGAGAGCCCGGCGGTGCGCGCCCGCTCCAGATCGCGCCGGTTGGCGGCAAGCAATTCCTCGCGGGAGGCAACCAGGGCGTCGGCCATCGCCAGCAAACCGGCGTTTTTCTGCTCGCTGGAGAGCCTGGCCAATTCGCGCGCGGCGGCCTTCGCCCGCCGACCGAGTTCGTGAATTTGTGCTGTGAGGTCCATCATCGGAAAGCAACTCATATACCGTCGACGCCCGTCCGGCAATACGGATTGCGCGTAGAGGAAGACAGGGGCCGTTTCTGCCGCTTTACAGGTTCCCGGCGGGGCCCACCAGCCGATAACCGATGCGCGGTTCGTTGCGGATTTCCACGCCGCTTCCCTCCATCTTCCTTCGCAGGTGGGTGATGTAGACCCGCAGGTATTGCGCCTGGTCGGCAGCCCCCGGCCCCCAGATGCTGGTGAGGATCTGCTTCTGCGTGAGGACCCTCCCCGCGTGCCGCGCGAGGAGGCGCAACAGGTGGTATTCGATCGGGGTGAGATGGATCGGCTTCCCCTTCAGGGCGACTTCCCGGTTGGCGAGGTCGATCGTGACCGCGCCGAGTTGCAGGACCGGTTCCTCGTTGGTTCTCCGGCGGCGCTGGATCACCGAGAGGCGGGCGAGCAGTTCGGCGGTGGAAAACGGTTTGGTGACGTAGTCGTCGGCCCCGTTTTCCAGCGCTTCGACCTTGATGGCCTCCTGATCGCGCACCGAAAGGACGAGGACCGGGGTGTCGCTCCATTCCCGCAGCCGTTTGAGGACTTCCACCCCGTCGAGATCAGGCAGGCCGAGGTCGAGCAGGATGATCTCCGGCTGATGCACGACGGCGGCGGCGAGCCCCCGTGTGCCGTTGTCGGCTTCGACCACTGCATAGCCGCGCCCCTCAAGCGCCAGCCTTAAAAGACGGCGGAGCTGGATTTCGTCATCAATGATCAAGGCTTTGAGCGGAGCCGTCATGGCGTCATGGTTTCCACGGGAAGGGTGATGGTAAAGCGCGCCCCGCCTTCGGGCCGGTTCCCGGCGGTGATCTCCCCGCCAAGGGCACGGACCAGCGCGCGGGCGATGGAGAGCCCGAGGCCGGTGCCGCCGGTCGGGCTGCCGGGGGCGCGGTAAAATTTATGGAAGACGCGGTTTTCAGTCCCCTCCGGAAGCCCGGGGCCGTGATCGACGACGGAGAGGGTCAGTTCCCCCTGCGGCCCCTCGCGGGCGAGCGCGCCGCGGAGCCCGATGGGAGCCCCTTCCGGCGTGTAGATGGCGGCGTTGTGCATGATGTTGGCGAGCGCCTGGATGCAAAGCTCGGGATCGGTCCGGACGGCGGGCAGATCGCCGGGGATTTCCACCGCCAGCGGGTGCTTTTTCAAGCTTTCGCCGGTGACCTCCACGGCCTGTTGCACCAGATCGCTGACGAGGCACCATTCCCTGACCGGCTGGAGGGCGGACGCCTCGATGCGGGTCATCTGGAGCAGATGGTTGACCACCCGCTGGAGACGCTTGAGCGCGGTCTGGATTTCATCAAGGTAGGGGCTCCTGATTTCCGACAACCCCTCCAGCGACGCCTGAATGACCGCGAGCGGGGTCTTGAGTTCGTGGGAAACGCTGTCGAGCAGGGTCCGTTGCAGTTGCTCGGACTGCGCGATCATCTCCGCGTGGGTCATGGCGCGGACAAAATGCTCCTTTTCGAAGACGAGCGCAAGCTGCGCGGCAAAGGCTTCGATCGACTGCCGGGTGCTGAAGGTGAGCAGCGCGGCGTCGTGCAGCTTGACCCCCATCACCCCCATGACGGCGGTCGCCGTTTGCAGCGGGAACCAGGTCGCCTCGGACTGCGGCAGGGTGTCGGTGTAACGCCCGGCGGCCTGCCGGTTTTCGTAGCACCAGTTCACCACCCCCCACTCCTTGGCGGAGGGGGTGAAGCTGCTTTCCGCGTGGGCCTGCGCGGGAAGCGTGCGGTCGTCATTGCGGATCACGAGCGCGATCTCCGCGTTCAAGTCTTCGCGCAGGATGGCGAGCGCTTCGGTCAACCCCCTTTCGGGCTCGGCGGTGAGCGCGGCGCTCCGGGTCACGCGCAGGAGCGCATCGGTCTGGCGCTGGCGGCGGCGTTCGGAGAGTTCACGCTGCCGGAGCCGCGTGGTGAGGTGGCCCATCGACAGGGCGACCATGAAAAACATCACGAACATCGCAATATCCTGCGGGTGGCGGATTTCGAAGGTGAACGAGGGATCAATGAACAGGTAATCCCAGGCCAGGGCGCAGAGCGTTGCCAGCATCAGGACCGGTCCGCGCTGGTAGCGCAGCGAAGCGAAGACCATGGCGAGCAGGAAGACGAGCCCGATGAAGACATAGCCGGTGTAGTGAAGACTCCACCAGCCGGCGATCCCGAGCGCGGCGGCGATGGCGAGGCAGTGAAGGTATTCCCGGAAAGCCGAAGGAGCCGAGGGGCGCAGTACGGGGGGGGCGGAGGAGGAAGGGGTGCGGCTCAGGAGCGGGCGGACGACGCAGACATCGATGTCGCCGCTCTCCTGGATGATCTGGTCTGCCAACGTGCTGCGAAGGAGGCTCCGTTTCCCCGGTTTGCCGACGACGATCTGTGTCACGTTCCGCTCGCGCGCCACCCGCAGGAGCGCCTGCGCCACGTTGTCTCCGGTGGCGGAAAGGACTTCGGCCCCGAGCCTGCGGGCCAGCCCGAGCGAGCGCGAGAGGCGCGCCTCCTCGTCGTGCGTCAGCCGTTTGGACAGTTCCACCCAGACCACCAGCCATTCGCACCCGAGCCGGGTGGCCGCGCGACGGGTCCAGCGGATCAGGCTCTCCGCATACGGGCTCGGGCCGACCCCCACCAGCAGGCGGGCGTTGGTCTTCCAGGGGTGATGGCTGCGCTGCAACCGGCGCAGGTCCTCCAGGTCGCGATCGACATGCTCGGCGGTGAACCGGAGCGCCATCTCCCGCAAGGCGGTCAGGTTGCCCGGCTTGAAGTAGTTGGAAGCGGCGTAGGCGGCGCGGTCGCCAAGATAGACTTTCCCCGCCGCCATCCGCTCCAGCAGCTTGTCGACGCTGAGGTCGACCACCTCGATCTCGTGAGCCCGGTCGAGCAGGGAGTCGGGAACCGTTTCGGTGACGGTGACGCCGGTGATCTGTCGCACGACATCGACCTGGCTTTCGATATGCTGGACATTGAGGGTGGTGAAAACGTCGATGCCGCCCGCCAGCAGTTCCAGCACGTCCTGGTACCGTTTCGCATGGCGGGAGCCGGGGGCGTTGGCATGGGCGAGTTCGTCGACGATGACGAGCGACGGGCGGCGCTCCAGAACGGCGTCGAGGTCCATCTCTTCGAGCCGGTGCCCCCGATGGTTGAGCATTTTCCGTGGGAGGAGGGTCAGCTCTTCGAGCAGCGCTGCCGTCTCGCTCCGGCCATGGGTTTCGACGACCGCGACCACGAGATCGACCCCCTCCCGCTGGCGCTGCTGCGCGGCCCGGAGCATGGCGTAGGTCTTCCCCACCCCCGGGCACATCCCCAGAAAGATGAAAAGCCGCCCCTGCCGTGCGGCCTCCTCCTGCCGGAAGAGATCGAGCAGAAGGGCGTCGGGATCGGGGCGGAAATCGTCATTCATCGGGTCACCACCTCAAACTTATACCGGCCGGGAATCGCATGCCAGAATTTCAAAGCGCATCGAGGTCGCGGTTGAGTTCCAGCACGTTGACCCCAGGGGCTCCCAGCAGGCCGAACTGCGGCCCGACGGTGTGGCGGCGGATCAGCCGCCCCACCGCGCTTTCCGGAAGCCCCCGCTCGCGGGCGACGCGGGCCGATTGCAGTTGCGCATTGCGGGGGCTGATGTGGGGGTCGAGCCCGCTGGCGGAGGCGGTCACCGCGTCGGCAGGCACCGGCGTTTGCGCGGAGAGGCCGTTTTCAGCCCGGTAGGCGGCGATCCGTGCTTTGATCTGCTCCGCCAGTTTCCGGGAGGTGGGGCCGAGATGGCTTCCCCGGGAGTTGGCGGCGTCGTAGCCGTGGACCCCTGCGGCGCTCGGTCGGGGGTGAAAATAACCGGTCCCGCTGAAAGGCTGGGCGATCAACCTCGAACCCCGGACGGTTCCGTCCCGGTCGACGATGAGGCTCCCGTCGGCCTTCTCCCTGAAAGCCAGCCGGCCGACGGCCCGGACAGCGACCGGATAAATGCCGCACACGACGACCAGCAGAATGGCGGTGGCCACGAGGGCGGGGCGGAGCAGGGCGATGATTGATTTCATGAAATCAAAATCAAACAAGATGAAGCGTGGTGACGATGAGGTCGATCAGCTTGATCCCGACAAACGGCAGGAGCACGCCGCCCAGGCCGTAGACGAGGAGGTTGCGGCGCAGGATGGAGAGGGCATCCCCCGGGCGGTAGGTGACGCCGCGCAGGGCGAGCGGGATCAGCGCAATCATGATAAGGGCGTTGAAGATGACGGCGCTCAAAATGGCGCTTTCGGGCGAGCCCAGTCGCATGATGTTGAGCGGGGCAATGGCCGGGAAGGTGGCCACCAGCAGGGCGGGAAGGACGGCGAAGTATTTTGCGACATCGTTCGCCATGCTGAAGGTGGTGAGCGCGCCGCGCGTCATGAGGAGCTGTTTGCCGATCTCGACGATCTCGATCAGCTTGGTCGGGTTGCTGTCGAGATCAACCATGTTGCCCGCCTCCCGCGCGGCCTGGGTGCCTGTGTTCATCGCCACGCCGACATCGGCCTGCGCGAGGGCCGGAGCGTCGTTGGTGCCGTCGCCGGTCATCGCGACCAGGTGCCCGCTCGCCTGTTCGGCACGAATCCGCTTGAGCTTCTCCTCCGGCGTGGCCTGCGCAAGAAAGTCGTCCACGCCCGCCTCCGCGGCGATGGCGGCGGCGGTCATCGGGTTGTCGCCGGTGATCATGACGGTGCGGATGCCCATCTTCCGCAACTGGGCGAAGCGCTCTTTCATGCCCCCTTTGACGACATCCTTGAGTTCGATGACCCCGAGCACGCGGTTCCCCTCGGCAACGACCAGCGGCGTCCGCCCCAGGCGGGAGGCTTCCGCGACGGTTTTTTCGACAGCGGCGGGGTAGTCGCCTCCCCGGGCAAGCACATGGCTCCGGATCGAATCGGCCGCTCCCTTGCGGATGCTGCGGCCTTCGAGATCGACGCCGCTCATCCGGCTCTGCGCGGTAAAGGGGACAAAGGTGACGCATGGGTCGGCGAGTTCGCGGCCGCGAAGGTTGAACTGTTCCTTGGCGAGGACGACGATGCTTCTCCCTTCGGGCGTTTCATCCGCGAGCGACGCCAGTTGGGCGGCATCGGCAAGCGCCTGCGCCGTGATCCCCGGCGCGGGCCGGAAATCGGACGCCATCCGGTTGCCGAGGGTGATCGTCCCGGTTTTGTCGAGCAGCAGCACGTCGATATCTCCCGCCGCCTCGACCGCCCTGCCGCTCGTCGCCATGACGTTGCGGCGGACCAGCCGGTCGATCCCGCTGATCCCGATGGCGCTCAGGAGCCCGCCGATGGTGGTCGGGATCAGGCAGACCAGCAGCGCCACCAGGACCGGAAGAGTGAAGGTGATCCCGGCGTAGTGCCCGAACGCGCGCAGGCTCAGAACGACGAGGAGGTAGATCAGCGTCAACGCGGAAAGGAGGATGGTCAGCGCGATCTCGTTGGGCGTCTTCCGGCGCGACGCCCCTTCCACCATGGAGATCATGCGGTCCAAAAAGGTGTGGCCCCGTTCGGAGGTGATGCGGACCACGATCCGGTCGCTGATGACCCTCGTGCCGCCGGTGACGGCGCTCCGGTCGCCGCCGCTCTCGCGAATGACCGGGGCGGATTCGCCGGTGATGGCGGCTTCGTCAACGCTGGCGATCCCTTCCACCACCTCGCCGTCGGCGGGGATCACGTCGCCGCTTTCGCAAATGACCTGATCGCCCTTCTCCAGCTTCCCGGCGGGGATGATCTCCTCCCTCCCCTCCCGGAGACGACGGGCCACCGCTTCGCTCCGCGCCTTTTTCAGGCTTTCGGCCTGGGCTTTTCCCCGGCCTTCGGCCAACGCTTCGGCAAAGTTGGCAAAAAAGAGGGTGAACCAGAGCCAGAGCGCCAGTTGAAGGACGAACCCCCGGTGCTCCGTTGCCGTCACGGCGCTGACCGTGGTGAGCACCACCCCCACCCCGGTCACGAACAGGACGGGATTGCGCGCCATGAGACGGGGGTCGAGTTTTTTAAAGGAAGCCCCGATGGCGGGGAGCACCATGGAAGGTTCGAAAAGAGAGGCCGGTTTTCGGGACATGGCGGCTAGTTAAAACAGGTTGCCGTGGTTCATCAGGAAATGTTCGACGATCGGCCCGAGCGCGAGCGCGGGGAGGAAGTTGAGCGCGCCGACCAGCAGGACCGTTCCGGCGAGGAGGAGGGTGAAGGTCGCCCCTCCCACGGGAAAGGCGCCCGGTCCGGCGGCGAGCGTCGACTTGCGGGCCAGCGACCCCGCGAGGGCGAGCGCCGGGACCACGGTCAGAAACCGCCCGGCCAGCATCGCCACGGCGAGCGTCACGTTATACCACGGGGTATCGGTCGAAAGCCCGGCAAGGGCGCTCCCGTTGTTTGCGCTCGCCGAACTGTAGGCATGAAGCATTTCGCCAAACCCATGCGGCCCGGCGTTCCCGAGCCCCGCCAGCGCCCCTTCGCTGACGGAGGCTGCTGCGGTGAAGCCAAGGATGGAGAAGCTCAAGACCAGAAGGGAAAGCATGACCATCTTGATCTCAAAGCCTCCGATCCGTTTCCGTAAATATTCCGGCGAGCGCCCGACCATCAGCCCCGCGATGAAGACGGTGAGGAGGACGAACATCAACATTCCATAAAGCCCGCTCCCGGCGCCGCCGATGACCACTTCGCCCAACTGCATCAGCAAAAGAGGGACCGCCCCTCCCAGGGGGGTGTAGGAATCGAGCGCGGAGTTGACTGCGCCGCATGAACCGGCCGTCGCCACCGTGGTAAAGAGGGAGGAGGGAAAGATGCCGAACCGGACTTCCTTGCCCTCCATGTTTCCGTCTGCGGCGGCGATCCCGAGTTGCTGGTGAACCGGGTTCCCGTGCGCCTCGGCCCACCAGCAGAGGGCGACCGCGCCGACCAGGATCAGCATCATCGCGCTCCAGAGGGCCCAGCCGTGGCGCGGCTGGCCGACGGATTGACCGAGGTAAGCAGTCAGGCCGCTGCCGATGGCGAAGATGGCGAGCATCTGGAGCAGGTTGGAGAACGGCGTCGGGTTTTCGTAGGGGTGGGCGGCGTTGGCGTTGAAAAAACCGCCCCCGTTGCCTCCCAGCAGCTTGATGGCGACCTGCGAAGCCATCGGCCCCTGGGCGATCGTCTGCGCCCCGGCTTCGCCCCCGGCCTCGACCAGTCTGACGGTTTCGTACGGCTTGAAATTCTGGATCATTCCCTGGGAAACCAGAACGATCGCAAGGATGAGGGAAAGGGGTAGCAACAGGTAGTAGTTGATGCGGATCAGATCGACCCAGAAGTTCCCGATGGTCTGCGCCGACCTTCGCGCGATCCCCCGCACCAGCGCGGCAGCCACCCCGATGCCGACCGCCGCCGAAACAAATTGGTGAAAGGTGAGGCCGACCATTTGCGAAAACGCGGAGAGCGTGGTCTCGCCGCTGTAGCTCTGCCAGTCGGTGTTGGTGGTGAAGCTGACGGCGGTGTTGAAGGCGAGACCGGGGCTCAAACCGGGCAGCCTTTGCGGATTGAGCGGCAGCAGATGCTGGTAACGGAGGATCAGGAAGGTCAGCAAACCGCCGATGAAGCTAAAGAGGAGCAGGGCGCCAACATAACCTTTCCACCCCTGCTCACGGCGGGGGTCGATCCCCATGGCGGCGTAGGTCCCGCGCTCGAGCGGCTTGAGGAGAGGGTCCAGAAAGGTCACCCCCTGCGCATCAAGCACCCGCACCAGGTAAAGGCCGAGCGGTTTGGTGATGGCGGCCAGCAGAAGGAGAAAAAGGGCGAACTGCAACCAGTCGGCGGTGTTCATAAGCCCGATCAGAACTTCTCCGGCCAGACAATGGAGAAAAGGAGGTAGCCGAAAAGCAGCGCGACGAGGAGGCCGCAAAGAAAGGTTTCCATAAACATTTGGTCTGGAAACAACGTCGCAGGAATTGAAAACGGCCGCTAATTAAAACCCGGGGGGAACCGGTTAAAAAACCGTTAAAATGAAGGACGGGACGGCACGAGCCGTCGGGGGCGGGAGGGTGGCGTTCCCACCCTTTGCCACTGCCCGGTCTTCCGGCTTCCTGCGGCCCTTTTACCCTTCCCCGCCGGAAGGATAAAACCGCGTGCCGGTGTGGGGGTCGCCATGGACCACCGCGTCGATCACCCCCGGCTGGCGGCCGGTGGCGATCACGGTCCTGATCCCCGCCCGAAGCGCCTTTTTGACCGCCTGCAACTTCGAAGCCATCCCGCCGATGCTGTATTTCCCCTTGGTCGGCTGCACAAAGTCGAGCACGGCATCAACGTCGCGCACTTCGGGCACGACGCGGTCGCCGTTCATCAGGCCGTGGGCCGTGGTCAGGAGCACCAGCAGGTCGGCCTTCACCATCCGGGCCACTTCGGCGGAAAGCTGGTCGTTGTCGCCGAAACGGAGTTCCTCCACGGCCACCGAATCGTTTTCGTTGATGATCGGCACCACATCCCCCTGCCGCAAAAGCCATTCCAGCGTGTTGCCCGCGTTGGTGTGGCGGATGTGGCTGTCGAGGTCGCTATGGGTCAGAAGAAGCTGCGCCACGTGGAGGCCGTATTCGTCGAATGCACGCCCATACATTTTCATGAGATGCCCCTGCCCCACCGCCGCGCACGCCTGGACGGCGATCAGTTCGCACGGTCGTTCCGAACGGCCAAGGACCATCAGCCCCGCACCGACCGCTCCGCTGGAAACAATCAGGCACTCGTGCCCCTGCCGCGCCAGCGCCGCCACTTCCGCGGAGAGGCGTTTGATCTGCCCGTCGTCGATCGTGTTGGTGTCGGGCCGGGTCAAAATGCCGGTCCCGAACTTGAAAACAATACGCTTTGGTTTCGTGGACATGTCGAAGCTTCCATCCATACCGCTCCCGGCGTCGGGTTGAAAGCCCGTTCATGAAGTCGGCCCCCGATTTTTTCGGAACGAAACTTCTGGCGCGCGGCCCGGAGTCGTTCTACAAGCCCTGATGCAAAAGAAACGATTCACCGAACTTGGCCTTTCGCCGGAACTTCTCAAGGCGATCGCCAGGATCGGTTATGAGGAGGCTTCGCCGATTCAGACCGAAGCGATTCCGGCCCTCCTCAGCGGAGCCGACGTTGTGGGACAATCCCAGACCGGCTCGGGCAAGACCGCCGCGTTCGCCATTCCCGCCATTGAAAAAACCGACCCGACCCTGCGCGCGCCCCAGGTCCTGATCCTCTGCCCGACCCGCGAACTCGCCGTGCAGGTTGCCGAAGAGGTGGCCAAACTCAGCTTTTTCAAGAAAGGGGTGCGCGAACTCCCGATCTACGGCGGCCAGTCGTACGAACGCCAGTTTCGCGGTCTCCAGCAGGGAGCCCAGATCATCATCGGCACCCCGGGCCGCGTGATGGATCATCTCGAGCGCGGCACCCTCTCGCTCGACCGGATGAGCACGATCATCCTCGACGAGGCCGACCGGATGCTCGACATGGGGTTCATCGACGACATCAAGACGATTCTTGCTGCGATGCCCGAGGAACGCCAGACGGTCCTCTTTTCCGCCACGCTGCCGAAGCCGATCCTGGAGTTGATCAAGACCTTCACGCACGATCCGGTCCAGATCCGCATTGAATCGAAGACGCTGACGGTTCCCGCGATCGACCAGATCTATTTCGAAGTCGAACGGCGCTCGAAGGTCGAGGTTCTCTGCCGCCTGATCGACCTTGAGGATATCCGCTTTGGCGTGATTTTCTGTGCGACCAAGATGATGGTCGACGAGTTGACCGAGAACCTCGCCGCGCGCGGTTATGCCGCCGACAAGCTGCACGGCGACATGACGCAGGCGATGCGCGAACGGGTCATGGCCCGCTTCCGCAAACACGCCATCGAGTTCCTCGTCGCCACCGACGTGGCGGCGCGCGGGCTCGACGTGGAGGATATCGAAGTCGTCTTCAACTACGACCTCCCGCACGACGGGGAGGATTACGTCCACCGGATCGGCCGGACCGGGCGCGCCGGGAAAGCCGGGCGGGCGATCACCCTCGTCTCAGGGCGCGAAATGTGGAAGCTCCAGCAGATCATGCGTTTTACCAAGGGGCGCATCCGCCGCGAGCGCGTCCCGTCGCTGGAAGAGGTCGAGGAAAAGCGTTCCAACCTCTTTTTCGAAACCTTGCGGACCACGCTGGAAAAGGGCGAGTTCAAGCGGCACGACGACCTCGTTGACCGCCTGCTGGTGCAGGGGCACAACCCGACCGACATTGCCTCCGCGCTGATCCACCTCGCCGGGGGCGACGCGGGGCGCAAACCCTCCGCCGCCGTGGAACAGGGGCCGCGCGCCGAACGCACGGAGCGCGCCGAACGTACCGAACGCCCCCGTCGCGCCGAGCGCAACGACTGGAACGAAGGCCGTGACTGGAACTCCCGCCCGGAACGGAGCGAACGAAATTCATGGAACGACCGAAGTGAACACCCCCAGCCCGCCCCCATCCTTGAGCGCAATCGCAACCTGATCACCGAGCCCCGCCCCCGGCCTTCCAAAAAGGAACGCGCCACCCGGGATCGCGAAGCCGACGAAAGCCCGCTGTCGCACGAGGTCGGCATGACCCGCATGGTCATCAACTCCGGCAAGGAGCACGAAATCAACCCCGGCGACATCGTCGGCGTGATCGCCGGAGTCGCCAAAATCGACCGCGAAGCGATCGGAGCGATCCGGCTGGCGGGCAAGCACAGCTACGTCGACATCGCCGACAGCCAGGTCAACCGCGTCACCGAAAAGCTCAACGGCATCAAGTTCAAGGGTCGCAAGCTCCACATCAAGGCAGCAGTCCGGGCCTCCTCAAAGGAACGCAATCGCGATTGACGGAACCCGGCAGGCGAAGTAAAAAGTTCCCAGACGTCCCCGTAGTTCAACGGATAGAACAAGGGTTTCCTAAACCTTAGATGAAGGTTCGATTCCTTCCGGGGACAAATAAGCTCAATCACCGGGCCATTCCCAGATTTCAAGGGAATGGCAGAGGTAGCCGGGGTCAACGGGCGTGTTGCCGATTTTTTGCGCACGCTTGCCTCGGTTTACCTTCGCGGCTAAGATCGGGGGATGCCGGATGAATTGACCATTTATCACAATCCGCGCTGCTCGAAGAGCCGGGAAGCGCTTGAGATTTTGCGCCAGCATGGCGTCGAGCCGGTTGTGATCAACTATTTGAAGACGCCGCCTTCGGTGGAGACGCTCCGCTCCCTGGGTTTGCCGGCCCGGGAGATGCTCCGCGACCATGAAGACGAATATGCGCAGCTCAACCTCTCCGATCCCGAAAAAACCGAGGCCGAGCTTTTCGCGGCCATTGCCGAACACCCGATTCTCCTCCAGCGCCCGATCGTCAGGACCGGCAGCCGTGTGCTGGTGGCGCGTCCGCCCGAACGCGTTCATGAACTGTTCAAATGAGCGCCGCCCGCTTGAGACTGACTAATCCGGCGCGAGGCCGTGGTTTTCCGCGAGCGTGCTGAAAATCTCCTGATAATACTCCAGCGAAGTGGGGCAGCGGAAACGGTTCAACCACCGCAGGGCCGGCCATCCCGGGGCGTCTCCTGCCAGCGCGTCGATTTCCCGGATCAGGATAGCGCGGGATTCCGTCTCGTAGCGCTCCATGCAATTGCGCCGCCATGCTGCGCGCCAGACGGCTTCGTCGCTCAGGAGGCGGTTGAGTCCCTCCCACCAGATCACGAATGTTTCAAAGGCGGTGCCCTTCAGGGCGGTGACGCTATGGCCCTGGTTGATCTGATAGGGAAGCCCCTCAATGGCCAGCAAGCCGTGGCGATCGGCGCGGAGAAACAGCGCGAGGCCCAGTTCCCAATAGGGATAGGCGCAGACGTAATCGGAATCGAAGCAGAAATTTCCCAGGCTATAGAAGATGGGGCACCCGTGATGTCGCTCCCGCTCCCAGCCGTTGAGGACGTGGGGATGATGCCCGATGATCGCATCCGCGCCGGCCATCGCCGCAGCCCGGTAGGCCGCCACCTGCCGGGGTGAGGGAGAGAGGAAGAACTCATGCCCGGCGTGGATCGAGGTCAGGAGCAGGTCGACCTGCGGGCGCAAGACCTCCACCTGCGCGGGAAGGGCCGCGGGATCAAAGAGCGCTGTACCGGCGTGGTTCGGTCCCGCCATGTTGAACTCCCGCTCCGCCACGGCGATGATCCCTACCCGGACGCCGCCGATCGCGCCGGCCCACGGTTCGGAGGCTGCGTCGAGATCGGCCCCCGCGCCGATCGGAACGATTCCCGATTCCCGGCAGTGGCCGATCGTGTCGCGCACTCCGGTGCAGAGAAGATCCCTCATGTGATTGTTGGCCAGCGTGGCATGGGTGATTCCCATTTCCCGAAGCACCGGCGCAACCCGGGGGCTTGCCCGGAGGCCGATGCCGGGGACGCGCCATGTTTCCGCGGTGGTGAGGACGGCTTCCAGATTGGCCACCACGGCGTCCGAGGAGCGAAACGCCTCCAGCAGTTCGGGGTCGATCACCTCGGCAAGAGGCGTTTCGAGAAGCCGTTTCTCAAAACCGCCCACGGGGCAGAGATCCCCGAGGGCTGCGATCCGGATCGCCGGTCCCTGCGCCGTACGCCCGGAGTTCCACAGGGTAAGAAGCGGCATAGTTCTAATTCCGGTCGTAACGGACCAGGATATAGCTGACGCAGAGGTAGCAAACCTTCCATGCGGTCACAAAATCGCCGCGATAGGCGATGGTGGTGGAGTCGATGCGCCGGACACCGGGGATGTTGCAGCAGCAATCCGCAATCGCAGGCATCTTGAAGGAGACGGCGATCTCCACCTCCCCTTCAAACTGAAGCGGCCGAAATTCGTTGATGCGCTCCAACCCCCGGCGCGCTCCTTCGCGAATCCGCTGCCGGGCGACGGGAGCGGGCAGGCAGATGCCGGTGTGGTTGCCGATTCCCCGCATCACTTCGGCGGTTTCGATCGCGCCAAAGTAGGCTTGCGCTTCCTGACAGGCGGCGCGATCGCCGCTCAGGAAGACCGGTCTGGCCCCGTAAGCGCCCGCCACGCCCGCCAGCAACGGCGGTTCGCCGATCGGTTCACCATTGATCCAGACTTCCCGGATCGACCGCGAGGAACCGGTATGGGCGAGCACGCCGTCGCGGACCAGGCTGCGGGCATGCTGGCCGACCCACATGATGGCGTCAAAACCCTGGTCAAACTCTTCGGCGGTCAGGATGCCGCGAATGAGGGTGGCCCGGGGGTCGAGCAGTTCGACATCAAAGAGATGCGATTCGCGAACCTGCACTTCCGTGGCCCCGCCGTCAAAACAACCGGCAACGGCGGCATTGATCTCGTGCATCATCAGGCGCAGGATGCCTGCTTCAGCGGGGTTTTTGGGGAGGTTGTAGGCGCTGACCATGGCGGCTCCGGAGACCCCTTCCATGTCAGTGACAAGGTAGACTTTCATCAGTTTAAGCGTCTTTCTATGGGTTGGCTTTTTGCATCAGGGCCAGAATGCCGGCGTCGTCCAGCGCCTCGGCGGCCACATGGATTCCGGCCATGCGCCCTGAAAATGCATAGGCGCGCCCCAGCCCCGCACCGATGCGGAGAGGCGACTCGCGCCGGATGAAGCTGACCGGAACGGTCTCCTCATGAAGGAGGATGGCATCCTTGTAGAAGCGGACACGCCCCTCCTTGAAAGTGATCGCCAGGTGTTGCCATTCATCCATTGCCAGCGCGGCGTCGCGACTGGCAGCCTGAACCCGGGCCGTCTCTTCGCCGTTGCCGAGCGAAAAGAGCCATTGGTTCCATGACTTGCTCAACCGGAACCCGGTGTTGCCCGTATCCCATTTGCAGGTGACCAGATCTTCGTTCCTGTCCCTGCGCTGCGGCTTGAGAAAAAAGGCGATGGTCAGTTCATTCAGATCGCCCTCGGGCAGGGGGATTTCGATATACTGCGCCCATTCGGCTCCGGAGGCATCGCTACCTTCGCGAAATTCCAGTTCCCTGAGCTGCCCCAACTCCCCTTCAACCACGGTCGGCAGGTTCTCTCCCTCAAAGGAAATCTGTTCTTCGCCGAAATAGGCAAAGATCGTTTCGGCCTGAAGCGGAGCGACCCACAAGAGGGCGGGCATCAGATAAAGGAGCGCTTTACTTTTCATAGACTTCGATCTCCCGGATGTGCCATACCTTTTCGCCTTCGCTCAGGCTGTCGACCAACAACCGCAGGCGGCGGGTGCGGTTGCCGGGCAGGGCGACTTCGAAGGTGAACTCCGGCTCATCGCGCCGGATGGTGGCGACCTCGCTCCATTCGCCCTGATCGTGCTGCTCCTCGATGCGCGCCTGATGGACGGTGGAGCCGATCAGCAGGAGGCGCGCGGGTCGCCGCTCCTGCCCGAAGTCGATTTCGATCCCCATTCCCGGTTGAAAGCTCCTTTGCCGGAAACCGGCTCCGCGCGGGTCTTTCATGCCGTCGATCGTCATCATCGGGCGCAGGTGGCTGCCCGTGGGGATGGCTACCCCCGTTGCCCTGGCTCCGGTGGAACGGTGCGCGATGTTTCCGGGAACCCGCGAGGCTGCCCACGCGGCGGCTTCCGCCTTCTCAACCCGGCTCCAGTCCAGCGTTTCCGGAAAGGCCACCGCGTCGGAGGCGAGGATGACGGCTTCGTATGGCTTGAGCTTCAGGGTGATGGCAGCGTTCCCGCCGGGCTGCTTGTCGCGGGTTCCCAGCCGCTTCCAACCGGGGATGGAGGCGAGCCGGGGATCGCTCACGGTCACTTCCCGCTCGGTAAAAAGGAGGTTTGCCACCAACAGCGCCGCCTTCTTTCCTTCCAGCGAAAGCGCGGCGCTCCATCCTTCGCCCGCGTCGAGCCGCTCCGGCCGGGCCGTGGCCAGCAGGGGGAAAAGGGCGCGGAACTCCTCGGAAAGATACGGCAGGCTGGTGAAAACGCCCGGTTCATCCCACGCGATCGGTTCCGTATACCAGGTGATCCCGGTGACGCCGTGGATCAACCCGATGACCTGCTGGGTGCGCATTTCGCGCGCGGTCGGGCCGCGGTTCCCCTCGGCATTGTAGTTGCCGTAGTTGAACCCCTGTGCCGTGAGCCAGCGAGCGCGGTACGACTCCTCGCCGGTGGTGATCTGATCCAGAAACCGCCCCATCCGCTCCAGCGGCCGGGCGGAACCGCCGTTTTCCAGAAAGAGCGGGTAGGGATCGGGAGTGGAAATATCCGCACTCTGCTGAAAATCGCGGGTGCCCTCCAGGGTATTGTTCAGCACGACCACCGGGTGGTAGGGATCTTCTTCGCGAAGGATTTCATAGATTTCATGAAAGCGGAGCGGGTGCAGGCTGCGCCCTTCGGGTTCGTCGAGGTGGTAATAGGCAAGGACGAAGGGGTGCTCCCGCGCGATGCGGGCCAGCGCCCGGTACTCCTCCTTCTCCGTTTCGGTGAGCGGGTTTTTCCCGTTGGCGTCGAGCCCTGTTTTGCTGGCGGTCGCCGCATAGATGACGGAGTAAATGCCCGATTTGGCGAGGTGATCGACCTGCCGGAGCATGGCATCAAAAGGGGGCGCGGCAAACACCGGCAGGGCGACGTTCATCCTGACCCCCGGCCACCGGTTTTCATCCACCTGGTCCCAGCTTCCAAAGCAAAAACCATAGGCCGGGAGCGGCTTTCCTTCGCGGTGAACCACGCCCCGCGCGTCGATCCAGACCTCCCCTTTCCGGAAGGGCAGCCTGGTGATGGTCCGTTCCAGTTTCTGGGGGTTGCCATTGAGTTCAAAGCGCACCTCCAGGCGGTGGCGTCCCTCGGGCAAGGTTTGCGCTTCGCTATAGAGAACCGTCCAGCGCCCGCCGCTCCCCGGCTTGACTTCCATCGGGTGCTCCGCGCCGTCGTCGCCATGCAGGACCGCGCTGACCTTCTTCAGAGCCAGCGTTTCATCAATCAGCTTGAGTTCCGCCTCGATGGTCTTCAGGTTCTGGCTGGCGAAAATGGCGGAACGGTAGCCGGGGGAGATCAGCCTTAATTCCGCAGGCGTATAGTCAACGGCCACTTCCTGACTGGCAAAGGCGAGCATTTGATCGGGCGCCTGCGAGATCGCGACTTCGTGCCTCAACAGATCATCGCGCCTGGGTTGGTCGCCGAGCGCGATCTCGACCTCCACGTTGACAGCCCGGCCACTAGCCAGTCCGAACGACCGGCTCCCGCGCGCCTTGGGGTCGGAAACGAGAAAGGAAGCGAGCGTCACATTGCGGTAACGCCCGGTCTGGTTGAGGAGCAGCACCTTCTGCCGCAGGTAATAGCCGCCCTCCCCGCGCACCACTTTCGGCTCGCCGGGGGTAAGCTTCCATCCCAGCAGCGAACGGTCAAATTCAGGCAGGCTCAACCCGCCGAAAGCGCGCGGCTGCGCCAGCGGACCGCTGACGGGCGACCAGGTGGTGATCTGCGCCCCCTCGCCTTCCCTTGGCGCGCGTTCACGGGCGACCTGAAGTTTCCACCGGCTCAGGGAAGGGTCGACATCGAGTTCCGCCAGCGGCACGGCCAGCTCCAGGTGCCATCCCTCGGGGTGAAGCTCAACGGCGGCCGTTGCCGAGGTGTTCCAGTGCCGCTCCCGGGTGTGGCCCCCCTGGCCGTAGCGGATGTCGGTCACCACGCCGCGCGCGCTGACGAGGATCTGGAGAAACTCCGAGGCGTCGTCGTTGGTTTGTAGAAAGAGTTCCAGGCAATCGTCTCCCCAGACGCGACCATCCCGCTCCCTTTCCCCGGCGACGATCTTTCCTCCCGGCTCGGCCACTTTGGCGGCGAGATAAAGCATCGCCCCGTCGGTAAAGAGGCGGAACTCCGTTTCAAACGGGGCGGGCTGCCGGGTGGTCAGGGTCCGGAAGCCGCCCTGCCAGCTTCCCGTTACGTAAACCGCTTCATCCAGCTTCCCGTCGGGAACGATCGCCCCCGGCGCGATCAGTTCCAGGGCGGCCTGACGTTCTTCAGCAGCCGCTTTGGAACCGGCTGACAGGCCGCAGAGGAGGACGGCAAGGAAAAGCAAAGCCCGACGGATCGGAAGATAGGGAGGCATGTCGGGAAAGGTAGGGCGACATACAACAGATAGTCAACCAAATATCTGCTAAATTAAGATTGTTTCTCAACACATCTATCAAGAACGCCCCGAGGGAAGATTCGCCGCGCCTTTCGCCCAGAGCATGCTGCTGCCTGCTGAAAACGGTGCCCGCGTCTCAACCGATGCCAGCTCGGCGTAGGCTGCGTGTTCCTCCGGCCGGATGGTGCAACCTTCCGTCAATTCCGGCAGAAGGTAGATCCCCGGTGCGCTGGAGGGACGGTTGCGGATTTTCCAGATCATCATGCGCGCCGCCTCCCTGCCGATCTGCGCCATCGGCTGTCTGAGGGTCACCAGCGGACCCATCGGCACCTGAAGATCGATCCCCGTGCCGCCCACCACGCTGACTTCCTGCGGAACGTCGCGCCCGGCTTCCAGAAATGCCTTCACCGCACCCTGGGCGAGGTAGTCGCCAAAGCAGTAAACCGCGTCGAGGTCGCCCCCGTGCCGTTCCAGGTAGCGCTTGATGCGCCGGTACCCGATCTCTTCCGAACAGGTGGTCTGCTCCTTCATCGGGTCGAAACATTCCCCGTCCAGAACCCGCAGGCGGGCTTCCTGACATGAGGCATACGCAAGGGAAAAGGCCGTAAAGGTCTGCTCGGCGGAGATGGAGTGCCAAAGCGGGCCTTCAAAGACGAGCGCCACGTTCCTTCGCCCGGTCTTGCGCCATGCCAGGGCGAGATGGTACGCCGCCGTAAAGTAGTCGTTGGAAACAAAGTCGGCGGTATGAAGGAAATGGGGCGGGTTGATATAAACCATCGGCAACCCCTTCTCGGCACACGCTTTTTCCACCTCCGGCGCATGGTTCCGCGGACCGGGGCAGACGATGACGCCATCCACCCGGTCGAGCGCCTTTCGCACTTCCTTCAACCCCGCCCCGGTCTGGCGCGCCATGTCGAGAGCGGTGACCATCATGTTCGCCTTGAGCGCCTCCTCCGTGGCCGCCAGGACGATGTGCCCGAGCCATGCCCTGCCGACGATCCGGCCCGGGATGTTCGGGATGTTGATGCCAAAGCAGCCCTGCAGGGCCGGGGCGGCCTCCTCCCCCGCGCGGTGGGTCAGGAAGGTGCCCTTGCCCGGGATCGCGGAGACCTTGCCCTCCTCCGCCAGCGCCTTGATGACCGAGCGCACCGTGGAGTGGCTGACATTGAGATGCTCCGAAAACTCCTGGATGGTCGGCAAACGACCGTCCGGTCTCCCGGCCGACCCGAAAAACTCGGCTTCAATATAATCCCTCACAATCTCGGAGGGGCGTTTGGCTGGGATCATCTTACTCATCGTACAAATTTGGTTGAAACCTCGTCGAAATCACAATGCATCCGTGTGAATTTTCAAGCTCCAACCTCTCGGGTACGGACAGGCCTCCCCGCTTCGGGAGCTGTTTCCGATCTCGGTTCAACCCGGAATTTAGCGCGGAAAGCCGGGAATGGGAAGCGTTTTAAGCATCCGGGCGGCTCGTTAAATTCAGAAAAGTGTTGACCATTCAACCAATTTAAATGTATTTTCAACCTAAATAGCAACAGTTTTAATGTTCGGATGATCGTTTCAGATCCGTGACCCGGCCGATCCTGGAAGCTTTTTTCACTTTCACCCCTCCCCACGAGACCCCAAGCTTATGAAAGTCAACCCGCTGCGCCCCTTCATCCCTCACCCCCGCACCGGAAAGCGAGGCCGACAGATCGCCGCCTCCCTGCTGCTCGCCCTCAGTACGCCCGCCCTCGCACTGGATGGCGTCTGGCAAAGCACTTCCGGTTCGGGCAACTGGAACGACCCCGCCCAATGGGAAGGCGACATTGCCGGTGGCACCGGCGGCACGGCCACCTTCAACGGCTCGCTCTCCTCGATCCTGCAAATCACCTTGACCGAACCGGTGACGGTGGGGCATCTCGCGGTGACCAACTGGTCGGGCTCCCGGTGGGAGATCGTCAACAGCGGGGTGCTGACGCTCGACGCCGGTCTGGCCAAGCCGACGATCACCCATCCCACGCTCGATTCCCTCCGGATCAATACCGTCATTGCCGGGACCAACGGCTTTGAAAAGCTGGGCACGGGCCGGTTGTACCTGGGGGGAAACAATACCTTCACCGGCGGCGTCACCATCACCAGGGGCGTCTTGTGGACGGCCAACGCCGCCGCGCTCAACTCGACGGCTCCCAATGCCGTGACCCTCAACGGCGGAAGCTGGCTGCTAGGCGGAAACAATGCCACTTATAACAACAACGTGGTGCTGGCGGACGAAGAGAACGTGATCAGCAATACCTCCGCCGCCGGAACGAGCATCACCCTCGGCGGAATCATCAGCCAGACCGCCGCCACCTCCACGCTGGCTTTCCGCACCAACGGCTCAGCCATCGGCTACATCCTGAAGGGCGACAATACCTATACGGGAAATACGGAGATCGGCTCCGCCGGTGGCAGCGCTTCCGTCGTGCTGCGGATCGAGCATGACCGCGCGCTGGGGACCGGAACGGCAGCGGTCGGCTTTGCCACCGGCAGCAAGACGCACGATGAGGATGCGCTGGAAATGGCCGGGGGGATCACGGTCGCCGACAAGGCGCTGACCCTGAGAGGGCGCGGCCGGGGGGAAGGAGGCTCGCTGCGCAGCGTGAGCGGAGACAACACCTGGGCCGGAACCATCGACACCGGGGAGGCTGCCAATGCACGCATCGGCGTCGATGCCGGGACCCTTTCCATCACCGGGCAGATCACCGGAACCAGCGCCAATGGGTTGACGAAAGTCGGGGAAGGGACCTTGTTGCTGGCTGCTGAAAACAGCTACGCCAACGGGACCGCCATCCTGGGCGGAACGCTCCACGCGACCCATGCGGGCGCTTTGGCCGGGGGCGACCTCGTAGTGGGCGACGGCACCGGGACGGATACCTTGCGCGTCGGCGCGGACACCGTATTGACGCTCGCGGACCTGACGCTGCAAAGCTCCGCCCACCTTGCGTTTGACCTGACGGCAGCGCCGGAGGGGACGATGCTTGATATCCTCGGAGACCAGCTCGGTTCCGGTAGCTATACGATTGACATTTTCGACGGCGGCGGCTTTATTCCCGGCAACCATACCTTGTTGACGGTCGAGGGGGCTTTCAACGCTTCCGGCTTCAATCTCGGAATCACCCCCGAGGGTTACGAGGGCCTCCTTTCATTGCATTGGGCGGATGGAACACTCTCCCTCCAGGCCATCCCCGAGCCCGGTACGCTGGCGCTCTTCGGGCTGGCGATGGGGGCGGGCGCGGTGGCCCTCCGCAGGTCGCGCCGCCGCCCGGTTCTTGAAGGACGCCTCCTTGAAGGATAAGAGTGATAAGGAAGCGCGATCACCAGAACCGACGAAACTCCCCGGAAGATGCACCCCCTCCGCCTGAAACCGCCACGAAACAAGGGATTGAGCTTTGTTGAAATGCTGGTGGTGCTGGTCATCGTCGCCGCATTGGTCGCGCTCCTCGTGCCCGGGATCAATGGAATGCGCAAGAACGCGTGGAAGGTCAAAGGGATTCAGAATGCCCGGATGCTGATCACCGGGGCGGTAAAATATGCCACCGAACACAACGGGAGCCTGCCCCAGACCTACTTTGCCACCGGCAGCACCGACCCCCGTTTACCCACCAAGTGGATGATCCTGCTCGCTCCCTATGTCTACCCGACCCTCAGGGAGGATGCCAAGGGGCGGCTGTTGCTCGACGGCACCTTCCGCTGTCCCGGCCTGAACGGCTACAAAAACCATGGCGACCGCTGGGCGCTGGCGGCCTGGGACAGCATCGACTGGATGAACTTTCTCCAGTCCCGACCGGGAGGCCCGGGCACCCCGATGCTCGACCTCAATACCCGCACCGTGGACAATTCCAAAACGGCTTACCTCGTCTCCACCGACCGGAATGCCGGCTCGGCCGGGTTGGCGGAAGGCAAACCCGCCTTTGACAAATACGTGCCGAAGGAAGTCTGGATCTATCACGACGGCGTCATCGTCGCCTACCTCGACGGTCACGTGGAAGTGGTCCCCCAGCCGACCAGCAGCAACGTCTTCAAGAAATAGCCCCGTTTTCCGGTGCTCAACCACGGTGCCCGCACCTGCGCGCGCCATCACACCACCGTATTCCCATTTGATCATGACCACCGCCATTGAAAACCACGCCCCTGCCACCGGCTCTCCGCTCGCCCTTCTGGGAGGGGAGAAAAGCATCACGCTTGCGCCGAACGATCTGTTCACCTGGCCGATCATTACCGAAGAGGATGAAGCCGCCGTGCTGGAAGTCCTCCGGGCCCGCGCCATGAGCGGAACCGGCGTGACGATGCAGTTTGAAAAGGAGTTCGCCCAATGGATGGGGGTAAAGTATGCGCTCGGGTTCAATAACGGCACCTCGTCGCTTCTCGCGGCGATGTTTGGCGTCGGCATCGGCCAGGGAGACGAAATCATCTGCCCGGCCACCACCTACTGGGCCTCCGCCCTGCCGGTCTATTCCCTGGGCGCAACGGTTGTCTTTGCCGATATCGACCCGCAAACGCTTTGCCTCGACCCCCGCGACATCGAGCACCGCATCACGCCGAAAACCAGGGCGATCGTGGTGGTTCACTATCTCGGGCACCCGGCGGAGATGGATGCCATCATGGAAATCGCCAACCGGCACGGATTGAAGGTGATCGAGGATGTCTCCCATGCCCAGGGGGGGCTCTATCAGGGCCGCAGGGTCGGCTCGTTCGGTCATGTTTCGGGCTACTCGCTCATGTGCGGCAAATCTTTCGCCGTCGGCGAGGGGGGGATGCTGACCACCAACGACCGGGAGATCCACGACCGTGCGCTCGCCTTCGGTCATTATGAACGCTACGACGCCGCGATCGCGACCGCCTCGCTCCGCCCCTTTGCCGGGCTTCCTTTGGGAGGCTTCAAGAACCGGATGCACCAGTTAAGCTCGGCGGTGGGCCGGGTGCAGTTGCGACATTACGACCGCCGTTGCGCGGAGATCCGCAAGGCGCGCAACTACTTCTGGGAACTGCTGGAAGGGGTGCCCGGCCTCCACCCCCACAGCGTCTCCGCAGCGAGCGGCTCCAACATGGCGGGCGGCTATGGCGGGCGCGGCTTCTATCGCACCGAAGAGCTGGGCGGCCTTTCAATCTTCCGTTTCTGTGAAGCGATGCGGGCGGAAGGGGTCAACTGCACACCGGGTTGCAACCGCCCCCTACATACCCACCCGATCTTTAACGAAGCCGATATCTACCAACACGGCCGCCCCACCCGGATCGCCCATTCCGACCGCGATCTGCGGCAAAAACCGGGCTCCCTGCCGGTGTCCGAGCAGGTCGGCAACAGGGTGTTCACCATCCCGTGGTTCAAGCATTACCGGCCGGAGCAGATCCGCGAATATGCGGAAGCCTTCCGGAAAGTGGCCGAACATGCCGACGAACTGCTGGCCGATGATCCCGGAAACCCGTCTGAACCGGGTCAGTGGAACTTCTTCAGAAGCACGAACTAAATCGAAGAAGAAAAGTAGCCCCTCGGCCGGCGGGTGTGATTAAAAGTGGTATCAGCAAGGGAATAGCCCGGAGGGCTTACAGCGGGGAAGCCGGGGGTCGAGCGAAGCGACACCCCCGGGCTATTGGATTCCCCCATCATCGACCCCGAACGGG
>Ga0182739_1001283_pt1 | contig 27035 bp, 23 predicted proteins | sample eDN5th30CBELigBY_FD_128873 | JGI IMG/M metagenome (GOLD analysis project Ga0182739, IMG submission 128873) | Enriched backyard soil microbial communities from Emeryville, California, USA - eDNA 5th pass 30_C BE-Lig BY (version 2) (version 2) | ecosystem: Environmental > Terrestrial > Soil >... | reverse complement strand
TTACGGCGCAGGTTTCGGTGGCTATTCCGCTTTGCACGGTGCTTGCTTTAACTCCGATCTTTATGCCTGTGCAGCATCCTATTCAGGCTTCACGAACCTGTTTACGTACCTTAAGGAAATTCCGCCGCACCTTAAGCCTTATTTGCAGATGTACTACGAGATTATTGGTAACCCCGAGACGGAACCCCGGCTGATTAAAGCGATGTCGCCGGTTTTCCATTCGGAAAATATCAATATACCTGTTTTCATAGCGCAGGGGGGGAAGGATAGTTGGAGCGCGGTTAACGAAACCAATCAATTCGTACAGAAGCTCAGGAAACGGAATATCCCCATCACGTACATGCTGCGTGAAGAAGAGGGACGTTATTTTCGCAACGAAGAAAACCGGATACAGTTTTACCGCGAACTGGGTGCCTTTTTTGATAAGTATTTAAAATGACGCACCAACGGAATACGTACCGCGTAAACTATTTATTGGTTAGCGCCTTTATTGTCGTTGTGGTTGCTTCGTTTGTGCTCGCTACTTTTCTTGCCCGCGATCTCACCGTTACATACGTTGAAAACGAATTTTCATCGCGCAAAGTGGAAGTGCTTGAATACAACATAGGGCCTTTCAACGATTTCTTCCACAACCGTATTCCTGAAGTATCATTCTACCAGGGCTACCTGGATTCAGCAGGGGTAGCCACATACGCCGACAGTGTTTTGCAAACCTACCCTTTTGTAGAACGGATTGTGTTTTACGATGTGTCGCTGAGCAACAAAGATGATATCGATTACGGCTTTTCGGCAAATAATCTGGTGGTATTTCCGAAAGGGGTGTACCAGTACAGTGCTGACAGCAAGTTGGATAGCTTATCGACCATCGTAGATCATGATAAACAATTGCCCTTGTCACTGTCGGACGATTTTAATAACATGGCCGTGAAATTCGCCGCCTTTATTGAACGGGTGGATACTGCCAAAGCACTGCATGATGACGATATTTTCAAGGTATTCTATTCAGTGACGCCAGGAAAAATATCGTATATGAATATTCCCCGGCGCGACGACCTTAAAACCTATAAAGAATTGATGTATGGGCAGCACGTGCCCGGTGCGATATATGAGCAAGACATCCTGACGTATTTTATCGACCCGAATAAGCTTTCACTCACCAATACGGTGCCTGAGTTATATCAGGACATACAAATTCAACCGCTGGTTTACGAATCAATTGATACCGACCCGAATCTGCTAACTACGGAAACGCCATTGCCCGGTGCGCTGGCCGACTATAAGATCTATTTCAGCTCCAGCAGGCCTTTTTTACGGTCTGAAATCAACCGGCGTTTTTTACCTGTAATGGCGGGCGTGGTAGGGATATACCTGCTATTGGCAATTATAGCGTATTTGATTTACCGTAATCTGTATGTGAACAGACGCATGTTTAAGCTGCAATATGATTTCATCAACAACCTGACGCATGAGTTTAAGACACCGGTAAGTGTGATTAAGATCGCGGGCAATAATATTTACAGCGCCAAACAGCTTTCGGATAATGAGCGGCGGCATTATGGAAAGATATTGGATGAAGAAGCAGACAAACTGAATAACCTGATGAATACGCTGTTGTCTTTTACGCAAATCGAAAATAAATCGATTAAGATGGAACGGGAAGAGGTCGATTTGCACGAATTTTGTAATAAAATCCTGGCGGCCATGCGGATTAAATACAATGATTTGGATATCCGATGCAAAGTGGATGTGAAAAGGAAATTGTATGTAGATCCTGTATTGTTGGGAAGCATATTTCAGAATTTGATTGACAACGCTTATAAATACTCCAAACCGGATAGCAAATTGCTGGACATCAGCGTGAGACAAATAAAAAAACAGGTGCATATCGCGTTTTCCGACAAAGGTATCGGTATTGCCAAAAAAGAGCTGGTCCATATATTCAAAAAGTTTTACCGTGTGCAGAATCAATATAACCAAAAAGGTAGTGTGGGCCTAGGGCTTGCATTTTGCAAGGAATTGGTTAACTTCATGGGCGGAAATATCGCTGTGGAGAGTGAATTGGGCCGTGGTACGACTTTCAGTATTGTATTTCCATTAGATTGATTACCTTAGGAGATGATCTCGCGGGGGGATCAGCAATAAGAAAAAATTAAACGGATGAAATTGCACAAGAGATATGTCTAGAAATATCAAAATAGCCATTGTCGAAGATGACGAGAATTTGCGTTTTCTGGTGGCCCACCGCCTTGAGTCTGAGAATTATACAGTTATACAGGCTGGGAATGGCGATGAGGCCGAACAATTGATTCTGGAAGAGAAGCCGGATATCGTACTGCTTGACTGGATGCTTCCCGGAAAACAAGGTGCCGAGGTATGTTCCAATCTGCGGGAGGTAGGGTTTTCCAACCTTATCATTATGATGACAGCCAAATCGCAGGACATAGACAAAATTGATGCTTATAGTTTTGGTGTGTCAGATTACATCACTAAACCATTCAGCATGGATGTACTGGTGGCAATGATCGAGAACAAGGTCAAGTATTTCGTTAACAACCAGGGTGCAGATCTCTATACCTTTGGCGGAACGGAACATCATCCTAATATCCATTCGCTGGTGCGTGATGGTAGAAAGATTGAACTCACCATCCTGGAAAATCGCATTTTGCTATATTTTCTTCAAAACATGGGCCGGGTTATCAGTCGCGATGAATTGATGCAGGTGGTATGGGGGTATAGCTCAAATGTGAATACCCGCACACTTGATATGCACATCGTGCGCCTGCGCAAAAAAATAGAGCTAAATGCAGACAAACCTGCCTACCTACAGACCGTAAGGGGCATGGGTTATAAGTTTGTGGATAACTCCGATTGACACGCAGGGTATTCCGCGCTTTTTTTTGTTTATTAAAAAGTATTCCCTATCTTCGTAACAATCGAGCAAGGCCATACCGCACCGACGGTATGGTCTTGCTTCTTTTTTTGACTTTATTTTTAATTCATAATTATGGCAGAAGTAACATATTACAGTAAAGAGGGGCTGGAAAAACTCAAAGAAGAGTTACAGTACCTCAAAACGGAGGGCCGGGCGAAAATAGCCAAAGCCATTGCGGAAGCGCGCGACAAGGGAGATTTGTCGGAGAATGCCGAATATGATGCCGCAAAAGACGCTCAGGGACTGCATGAGGCGAAGATTGCGAAGCTGGAGGAGAGCCTTGCTAATGCCCGCGTAATCGATGAATCTACACTAGATACATCGAAGGTGCTGGCATTATCAATTGTTAAGCTTAAGAATGTGAAGAACGGAAGTGTAATGACCTACCAATTGGTATCGGAGACCGAAGCCGATTTGAAAGCAGGGAAAATATCTGTCAAATCACCCATTGCACAGGGTTTGCTCGGCAAATCCATTGGTGATAAGGCGCAGATACAGGTGCCGGCGGGTCAGGTGGAACTGGAAATCCTGGATATTTCCAGGTAAGCGATGTAACGGTTATGTGCGGGTTTGCCATAACCGCACATACCGAAACGATTACGCCGATAAATATCACTGGCGGCTGTTTGTAAGAACAGCCGCTTTTTATTTTTTTGAAGATAAAATGCATGTGATCATAGCGGATAATCCAATGAAATTTAGTTAAGTTTGTGACAACGACGATTTGTTTATTTTTATTTATTAGACATGCCCACCATATTCTCGAAAATCATTGACGGCGAAATACCTGCGTTTAAAGTTGCTGAAAGTAATGATTACCTCGCTTTCCTGGATATCAATCCGCTAACCGAAGGGCATGTGTTGGTTGTTCCTAAGCGGGAAACCGATTACCTGTTTGATATCGGAGACGATGAATATATGGGACTCTGGATTTTTGCAAAGATAGTTGCCCAGGGCATTAAGCGCGTATACCCTTGTGAACGGATTGGGGTGGCCGTGGTAGGCCTTGAAGTGGCCCATGCACACATCCACTTGATTCCCATTGACCACGTGGGTGATATTGATTTCAACCGACCTAAGCTTAAATTAAGCCAAGAGGCATTTGCAAAAAGTGCCGAGGCGATAAAGCAAGCAATTCTTGAAATAACCCAAGGCTGATCTTCATCTGCCGCTACAGGACATTATTGTATGTTTACAACGCAGAGGTGCAATTGCAGGAGCCATAAAGTGTTTTGGTGGTAAAGGCAATTTGTGTAAGTTTGTAACTGATAGCTATGCAAGAGTTCTGGGATTCTTTTTTACAATTGCTTGATGCAGAAGCATTGCTAATGTCTGGGGGCTTCTATCTTGTTATATTTGTCGTTTTTGCAGAAACCGGCCTTTTCTTTGGTTTTTTTCTTCCGGGAGACTACCTGTTGTTTTTGGCTGGCCTATTTTGTGCTTCCGGCATGCTGAATGTCGACATTGTCACGTTGTGTCTGGGGCTCTTTACCGCAGGTGTACTGGGTAATTTTACGGGTTACTGGTTCGGTTGGCGAACAGGGCCGATGCTTTTTAAACGAAAAGATACATGGCTCTTTAAACGACGTTATGTAGTGATGGCGGAAGAGTTTTATCATAAGTATGGCGGCGCGGCGTTGATCATGGGGCGTTTCGTGCCGATAATACGTACATTTGCTCCCATATTGGCAGGTATTGTACAACTTAATTTCCGTAAATTTGTGTTGTATAATCTTTCGGGTTGCGCGATTTGGGTGTTGACACTTACGCTGTCGGGTTTTTTTTTGGGGCGTGAGTTTCCCCAAATCATACATTATATTGAATATATTATTGTTGGATTCATCGTCATTTCATTTACGCCTATATTGATTGCGTTGATTAGAAGGAAGTTGAGACATAACAAACAGCACGTTGAAACAAAGAAATAATAACGTTAATTGATATCCAGAATGAGCATAGCGCACCCATGGCATGAAGTATCTCCCGGCGATGACGTTCCGTCGTCCGTTAACGCCATTATCGAAATTCCGAAAGGATCGAAAGCGAAGTACGAAATCGATAAAGCGAGCGGATTGATTAAATTAGACCGTGTGTTATTTTCATCGGTCATGTATCCGGCCAACTACGGTTTTATCCCCCAAACCTATTGCGACGATAAAGATCCGCTGGATATCCTGGTCCTGTGCTCGGTTGATGTATACCCTATGAGTATCATCGAAGCGAAGGTAATAGGAGTGATGCACATGATTGATAATGGTGAGCAGGACGACAAGATCATTGCGGTAGCCAAAAATGATATGTCTGTCAATTATATCAACGATCTGTCCGAATTACCACCACATACGATGAAGGAGATTGTCCGCTTCTTCCAGGATTACAAGGCCTTGGAACGGAAGAATGTAACTATTGAACGTCTTTTTGGCCGTTCGTATGCGTACCAGGTTATACAGGAAAGTCTCGATTTGTACCAAAAAGAGCTTGCTAACCTAACGATGACCTAATGGGCTGGGAAATTTTTTGGACTTTTTTTCTGGTTTTTGCAAATGGTTTTTTCGTAGCCGCTGAGTTCGCAATCGTTAAGGTACGGGCTTCTCAAATAGAGATCAAAATAAAAACAGGCAGCCAGGTCGCCCATGTAGCGAAACACATTACCTCTCATTTGGATGGATACCTGGCCGCTACTCAATTGGGTATTACCATATCTTCGTTGGCATTGGGTTGGGTCGGTGAGGCTGTTATGACCGACATTGTCGCTACGGTCTTAGGCTGGTTCAATGTCGAGCTATCGGGTACCCTGGCCAAGAATCTCGGGCACGTACTCGCATTCAGTATCATTACTGTATTGCATATTGTATTCGGCGAGTTGGCACCCAAATCCATCGCTATTCAACGCCCCGTGGGAACAACACTGAGCATCGCGCTGCCCCTGCGGTTTTTCTACCTGGTATTCCGCCCCATTATCTGGGTATTGAATGGTTTTGCCAATATGCTGCTGAGGCTGATGGGATTTCAGGTAAACATAGGAGAGGCACACCACTCATCAGAGGAGTTGCAATACCTGCTCGACCAGGGTCGCGAAAGCGGTGCTTTGGATATGGTCGAGCACGAATTGATCAAGAATGTGTTTGACTTCAACGAACGCATTGTGAAAAACATCATGGTGCCCCGCACCAAGATTTCTGCCATAGAGATGAATTGCCCGGGTAAAGACGTTATCGAGCGCATCACCAAGGAGGGGTATTCCCGTATTCCGATTTACGACGACAATATTGATCAAATTATAGGGATAGTTCATACCAAGGATATTTTACCTATCCTGGCCAATGGCAAGGAACTGGTGCTGCGCAACATTATCCGAAAGCCGTATTTTATTCCCGAAACCAAGAAAATCAACGACTTGATGGCCGAGTTCCAGCAGCGACGTATTCAAATTGCTGTTGTGCTGGACGAATTTGGGGGTACTGCGGGGATGGTGACGCTGGAGGATATTGTGGAAGAGTTGGTGGGGGAGATTCAGGACGAATACGATGAAGAAACTCCGATTGTCGAAAAGATATCCGAAACGGAGTACATGGTGGATGCGAGTGCCAACGTTCACGATGTCAACGAATTCTTGCCGAAAGAGTTACCAGAGAGCAGTGACTATGATACCATCTCAGGCTTGGTAAGCGATTTGTTTGATAAAATACCCGACGTAGGGGAACACACCGAATTTCATGGATATAATTTCATCATCATGAAAAAGACGCAGCAGAATATCGAGTTCGTGAAACTGGAGTTGATTGCAGTCTCGAACGATGAAGATGAAGAATAACGCTCAGTGATTTGCATCTCTTTTATACGCCAGATATACAGCCGGAGCACAAAGCTTTTATCCTGAATGAGGAAGAGAGCAAACACGCTATTCGCGTATTGCGCCTCTCGGCCGGCCAGCAAATACAACTGGTTGATGGCAATGGTGGACATTATACGGCGGTAATTACAGATGCGCACCCGAAACGTACCGTGCTGGAAATTTCGGAGGTAAGCATGGCTCACGGCAAGCGCCCATATTACCTACATGTGGCTATCGCACCCACTAAAAACATCGACCGTGTGGAGTGGTTTCTTGAGAAAGCCACAGAAGTGGGGGTTGACGAAATTACGCCGATTATCTGTGATCATTCGGAACGGACTGCGGTTAAACCCGATCGTTTGCGCAAGGTCGTTGTGGCTGCGATGAAGCAATCACAGCGGGCTTACTTGCCCAAAGTCAATCCTGCCGTCTCATTTGCTGATTTCGTGAAGGCTGAAATACCGGGAAAGCAATTTATAGCACACTGTGGGGGTGGCGACAAGCAGAGCCTTAGCCATTCACTGAAACCAGGAGAGTCTGTCGTCGTATTAATTGGGCCCGAAGGTGACTTCAGTCCGGCCGAAATTGATACGGCTACACGTAAAGGCTTTGTGCCCATTACTTTTGGACGTGCGCGCCTCCGGACGGAGACAGCAGCTTTAATGGCTTGCGTAGAGGTGTATTTGCTCCACGGCGATAGCGAAATTTAATACCTCAGATAAGTTCGGCATCGAGGATTTGGATTTCTGAATTTCCCTCCTGGGTATCTGAATTGAGCCGGACAGTCCCCCTTATTTTAATAGGTTCTTCGGTGAATCGAACTTTTTTACCCTTCTTCATGAAAATCTCTACCATCGGCGGAACGTCTCCCTGCCCGCAAAACATGCATTGCATAATGGGGAGTACCGAAAGCATGAAGGTTTCGTGGTCGCGGCCGCCGTTCATCGGCACAAGGTAACCAGGCAGGGTAACGGTCTTTTCATCGATGGCCTTCAGCTCATCGGGGAAATGTGGTGTGTATATGGTTTGGTTATCTTTATGAGTCACCTTGTACATCAGCTTGTTGATGGTTTCCCAGGTGTCATTCATCATGGGAGTGTGGTCGGGAATATCTCCAAAAAACTCATCTTGTTGGGCATTTACGGCTTGTACGCCGACTGCCATAAATGCAATGATAATTAGTTTTCTCATTGTGTGCTTAGTTTCCTGATAATGTGTTCGATATCGACGTACGGTAGGCCTTTACAGCTGGGATAACGGCCGCCACGAAGCCGATTGCAACACCGATGACCACCAATACCGTTTCTTGCGGTAACACGGTAAACGCTTCCATAAACGTAGCTGCGCCACCTGTGCTGGCACCGATGAAGTAAAGTACCGTATGGCCGATTACAATTCCCATAATTGCCCCCACAAAGGTAAGCAATATTCCTTCTGCAATCACTATACCGAAGAGCTTTCCCTGTGATGCACCGAGTGTACGCATCACGGCAAGGTCGTACTTTCTGCTTTTAAGCGCATTGTACAGGCTGATAAACACACTGAGCGCTGCCATAAGCATAATCACGTAAGCCAGTACCTGGAGGGAGTCGATGCCAATGCCGAGTAGGGAGAACAAGCGGGCGCTTTCCAGCGCGGGCGATGCTGCCTGCATCGATGATTGTTGGTTAACCAGGCGGGGAAACATGCCGATGGCGGCCGGATTGCGATACTGGATGAGCATACTGGTGATTTCCCGCTCGCCCGAACCGACATCACCCATCATGCTTTTCACAAGTTGTGGTTCGTCGGCTTGCCTGTCGCCTGACGGTTGGTCCTGATCATGTTGTTCGCCGTGGTGGTGTTCATGCTCGTCGACGCCCGCTACGTCATGTTCATGCTCCTCCGCGTGTTCAGCTGCCGGTGGATGATCATGATTTTCATCATCGCCATGCATGCGCCACACGCTCGCCAGATTCGAAATAATCAGCCGATCAACGACATGGTGACCGGGCTTTAAAATACCGGTGATGATGTAAGGATGCTCGTCGTGCATATGGGCCTCACTGCTCAGTCCATGTGAGCCGTAGATGGCATCTCCTATTTTGAGGCCATGCTTTCGGGCGACTTCCGCACCGATAACCGCTTCGAAGTCACTCTGCCATAGCCGGCCATCATCCAATTCCAGGTTATAGAGTTGCAGGAAGGTACTGTCTGTTCCGACAATACGGTGGCCTTTGTAATTATCCCCCAACGAAAGCGGCACGGCCAGCTTGACCATGGGGTTTGCTGCCAACTTCCGGGCTTCGGCCAGACTGATATTGCCCGTAGGGTTATCCATATGGTAAATACTACTCAGGATAAGCTGTATAGGGCTTCCTTTGGCCCCCACGACCAGGTCGATACCCCGACTATTGCTATCGAGTTGCTCTTCAATCTGGTGGGATGTCAGCAGCAAGATACAGAGTATACCCGTGCCGAAGGCAGTAAGTAAAATTCCTAAGATGGATGTAGCCGGATTCTGGTGAATGTTTTTCCAAGCGATCTGTAAGACATTCATGCTGCACCTCCCACTTGGTAGGTATGTTCAAAACGTGTTTTTACCCGTTTATCATGGGTTGCGATGATTAATGTGGCACCATGCTGCGTCGCCTGTGTGAGCAACAGGTCCAGCACCCGTTCGGTATTGGCATCGTCGAGCGACGCGGTGGGCTCGTCGGCCACTAAAATAGCAGGATGATTGACAACCGCCCGGGCGATGGCCGCCCGCTGCATCTGTCCGCGGCTTAATTTACCCGGATAATTATGGGCTTTGTGGTCGAGTTCGAGCAATGTCAGCACTTCCTGGATACGGACATTGTCAACGCGGGATCCTGCAAAGCTTTGAGCGATTTGAAGGTTCTCCTTCACGGTAAGGCTTTTTACCAGATGCGCTTCCTGAAAGATTAATCCGATGTGTTGTCCGCGATAAGTGTCCAGTCTTCGCGGAGAGAGGTCGTAAAGCTCCTGGCCATTGATTTGCACCGAACCCGCCTGCGGCGTGAGTATTCCGCTCAGGATATGCAGTAGGGTAGTTTTTCCACTACCCGAATTACCAAGTATGAGCGTGTGTTGCCCCGTTGCCACATTCAGATCGGGAAATCGCAGTGTTTCCCCTCCGGGATAGTGATGTGCGATACCACTTAAACGAGCGACCGATGTTGATTGATCCTGTTGCACCATAATTAATGAGAGATTTTCTGCCCAACGCAAACCTAAGTTATTCCGTTCATATCCGAAGCATGTTAATGCAACTTTATTGTGATATAGCAAGTGGCGAATATGATGATCCGTATGGGGTAACGAGGTTTAATACAATTGATTTAATTTGTTGATATTCAAATATATAACATTAAATTAACATAAACCTAAACATACATTCACATACAGTTAATAAACAGGTAATACTAAGTTAGGATTATTGCAACAGAATTTTAGTCAAGCCATGCAAAATAGAATGAACAAAACATTTTTACCATTTATCGGCCTTTTGTTGGTCGTCTTTGGCGCAAGTGCCCAGGTTCCGAAAGGAATCATCAACGGATCGGTTAAGGATGCGGCTTCCGGCGAAAATGTCGTCGGCGCGTCTGTAAGCATTGTGGGTACTACGCATGGTACCATCTCAGATCAAAATGGTACCTTTCTGCTCACTGATATCCCTTCTGGTCAACATGTGTTGCAAGTGAGTTACGTGGGTTACTCCACCGTTCGCATTGACGACGTCGTTGTCAAAGACGGCGCTGAAACAACACTGGACGTCACACTGGAAGAAACTGGCGAAATGATGGATGAGGTAGTGGTAACCACTACGCGGCGCAGGGGAAGTGATATCGCGCTCTTGGCTGAACAGAAGAAGGCCAGTCTGGTCATTCAACGTATCGGTGCGCAGGAGTTGTCGCGTGTTGGGGTTAGCGATGCCGCTTCAGCCGTGTCGAAGATGTCTGGAATTTCCAAGGAAGAAGGCGGTACACAAGTATACATCCGCGGACTAGGTGATCGTTATGTGACCACCTCGTTCAATGGGCTCCCACTGCCATCCAACGACCCGGAATTGAAGAATATCGCGCTGGATTTGTTTTCCACCGACATCATCGAATTTGTTGCGGTTGATAAACTCTATAACAGTAAGATGTTTGGCGATTTTGGCGGTGGCAATATCGATATCTATTCAAAGAACTACTCGGGTAAGGGCATGCTGGAGGTTTCCGTATCGTCCACGTTGAACACCAATGCAGTTTCCCGTGCGGGCAACTTCATGCTGCTCCCCGGCGGCAGCAAGTGGGGCTTCGATGAGTATTCTATTCCGCAGAATCCGCTGAATGGGTTCAACTTTACCAACAGTGCAAACCCCGTATCTCGTAGTCCATACCCCGCCGACGTGCGGCTATTGGGTGGGAAATCATTCAATATCGGTAGTGAGGGAAGGCTGAATCTGTTTGGTACGGCCAGCTTCGGTAACGGATTTGAATACCGCGAGGGGATCAATCGCGATGTCAGCGCCCAAGGTGCGCGGATACGGTGGGCAGATCAGCAGCGGTTCGGCTATAAAACCAATACGACCGGACTTTTCAATGCCGGATACCTAATTAATTCCCAACATAAACTGTCATATAATTTTCTGTTCGTAAATAGCAGCGATCAATGGAACGATAATTACGACGGGTATTTCAGGGATGTTACGGAAGGTGGTACCGGTTTGCGTCGACTAGGGTCGTATGCACAGAACCGATTGTTTGTCAATCAGCTATTAGGAACGCACAAGTTAAGTGACCGGATTGATGTGGATTGGGGAATATCGGCGAATAACGTTGGCTATGCGATGCCCGATAGGGTACAGAATACGTTACGGTTAATTGATGGATCAGGCTACGTTAATACCAATAATGCCGATACCGATAACAACCGTTTCAATCAGCGGCTAGACGAAAATGAATATGCGGTAAACCTAAATGGTAGCTATAGCCTAGGTGGAGGGACGGAAGAACCGATTGGCGTGATTCGCATAGGTTATCAGGGGCGGATTAAAAAACGTGACTTTGAATCGATTCAGTTCAACTTTGATGTCACTGATAGGACCTCCATTGTCGATCCGAATAACTTGGATGCCTTTTACAATCAGGAAGGCTTCGAAAGCGGTCGTTTTGACATTGTTTCATTTTTCGGCGAGTCGCCCCAAACTTACCACGGCGACCAACAGATTCATGCCGGGTATCTGAGCCTCGAATATGGTTTGACCGAGCGGCTGACAACGGTAGTCGGTGTCCGCTACGAACATATTAAACAGTACGTGGAATGGATTACGCAACTGGATCCAGGAAACAGCAACACACTGACTCGTAATCCGTTCCTTCCCAGTCTTAACCTCAAGTATGAATTGAGCGAGCGTCAGAATCTCCGATTGGGTGCCAGTAAAACTTATACATTGCCGCAATTCAAGGAGCGCGCCCCGTTTGTTTATGACGACGGTACCGTGCCACGGCAGGGCAATCCCTACGTATATCCATCGGATAACTACAACCTCGACCTGAAATGGGAGCTGTTTCCTTCGTCGTCCGAATTGGTATCATTGGCCGCGTTCGGAAAATATATTCAGAACCCCATTAATGAAATCAACGTAGCGGCGACAGCCAATGACATTTCCTATGTCAATATAGGCGATGTCGGCACGGTGGTCGGCGTTGAATTGGAGTTGAAGAAGGATGTTGTTCGTTGGGATCGTGACAGAAACCTGCTTTCCGCTGGCCTGAATGTCGCTTACATGAACACGGATCAAAAGATTGACGTTGAAAAAGTGAGGTCAGAAACTGCATTTGATATCCGGCCAACCCATACCCGTTCGAGTTTTACAGGGGCATCCGATCTGTTGGTCAATGCAGATTTGACGTATTCGAAGCGTTGGAATAACGAGGGAAACGTAATGGCAACGATTGCCTATTCGCACTTCTCCGATAAGATTTATGCATTGGGTAACGAAAAAAAAGGGAACCTGGTGGACCGTGGCGTCGGGACATTGGATTTTATCGTAAGGAGCAAAATCAGCAGGCGAATCGGTGTTGACTTGTTGGTGCGGAATATCCTCGACCCGGAGTATCGCCGGGTTCAGGAGAACGCCAGTGGGCACGTGCCGGTGTTTACTTATAAAAAGGGTCGGTTCTTCACATTGGGACTAAACTATGAATTCTGATTTGTGCTCAGGTCGATTAACAATTTCATCATATACACTTAACGGGTAGGTTACTCATAACACACAACTTTGTATAAAATTCAGAAGATCAAAAAAGAATGAACATGGAAATGAAAAAGACGTTTAGATGGATGATGGGAGCCGCCGCGCTGGTAGGAGCCGTGGTTGTCACCTCTTGTAGTAAAGATGAGCCGGGTCCGGGCACGGATCCAGGTAACGGCTTCGTCGTTGATCGCGACGACCTGAAAGGGGAGATTGCTTCGGGAGAGGTCGTTCTGGAGTCGGGTACGTATAAGCTTACCGGCGCGCTGATTGTTAAAGAAGGTGCCAAATTGGTCATAAAGCCTGGCGTAACCGTAGAAGCAACGGAAGTTGCCGCTGAGCAGCATTCACAGGTCCGTTATATTGGGATTTCGCGAGGTGCGCAAATTGACGTGCAGGGTACTGCCGCAAGCCCGGTCGTATTCACTTCAGCAAAACAAACGCCGGGTGCATGGGGAGGTTTGGTACTTTGCGGTGCAGCTCCCATTAATAAAGGTGAAACGGCGAAGTCGGAAGTGGGTGATTTGGATTACGGCGGATCAGATGCCAATGATAACTCCGGCTCCGTTAAATACTTACGGATTGAGTATTCAGGTTTCGCTTATAACAGCGAAAAAGAGTTTAACGGACTGTCGCTTTTCGGCGTTGGTAAAGGTACCGTTATCGAAAATGTGCAGGTTCACGAAGGCTCAGACGATGGTTTTGAATGGTTTGGCGGAACGGTAGATGCAAAGAACCTAGTCGTTACAAATTACGCTGCTGAAGTAGGTGATGATTTATTCGACTGGACGGAAGGCTGGAACGGCAACGGTGAAAACTGGTATGGCATTCGTACCAATAACGGTAACCGTGGTATTGAAGCAGATAACAACAGCAACGACCATACGGCGTCGCCGGTTTCTAACCCCACGATCAAAAACCTGACGTTAATCGGCAATGGTGATGCGGGCAGCCCGGAACCTCAAGCATTGAAATTGCGTGTTGGAACAAAAGGCAGCTTTGAAAACGTAGTATTAGCCAACTGGGCGACCGGTTTCGATGTGGAGCATGACGAAGGCATCTCATTCGTGGCCGATGGCTCCTTGAAAGCAACGGGTGTGCGGTTCGTGAATGTGAATACGAAAGCCAAAGGAAAGAAAACCGATGGTAGCGCAGCTGATGTGAATGCGGTGTTTACCGAGGATGCAAACGCTACAGGCGCTGGTGCAGGTATTGATGTGCCGGAGTGGGCTAAAGGTTGGACTGTAGGATTGGATTAATCTAATCATCCTCCATAAAGCAAAAAAAAAGCGCGCCAATTATAGGCGCGCTTTTTTTTCAAATTGTTTTGGCTACAACTCTTTGATGCGGATATTACGATAAGCAACTACATCGCCATGATCCTGTAGTGCAATCTTGCCTTTCGGATATTTGGCGAAATGTTCCCAATCTTTGAATTTGCTGGTTTCCAGCACTTGATTCCACTCTGCGGAGCCAATCGTTACATCGGCCGTTTCCACGCCATTGAGCCATAGCGTAATTTGTCCGTTGTTTTTGCGGATACGCGCCTGGTTCCATTCACCCACCGGTTTGGGTTGCGATACCTCTTTACTACCAATCATGTCATACAGTGAACCAGCGAGGTGATTTTCGAGTTTGTTGTCGCTGGCATCAATGTTATCAAGCACCTGCATCTCCAAGCCCGTCTGATAAGTAGCGGTAAATTCGGGGTCTTCATAGATACCGAAAATCACGCCGCTGTTGCCACCGGATGCAATCTGCCATTCCAGTTCCAATTCGTAGTTTTCGTATTCTCCGTCCGTTACAATATCGCCGCGCTCCTCGCGGGGTACATCGGGATTAAAGCGTAACTCGCCATTTTGCACTTCCCAGGCCGCCGAGACACTGTCGCGCAGATAGGTGTGCCAGCCGTTGGTGGTTTGCCCATCGAATAGTGAGACCCAGCCGTCGTTTTCAGTGACCGGTTCTGTAGCTGTGGAGTCTTGCGCATCGTTGTTTTGCTGCCCAGACCCACAAGAAGACAGAAATACGACAGCGAAGGCAAAAGTTAACCAGTTTTTCGGATTTTTCATGTTCAAAATAATATGATGTTTTTAACAGTTTGTTTGGACTTCAATACTACGAACTTATTTTTAAATCGTTGTAGGTTTGTCAAGAATAATTTGCTTTTTATCGCCTGCTTTTGAGCGCGAGCGTTCCGCTTCTATTCCTCACCCAAAGCGAATGGTGAAAAAAATCACGAACTTTGTCCCCGTTATGCGTTCTCAATCGTCATCAAGGCGAACAAAAAAATTGAACAGATGAAAGAATTTGCATTAATTTTCAGATTAAAAGACATTTCGGACTTTAAACCAACTCCTGAACAGATGCAGGAGCGAATGAATTGGTTGGCAGGGATTGCATCACAAAACAAATTAGTGGATAAAGGAAACACTCTTTTACCATTTGAGGGAAGTGCAAAAACCGTAAAACTCAATAACGTGGTAACAGACGGTGCCTATACCGAAATCAAAGAGTTCATTAGTGGTTATATTGTTGTAAAAGCTGATACTATTGATGAAGCGGTAGAAATGGCAAAAGCCAATCCGATTTTTGACCAAGTAGCTGGAAGCATTGAAGTGAGAGAAGTTTTAAAACGTGATTAATTCAAAATCACATAAGGACCTTTTACCGCATTTATTCCGTCAGGATTATGCAAAAATGACGGCAGTTTTATGCCGTCATTTTGGTTTGAAACATATTGAAATTGCCGAAGACATTGCAAGTGACACTTTTTTAAAAGCATCCGAACATTGGGCAATCAACGGAATACCTGAAAACCCGATCGCCTGGCTCTATGCGGTTGCGAAAAACAAAACCAAAGACTACATTAAAAATTTATCGGTTTTTGAAACAAAAATCAAAAATGAACTGCCTATCAGCATTCAAAACGAACACGATTTTGAATTTGATAACCAGATTATTTCCGACAGCCAATTAGCAATGATTTTTGTGGTTTGTAGTCCTGTAAATTCAGACGAAAGCCAAATTTGTCTGGCACTTCAAATCCTTTGCGGTTTTAATGTAGAAGAAATCGCAAATGCCTTTTTGACGAAATCAGAAACCATAAAAAAAAGACTACAAAGAGCAAGGACCGCCCTTCGCAATGATAATTTTCAAATCAAAAAATTAAGCGAAATAGAAATCAAATCGAGATTAGACGTCGTTTTAAAAACTTTGTATTTACTCTTTAGTGAGGGTTATTTTTCTAAAACAGATGATAAACAAATCAGAACAGCCCTTTGTTCCGAAGCGACGAGACTAACGTTGTTATTGACGGAAAATCCATTAACAAATACACCTCAAACCAATGCTTTGCTGGCACTTATGTGTTTTCAAAGTTCACGATTGGAAGCAAGAACGAACGATAAAGGCGAAGCCGTTTTGTTCGATGAACAAGATGAAAACTTGTGGGATAAATCGCTTATCGAAAGAGGAAATTACTATTTGATAAATGCCACGGATGGCAATGAAATTTCCAAATATCATTTGGAAGCCGGGATTGCTTATTGGCATGCTACACCAACGGACCAAAACAAATGGAAACACATTTTACAGCTTTATAATCAGCTTATTTTGATTGAATACTCGCCAATTACGGCATTAAACAGAACATTTGCTTTTGCCAAAGTTTACGGACACAAGAGCGCTATTCCCGAAGCTGAAAAATTGAATTTAGTTGAAAGCAATTACTATCACGAATTGTTAGGCTATCTGTATGCTGATACAGCTGTTCCAAAAGCTATTGAGCATTACGAACAAGCCATTAAGCTAACCAAATCTAAAACTGAAAAACAAACATTGAAAAGAGAAATAGAACAACTACGGCTTTCCCTCTGAAGCTTCAAAACAAAAAAACCCTTACTATATGTAATAGAAAGGGTTTCTCTTTGGAGCGAAAGACGAGGTTCGAACTCGCGACCTCAACCTTGGCAAGGTTGCGCTCTACCAACTGAGCTACTTTCGCTTGCTGTTTGTGGATGCAAATATAGTGGAGTTTTCGACTTCTGTCAAATAATTTTTCGAAAAAATCACAAGTCATTGTCATTCAACAACTCGAGGATAAGGTCGCTTTCAAACCCCTTGCCCAATGCATAGCGCGTCAGCTTGTTTTTCCGCTTATAGGGGTGTTTTTCCTTTTCAAGTCGACCCTTGGCCTGTAGTAAGTTTAAGAGTTTGTCGCGGTATTCCTGCTCATCCAGGCTGCGTAGGGCGGCCCGGATAATAGGAGCGGACACGGCTTTTTGTTTAAGGCCCTGCTTTATTTTATACTTGCCCCACCCGTTCATACGGAATTTTCCGGATGCATAAGCCAAAGCAAATCGCTCCTCATTTAGAAATCCATCTGTAATGAGCGTAGCGATGACCTCCTCCACGTCTTCACGGTGCAGTCCCCAATGGTAAAGCTTGTCGCGCACCTCCTGTTGGGAACGTTCCTGGTACGCACAATATGCTTCGGCCTTACTTGTGGCTTGGCGGGGTGTCAATTTTTGACGGGGTTGCCCCGATACATCATCCATCCCACCAAATTGGCAAAAAATTCCCGCAGTACCCAAAAAATGTTGAAATTCGTGGCATGGCTGTGCACACACAATTTTATACCATCCGTCAGGTCTCAGAAATGATGCACACGGTGGGTGTTTCCCTCGCCAACGAGATGACAACCGTCGGCCCGTTATTGTTTGATAGCAGGCGGGTAACGGACGCGGCGCATGGACTCTTTTTCGCCTTGCTGGATAGGAGGGATGGCCATTGGTATATCGGTGATGCGTATGCTGCCGGCGTCCGGAATTTCGTCGTTATGGTTGGGCAGATTGACATAAGCCGGTTTGGCGATGCCAATTTTATTATCGTTAACGATACGCTTAAGGCCCTTCAGGAGTTGGCGGCAAGCCATAGAGCCCGGTTTAGCTATCCTGTCATTGGTATTACGGGCAGCAATGGCAAGACCATCGTGAAAGAATGGTTAACGCAGCTGCTGGCGTCCGATTACAAGATTGCCCGCAGTCCGAAGAGTTACAATTCTCAAATCGGCGTAGCGCTGTCGCTGTGGCAGATGGACGCCACCCACGGACTAGCCATTATAGAAGCAGGGGTAAGCATGCCCGGAGAGATGGAGGCACTGCACCACATGATTCAGCCGGATATTGCCGTATTGACCACCATCGGACCGGCGCACGACGGTGGCTTCCCATCACGCGAAGCGAAAATCAGGGAGAAACTTCAGCTATTCCGTGGTGCGGATCTAGCCGTTTATTCGCCTGACGACACCGTTGGCGTACAAGTGCCCGGGAGTGGTGTGCACGTTACGTGGGGTGGGCGGGGTACGGTACTCGTCGTGTTGGGGCATGATATCACTGAAGCAAATCGCTGCATCATCCAGGCGCGCTATCAGGAGGTAAATGTCGCTATTGATATCCCTTTTACGGATGCCGCTAGCCGAACCAACGCGATTTGCTGTTGGGCGGTACTGCTAGCGATGGGTTACGATCAGGGCGTGATTGAAGAGCGGATGGCAACGTTGCAACCTGTGGAGATGCGGCTTGAAATGAAAAAGGGAATTAATAACTGCACCATCATCGACGATAGTTACAGCAATGATCTCGCCTCATTGGCCATTGCCCTTGATTTCCTGAAACAGCAACAGCGCCACCCGAAGCGAACGCTCATCTTATCGGACCTTCCGGGCGCGACGGGAGATGAAGATCAGGTTTATTATAATTTATTTAAGTTGCTGTCAGATAGTAGTATTAATCGTTTGGTTACGGTGGGGCCGGTATTGCGTAAGCGGAGCAGTGCCATTGCCGGGATAACGTACGAATCGTTTCCAGATACAGATGCATTGTTAGCAGCAATGCCTACACTGGACTTCCGTGATGAAACCATTTTGCTGAAGGGAGCCAGACGCTATGCTTTTGAGCGGGTCAGCGTGGCATTGATGGCAAAGGTGCACGATACGGTGCTGGCCATAAACCTGGGCGCCGTTGAGCATAACCTCAACCAATACCGATCTTTGCTTCCGAAAGATGTTAAACTAATGGCCATGGTGAAGGCATTTTCTTACGGCAGCGGCGATTTTGAAATTGCGAGTTTGCTGCAGTTTAACCGGGTGGATTACCTTGCTGTAGCTTACGCTGATGAAGGGATCGAACTCCGTAAGGCAGGTATCTGGATGCCAATCATGGTCATGAATCCCAGGCCGGCTTCCTTTGACGCCCTTCTCGCGCATCAGCTGGAACCTGAAATATACAGTTTTTCCATCCTGGAAGAGCTGATAAGCGTACTGGCATCACGGAACATCAGCGGTCACCCCATCCATATTAAAGTAGACACCGGGATGCATCGGCTGGGTTTTTCGACGAGTGATGTGGCGCGACTGGCGCAGCGGCTCGAAGGTGCCGGTGAGGTGAAGGTGCAATCCGTGTTTTCTCATCTTGCTGCAGCTGGAGATGCTAGGCACGACGCGTTCAGTGCAGGCCAATTGGTTGCCCTGAAGGCATTTGCTGACGAGCTAATCGCGGTACTGGGCTATCCCGTACTTCGCCACATCGCCAACTCGGCAGCTATCCCACGTTGGCCACATGCACATCTGGATATGGTGCGGCTGGGTATCGGTTTGTATGGCGTAGGTAATACGGGCGAAAACGACCTGCAATTACAGCAAACAGGCACATTGAAAACCGTTATCACACAACTGCGGCAGGTACCGGCTGGCGATAGTGTCGGCTATGGTCGACATGGCGTCATCATGAAAGACAGCGTTATTGCAACAGTCAATATCGGCTACGCCGACGGTTATGACCGGAGGTTCGGCAATGGGGTAGGATACATGCTGGTGAATGGCAAACCGGCGCGGACGGTTGGCGATATCTGCATGGACATGACCATGCTCGATTTGGGCAGCATAAAAGCAGGGGTGGGCGATGAAGTGGTGGTGTTCGACGATATTGAGGAGCAAGCAACCGCTATCGGAACCATACCTTACGAATTACTCACTGGAATATCCCAGCGTGTAAAACGGGTTTATTATTATGAACGATGAGATTAAAAAATGTAAATAGATGAAGAATAAAACGATACGCCTGTTTTTTAATTACCTGATCAAAGGGGCGCTGGTGGTACTGCCGCTAGCTGGTGCACTTTTTCTGATGGTATGGATTGTGGCAAGCATTGATTCGGCACTTAACCTAAGCAGCTGGTTCTGGGAAGACGAATCGGGAAGCCCCCTCTATGTTCCCGGGTTGGGGATATTGACCGTTATTATCGGACTGGTTATCGTTGGGATGATATTTACCAACGTGGTTACCGCGCCGATATATAACTGGTTCAATGATCTGATCAATCGTATTCCGCTATTCAATACCTTGTATTCTTCCATCAAGGATTTTACGGAAGCGTTTGTAGGCGATGCAAAAAAATTCAACGAGCCCGTATTGGTCGAGGTGAACGAGACCGGGCTCAAGAAAGTAGGTTTTCTTACCCAACGCGATCTGAGCAAAATCGGATTGGAAGGTGAAGTTGTTGTTTATTTTCCTTATTCCTATTCGTTTGCCGGCCAAGTAGTTATTGTAAAGACGGAGCGAGTGAAACGGCTTAATATGAGTGCAACAGACGCCATGAAACTGGTCGTGTCGGGTGGTGTAAGTGGATTGGAGTAACGCGGAACCCTTTTTTAATACGTATAAAACCCTTGCCCCGATTTACGTCCCAATTTGCCAGCGGTCACCATATTGACCAGTAACGGGCACGGTGCATATTTTGGGTTTCCGAAGCCGTCATAAATCACACGGAGAATGGCCAGGCATACATCCAGGCCGATGAAATCGGCCAGTTGCAACGGACCCATAGGGTGGGCCATACCCAGTTTCATCACCGTGTCAATGGCTTCCACATCGGCTACGCCTTCGTAAAACGTATAGATAGCTTCATTGATCATAGGCATCAGGATGCGGTTAGCTACAAATCCGGGGTAGTCATTAACTTGCACGGGCACTTTATCCAGCCGCCGGGCGAGGTCGGTCACGTGGTTTGCCGTATCGGCCGATGTCGAGTAACCTTTGATGATTTCCACTAATTTCATCATCGGCACAGGGTTCATGAAATGCATGCCAATCACCTGTTCGGGGCGCTGGGTGGCTGCTGCTATTTTGGTAATGGAAATGGACGATGTGTTACTGGCCAGGATGGTATGTTCGGGGCACTCTTTATCGAGTTGTTCGAAGAGCGAAAGTTTCACATTTTCATTTTCGGTGGCAGCCTCCACTACGAGATCGGCCGTACGCACGCCCGCCGTCAGATCGGTATGGGAACTGATACGGCCGAGGATCTGTTGTTTGTCTGTCTCCGTGATAATTTCCTTTTTGATTTGACGGTCCAGGTTGTCAGCTATCGTTGCCAGCGCTTTGGTCAATGCCGCTGCGTTGATATCAATCAGTGCGACTTCAAACCCATATTGCGCGAAGGTGTGGGCAATCCCGTTGCCCATGGTGCCTGACCCGATGACGCTTATCCGTTGCATAGCTTCCCAATTGGTTCGGGACAAACTTAGTAAAAAAAACGCCCATCCGCCAAAAGGCGGAGTGGGCGCTCATCATCAAACTTAACCAAAAATATGAATCGTTATTTCGTTTCTTCCGGCAATGCTTCCGTTGTCCGGGTTGAGTCCGCTTTTTTATGGAAGTCGCGTTTGCCTTTTCTCATCCGGTCTCCCTTATGTCGGCCATCTTTCCGTGCGTCCCGTATCGATTTCATCTTTTCCGCACGTTCGGTTTGTTGTTGTTTGAGTACTTCACGCTGTTCCTCCGTAAGGATTTCGTTCAGTCGTTCCTGCGAAGCTTTCATTTCGGCGCGCCGTTCGTTCATCTCGGCGGTACGCGCATTCCTCATTTCGGCCGAGCGTGCAGCACGCTCCTTGTGGGCTGCCTGCATTTTTTCGGCATTTTCCAAACTCAATGCATATACGGCCTGCTTTTGGTCGGCACTCAGGGAAAGTTGCTCCGTGAGCCGGTCGGTGCGCATCTGCGCAATTTCTTCTGCTGTTTTGGATGCCTGTGGGCCGCGTTCCTGTGCCACTGCCGAAAAAGCCATCCCTGAAATCAAAAGTGTAATTAAAGCAGCATTTTTCATTATATCCTCCGTTTTTAGTGTTTTTCGTTTTCCGCTCATCGCTTGCCGTGCTGGTTGCGTTTATGCCTGCTGCAATGGGCGCTGTTATTGGTGAGAGTGTTTTCGGACAAGGAGGTTTAATTGACCGGAGTGTTAAAAAATGTTAATCAGGTTGTCGCCGTTTATGTAGAAATATTTCGTATTATTGTGGTAACCCAATTATAACGAGCACGCTATGGCACACATCATGACCCGCAAGCGCTTTGGATGGTACGTTGTATTATTTGCGCTACAATTGTTTTTTTTACCGGCTTTTGCACAAACAACGATCTCTGGAACTGTTTCTGATGCGTTGGGCAAACCGTTAGTTGGTGTAAGTATCCAGGTCAAAGGCAAGATTATCGGCACAACCACCAACGATGCCGGACAATTTACCCTGCGGATAAACGATCAGTTGCCACTCATGTTGCAGGTTTCTTCCATTGGTTACGCTTCGCAGGAAATTACGGTAAGCGAATCATCGTCGGCACTGACCATTAGCCTGCAGGAACAGACCATCATGGCCTCGGAAGTTGTGGTATCCGCCTCACGTATCGAGGAGAGCGTGATGCAATCGCCGGTTTCTATCGAAAAGCTGAATGTATTGGGCATCCGTGAAAGTCCACAACCCAGTTTCTATGATGCACTGCAGAACCTCAAGGGCGTCGAGATGAGTACCCAATCGCTCACCTTCCGGTCGGTCAATACACGCGGTTTCGGCGCAAACGGCAATACACGGCTAGTGCAGCTTATGGATGGCATGGACAACCAGGCGCCGGGGCTTAACTTCGCGGTGGGCAATGTGGTAGGGATGTCTGAACTGGATGTGGAAAGCGTGGAGCTCCTGCCAGGGGCGGCGTCGGCGCTGTACGGCCCCAATGCCATTAACGGTCTGCTGTTGATGAATAGTAAATCACCCTTTACTTACCAGGGCGTGAGCGCCTACGTAAAGACAGGGTTGATGAGCGCTTCCAACCGTACACAAACAAACACGGCATTTTATGATGTCGCCGTTCGTTTCGCAAAAGCATTCAATGATAAATTTGCTTTCAAGGCCAATATTGCTTATCTCAAAGCCGATGACTGGCAAGCAACCGACTATCGCGACCAGAGCTACACCAATAATACCAACCTCGAAAACAATGTCGGCAATGCCCAGGGAAACCCCACGTACGACGGGGTTAATTGGTACGGCGATGTAGGCGCTAATCTTTATGATGTGCTGTACGCCAATGGTACACCGGGAGATGGTTCCGATGGATCGTCCGCTGCGCTGGGTGCCATATACACCACACCTATTCCCCAAATCGGCAACGTCACACTGCCGCAATTCATTGCCGGCGCAGATCCGCTGCAACAAATGGCCGCAACGCGAAACATCTTCCAAAATATGGTGCCCCAGTATTACCAGCCGGCACCCGGCTATTCGGAGCAGCAGTTGACGGATTATCCGACCAAAAGTTTGAAGCTCAACGCGTCACTGCATTATCGGATTAACGATCAGGTTGAAGCAATCCTGCAGGCCAATTGGGGCAAGGGCTCCACGGTGTACACCGCTGCCGACCGATATAACATTCAGAACTTTACATTAGGGCAGTATAAGGCCGAGCTAAGGGGCGATAATTTCTTCGTGCGTGGGTATACCACGCGCGAAAATTCGGGCGATGCCCATGCATTGGGTGTATTGGGTAGTTTGATGAGCCAGCAGTACCTGCAAACGGCCATCGGTGCGGGCGCACCTGCATTCGTACAAAATGCCTATACCCAGTATGCAGGTGCGTTTTTGATGGCCTACCAACAAGCCATGCAGGGCGGTGCAGACCACGGCACAGCAGTGGGCATAGCCCAGGGTGCAGCGAACACCTATGCTGGGGCGAACCGGGAAGGGTGGATGTCCGATGCCATGGCACCTGCATTGCAAACCGCAAATGGCCTGTTCCTCCCCGGGGGAGCCGAGTTCGATGCGACCATGGCCGACATCAAAACACGGGCAATCCCCGCGGGCGCCAATTTTCTCGACCGCTCCAATATGTACCATGCCGAAGGCATGTATAATTTCAAGCAGCAAATCGATCCGGCCGTCGTGGAACTCATCGCCGGTGCAAACTACCGGGTATATGACCTCAATTCGGAAGGGACGCTCTTTGCACGCGACGAAAACAATGATGAATTCAATATCCGTGAATGGGGGGCATACTTGCAGGCTGGTCACAATTTCAACGATATTTTCAAGCTGACGGCGTCGCTGCGTTACGATAAAAACGAGAATTTCAAAGGGCAGTTCAGTCCCCGGATATCGGGCGTGCTTACTGTTGCGGACGACCATAACTTCCGGGCATCATTCCAGCGGGGCTTCCGCATACCTACCACCCAGAATCAATACATCGATTTGCTGACGCCCCAGGCGCGGCTTGTCGGTGGCTTACCGCTATTCCGCGAACGGTACGATATGATTAATAACCCAGTGTATGCACTGGCGGATATCCAAAGCGGCAACATCACGCCCTACCAATTCAAAGACTGGGAACCCGAAAAGGTAGAAACCTACGAGGTGGGTTATAAAAGCGTCATCGACAATCGTTTGTTTGTAGACCTGTTCTATTATTACAACCGCTTCCTCACCTTCGAAGGGACAGCCGTATTGGTGCAGTTGAAAGACCCGAACGGCTCGCTTGCGGATTTGGCCGACCCTACACGCCGCAACGTGTACAGCATGCCGGTGAATGCTCCGCAGGTGCTTAAAAATTCGGGTTGGGGCATCGGCCTGGACTATGTGATTGGCCGAGGTTATACGCTCACGGGCAATGTGACACAGAACGTATTGCTTAACGAAGACGAGCTACAGGAAAAAGACCCCGCGTTTGTTACCTTTTTCAACTCGCCGAAATACCGTTTCAATGTGGGTTTCTCCAACCGGGATATCAATCGATCCGGCTGGGGTTTTGGCCTCACATACCGCCACCAGACCGAATTCCTTTGGAACGGCTCAATCGGCACACCGGTAGTCAATATCAACAGGCACTCGATGATTCCTGCCTATTCCACGTTCGATGCACAGGTAAGCAAAAAAGTCCCGGCCATTAAATCTATCGTGAAACTGGGGGGTACCAATATTGGGAACAAGCTGTATACCACCAGTTGGGGCAACCCGTCAGTAGGCGGTATGTATTATGTTTCAATCCTGTTTGACGAATTGCTGAATTGATGGCTTAAAACCCGCTGCCGAAGCGCTGTAACAACACCGGCATATGTGCGTCAAATGTGCAAAACCACAAAACACACTATGCTGGAAATTAAAAACATTGTAAAACAATATGCCAACCATCGGGCACTGGACGATGTGTCCACACGTGTTGACCAAGGTAGTATATTTGGCCTATTGGGACCCAATGGCGCGGGTAAAACATCGCTTATCCGTATCATCAACCAGATTACAGCGCCTGATGGTGGCGAAATTTACTTCGACGGGGAGCGATTGAACCCGAATCACATCAGCCGTATCGGCTACCTGCCCGAGGAGCGGGGACTTTACAAAAAAATGGAGATCGGCGAGCAGATGCTTTATCTCGCCCAGCTGAAAGGCCTTTCGAAGGCCGAAGCGACCCACCGCATCAAACATTGGTTCGAAAAAATGGAAATGCAAACCTGGTGGCATAAAAAAGTAGAAGACCTCAGTAAAGGCATGCAGCAAAAAGTACAGTTCGTGGCCACGGTGGTGCATCGGCCCGATCTGATTATCCTCGATGAACCGTTTACTGGATTCGATCCGGTCAATGTCAATATCATCAAGGAAGAAATCCTTTCGCTGAACCGCAACGGTGCCACGATTATTTTTTCAACCCACCGGATGGAATCGGTCGAGGAATTGTGCGATAGTATTGTGCTCATTAACAGGTCGAAAAAAATTCTTGACGGCAAGGTAAGGGAAATCAGGAATGCCTATCGGACAAATACCTACCGCGTGGAATATCTTCATCAGGAAAAACAACTCACCCATGTGGCTGGCCTATTTGAAATTGCCAACCGGGAAGAGACCGGGGACAACACCACGATTACGATACAGATTGCCGAAGACAAAACCATCAATGATGTACTGACCTATTTGATACCACTGGTACACATCCATGAGCTTAAGGAAGTCATCCCGAGCATCCACGATATTTTTGTCCAGCAGGTAACCGCCAAAACCGAAGCACCCATAAACGAAGTCCAATAATGAACAAGATATTACTGATTATCAAACGCGAATACCTGAGCCGGGTTAAGAAAAAGTCTTTCCTGTTGGTGACTTTTCTTGTGCCGTTGTTCCTTATCGGTATTTATGCCCTCACTATTTACCTCACCGCCAAGAGTTTTGAAAACAACCAGGCTACCGTTTACCTGGTCGACCAGAGCGGCCTGTTTACGGGCCATGTCGAGAACACGAAAGATATCACCTTCATTGATGCCACAGACGATGTCGATGCAGAAAAATCACGGATATTGGCAGAAGACGGAAAAACATTCCTGCTGGTTATCCCTCCCGATATGGCCACATCGTCTCGTGTGGAGCTTTATTCGAAAGAAACGGCCAGTTTCGGCGTGCAGGGCGACGTAACCGATCAGCTGGAAGAAGTGCTTCGCGACCGGGCCTTTGCGGATGCCGGTATCGACCGGGCTACGGTAGAAAGCATCAGCCCGAGCGTAAAACTTGCAGCCAAGGAAATTACAGAAGAAGGGGAGAAAGACAGCAGCGCTGGTGCCGCCATGGGAATCGCCATGACACTGTCCATGCTGGTTTATATTTGTCTTTTCCTCTACGGTTCTCAGGTAATGCGGGGCATCATCGAAGAGAAAAACAG
>Ga0182739_1001282_pt1 | contig 27072 bp, 28 predicted proteins | sample eDN5th30CBELigBY_FD_128873 | JGI IMG/M metagenome (GOLD analysis project Ga0182739, IMG submission 128873) | Enriched backyard soil microbial communities from Emeryville, California, USA - eDNA 5th pass 30_C BE-Lig BY (version 2) (version 2) | ecosystem: Environmental > Terrestrial > Soil >... | reverse complement strand
CCCCAGAAGCTCATCTGGCCCCACGGCAGCACGTAGCCCATGAAGGCCGTCGCCATCATCAGCAGGAAGATGACCACGCCCAGGATCCACAGCAGCTCACGCGGCGCCTTGTAGGAGCCGTAGTACATGCCGCGGAAGATATGGACGTAGACGGCGATGAAGAAGAACGACGCGCCGTTCATGTGCAGGTCGCGGATCAGCCAGCCCTGCGGCACGTCGCGGTCGATGCGCTCGACGGCGTCGAAGGCCATCAGCACGTGCGGCGTGTAGTTGGTCGCGAGCACGATGCCGGTGGCGATCATGAGGACCAGCATCACCGTGGCGATCGCGCCGAAGTTCCAGAAATAGTTGAAATTCCGTGGCGTCGGGAACGTATGATATTCCTTCTCGATATACGAGAAGATCGGCAGGCGGTGATCGACCCAGGCGATCACCTTGTTATTGAAGACCGGCGGCGTGCCGTGTGACGAGGCCATTCTGGAACTCCAGCGAGATCTGAGGCGGACGACCTGGGTCGATCAGCCGATGCGAACGAGCGAGTCGGAAGTGAACAGGTAGTCCGGAATCACGAGATTCTTCGGCGCCGGTCCTTTGCGGATGCGGCCTGCCGTGTCGTAGCTCGAGCCGTGGCAGGGGCAGAACCAGCCGCCGAACTCGCCCTTGGGGTCGCCCGGCTTGTTGCCGAGCGGCACGCAGCCCAGATGGGTGCAGACGCCGATCATGATCAGCCACTCGGGGCGGACCTTCTTGGCGGTGTCGGTGACACGCGCATTGTCGGTCTGCGGATCGGGCAGCTGCGACATCGGCACCGCCTCGGCTTCCTTGATCTCGGCCTCGGTGCGGTGCCGGATGAATACCGGCTTGCCGCGCCACTTCACGGTCACCGCCTGACCGACCGCGATCGGCGTGACGTTCACCTCGATGGTCGACAAAGCCAGCGTGTCCGCGGCGGGGTTGAGGTTATTGATGAAGGGCCACGCGACGGCCGCGGCGCCGACGGCGCCAAGAGCGCCCGTCGCAACCATCAGGAAGTCGCGCCGAGTCGGGTCGCCGTGTCCGTGTGCCGATGTGCTTGAAGCAGCCATGATTACTCTCTTCCGTCCCCCCGAGGAGATTGGCGGGTATATAGCCGGGAAAGCCCCTTTTGTTTCAAGGCTCTGTTGGTCGCAGGCGCGATGCGCGGCATTCTGTGACAGCGTGCCGCATAAAGAGCCTTCCGCGACGCGGACCGGAGTAGAAAGTTCATGCGCCTGGCACTGTTTCAGCCCGATATCCCTCAAAATCTTGGGGCTTTCATCCGCCTGTCGGCCGGGCTCGGCGTGCCGCTCGACGTCATCGAGCCCTGCGGTTTTCCGGTGGACGACAAGCGGATTCGCCGGGCGGCCATGGACTACTACGACCTGGCGGCCCTCGTCCGGCACGCTTCCTGGGCCGCTTTCTGCCGTGACCGGCCGCCCGGACGGCTGGTTCTGCTGACCACGGCGGGGGCGGAGCGTCTGCCGGAGGCCCGTTTCCAAGCCGACGATATCCTGCTCATGGGCCGGGAAAGCGCCGGCGTGCCCGCAGAGGTGCATGCGGCGGCCGATATGCGCGTCCGGATCCCGCTCCAGCCTGGGGCAAGGTCCCTCAATGTCGCCCTGGCGGCGGCGATGGTATTGAGCGAGGCCCTCCGCCAGACCTCGGGATTCGAAAAGCTCGCATGACCGCCAAGCCCGCCCGCACCGCCACCGGCCCCAACGGCCCCTCGCCCCTGCCCGACGAGGCGACCATCGCCCGCCGCAAGGAAGAGGCCGCCACCTGGTTCGCGGGTCTCCGCGACCGCATCTGCGCCGCCTTCGAAAGCCTCGAGGACGATCTGCAGGGCACCCACCGCGACCGCGCGCCCGGCCGCTTCGAGCGCAAGGATTGGGAACGCGACAGGGGAGAGAATGGCGAGGACCGCGGCGGCGGCACCATGTCGTTGATGCGCGGCCGCGTGTTCGAGAAGGTCGGGGTCAACATCTCGACCGTGTTCGGCGAGTTCAGCCCCGAGTTCCGCAGCCAGATCCCCGGCGCCCAGCAGGACCCGCGCTTCTTCGCGGCCGGCATCTCGCTGGTCGCGCACATGCAGTCGCCCAAGGTGCCGGCGGTGCACATGAACACGCGCTACATCGTCACGACGCGCAGCTGGTTCGGCGGCGGCGCCGACCTGACGCCGATGGTGCCGCACGAACCCGACACGCGCGACTTCCACGCCGCGTTCCGCGCGACCTGCGACGCGCACGATCCCGCCTACCATCCGAACTTCAAGGCCTGGTGCGACGAGTATTTCTTCCTGCCCCATCGGGGCGAGCCGCGCGGCATCGGCGGCATCTTCTACGACTATCTCGACAGCGGCGATCATGCGCGCGACTTCGCCTTCACGCGCGCCGTCGGCGAGACCTTCCTCGACGTCTACCCGAAACTGGTGCGGCGTCACATGGACGAGCCGTGGACCGAGGCTGAGCGCGCACACCAGCTCGCGCGCCGCGGCCGCTACGTCGAGTTCAACCTGCTGCACGATCGCGGCACCCGCTTCGGCCTGATGACCGGCGGCAATGTCGAGGCGATCCTGATGTCCCTGCCGCCCGAGGTGCGCTGGCCCTGACGGGCCGTCGAATTGAGGAGTCCCGGCGAGTAAACGAAATATTCGAAATAAACGAAACAATCGAAGCGAGAGTCGCACCCCCTGAATCTGGCCGCGGTAACCCTTGACGGACCAGGGTTGCTCGCCAGTTCTTTTGAAAAACCTGCTCCGACAGCCTGCCGGAACAACACCGTCGTCTCGCCCGGATTACCGGCTCGGCCAGGTCCACATCGGCCGGTCCTCGTCCAGGGCAACGGTTTCGCCCAGCTCCTTCGCCAGGGTGATCCGTCGCCCGCCGGCCTTGGTGAGCGCGGAGACAAGGCGTTCGGCATGGGAGACGACGATGATCTGCGATCGCTTGGCCGCATCGGCGATGAGCCGGGCGAGCGGCGCCAGCAGGTCGGGATGGAGACTGGTTTCGGGCTCGTTCAGGATCATGAGCGAGGGCGGCCGCGGCGACAGCAGGGCGGCGACCAGCAGCAGATAGCGCAACGTTCCATCCGACAGTTCGGTGGCCTTCAGCGGCCGCAGCAGCCCCTGCTGGACCATCTCCACTTCGAAGTAGCCGTCACTCACCGCGACGTCGACCGAACCGCCGGGAAAGGCGTCGGCAACGGCCGCCTCGAGTTGCCCCTCGATGCCGATCTCCTGGATGGTGGCGATCGCCGCCGCCAGATCCGATCCGTCGCCCGCCAGCACGGGGGTGCGCGTGCCGACCTGGCGGCGGCGGGCCGGCGCGTCGCTGTCGGTGCGGAAGTGGTCGTAGAAGCGCCAGTCGCGCAATTGCTCGCGCATCGACAGCAGCTCGGCGCCATCCTCGGGATTGGCGCAATGGGTCAGCATGCTGTCGAACGGCTGCAGGCGCGTATAGGCCTGCCGGCGCTCGCCGTTGAGATCGCGCAGCGTGACCGACGGGCCATGGCGCTCGGCGAAGGCGTTGGCGCGCTGCAGGACCAGGCCGGTCCAGAGCGTCTCGGTCTTGATCACCGGATCGCGGCCGAATAGGCCGCCCGGGACCGGCAGGCCGAGGTCGATCGCATAGCCGTAGGAGTCGGAGGCAAAACCCAGCTTCAGGCTGATCGTCGATTTACGCACCGTGCCCTGAACCGGCTGGTCGCCGCGCTTCATGCCGCGCGAGAACTGCTCGGGCCCCGCCCACAGCACGGAGGAGATACCGCCTTCGAGCGCCAGCGACTGGATGATCCGTCCCTGCGCGACATCGGCCAGCAGCCGCAGGGCGCGATAGAGGCTCGACTTGCCGCTGCCGTTGGCGCCCGTGACGACCGTGAGCGGCTCGATCTCCAGCCGGACGTCGCGCAGCGAGCGGTAACCGGAGATGCACAGCCGCGCGACGATACTCATCCTGGGCTCATCCCGGGCTCATCGATGCCGGGCCAGCGCCCAGCCGACCAGCAGCGGCGACGCGAACAACACGAGCAGCAGAAGCGGATAAGGGGCACCCCACCAGATGCCAAACCGGTCGAGGAAGGCTTCGGCACCCTCCTCATAGGCCAGACGGGCATAGAGGAAGTCGACCAGCGCCGTGGAGGTCGGCCACAGCAGCGCCGCCAGCAGGGCCGCTTCGAACCACTGGCTGCCCATGGTGCGCCGCGCATGGAAGATCGCCATCATCATGACGTAAGGCATCGGTACCAGCGCCTTGTACCATTCGCCCGCGCGCACCGAGAGCGTGGCCGCGATCCAGGTGTCGCCCACGAAATCGTTCAGCACGACGAGGATCGCGATCGCCATCCAAAGTGAGAAGGTGACGCCGGGACGGATCATTGAGCCGTCCTCGCCAGCCGCTCGAGTTCGGCCAGGCAGGCGGTGCGATCGGCCGCGAAGTCGCCGTCGATCCACCAGCGTTCGACCGTCTCGATCAACGCACCGACCTTCGGCCCCGGCTTGAGGCCGAGCTTCAGCGCATCGCCGCCGCTCACCGGCAGCTCGGGCGGCGTCCAGGAGCGCGCCATGGCGAGCGCCGCGCGCCAGTCGCCCGGCGCATCGACCGCGAGCAGGAGACGGTCGGCGTAGAGATTGCCGCCCAGCGCATAGATCTGCGCGCGCCACGCCTTCGCGCCGCCGGCCACCTCGATGACGGGATCGGCCGCCAGCATGACCTCGAGCCGCAACGATTCCTGCGTCGAAAGTCTCAGGCGCTTGCCGATCACCATGGCATCGGCGCCCGCGGCGAGGATCGATGCCAGGCGACGTAGCGGGTCAGGCCGGTCTTCGCGTGCGATCAATGCCCGCAGCCGCGCCGTGCCGTCGCATTCGGGCAGCCAGTGATCGAGGATGGCGGCCTCGCGCATGGCGGCCACCGTATCGGCCGGCGCCGGCGCGGCGAGCAGGCGCAGCAGTTCCTTGCGCACCCTCTCGCCCGACAGGCCGCGCAGGCTGCCGGCATTGCGACGGCAGGCCTCGAAGCCGGCCGCATCGAACGGCGCTTTTCCAAACCACGTATGGAAGCGGAAGAAGCGCAGGATGCGCAGCCGATCCTCGGAGATGCGCAGGTCCGGGTCGCCGATGAAGCGCACGCGCGCTTCGGCAAGGTCGGTCCGGCCGTCGAACGGATCGTAGAGCGTGCCGTCGAGATCGGCGTAGAGCGCGTTGAAGGTGAAGTCGCGCCGGCTGGCATCCTCCAGCCAGTCGTCGGTGAAGGCCACGACCGCATGCCGGCCATCGGTCTCGACGTCGCGGCGCAGCGTGGTGAGTTCGTACGGCGCGCCGGCGATCACCGCCGTCACGGTGCCGTGCTTCAATCCGGTCGGCACGACCTTGATCCGGGCCGCCTTGAGGGCGAGCATCACGGTCTCCGGTGGCTTGTCGACCGCGAGATCGGGTTCGTTGGTGAGCGGTTCGCCGCGCACGGCATCGCGCACCCACCCGCCGACGAAGCGCGCGGCGATGCCCGAACCGGCCAGCGCGTCGAACAGCGTGCGGACCGCCGTGTCGTCCGACCACGGCACCACGTCGAGACGACCAACGGGCTTCATGATGCGAAGAGGCCGCCGTATCCCTGATCCTGGGTGAAGAACATGACCAGGAAGCCCATGATCGCGCAGGCGAAACCGGCGATGCCGAGCCACGTCATCGGCATGTCCTGCCAGGACGGAAGCGTGCCGGCGATCTTGCGCTCCTCCTTGATCTTGACCGCCCACGCCCAGAGGAAGAACGCGCAGAAGGGCACGAGCACGAGGACGAGGATCAGGAGAACGACACGCATGAAAACTCCCGGTCTGCGTCAAGGGTTGGTGGTCAGGGTGAAGTAGAGGTTCTTCAGCATACCCGCCGTGGCGCCCCAGATGTAACGCTCGCCGTAAGGCATTGCATAGTAACGCCGCTCGCGGCCTTGCCAGACCCTGCTGTCGATACGGTGATTGCGCTCGTCGAGGAAGTGATCGAGCGGCACCTCGAAGACATCGGCGACCTCGCGCGGATCCGCACGCATCGTGAATCCGGGTGTGACGATGCCCACGATCGGCGTGATCTGATAGCCCGTGCCCGTCCTGTAGAGATCGAGCGGTCCCACGACGTCGATGAAGTCGCGGGTCAGGCCGACCTCCTCCTCCGTTTCGCGCAGCGCCGTCGCCGTGGCATCGATGTCCTCGGCCTGACGGCGACCGCCGGGAAAGGCGATCTGGCCCGCATGGCTCGGCATGTCCTCGGTCCGCTGGGTCAGCAGAACCGTGATTCCCGTCTCGCGCCGGATCAGCGGCATGAGCACGGAGGCAGGGCGCCACACTTCGGGCATCGCCCCGACACCGTTCAGTGAGAAGTCGCTGCCGATCGGCGGCGACGCCACGGGCAATCCGGATGCCAAACGCCTGCTGCGCTCCGCCACCCGCCGCACAATTTCGTCAACCCTCATGCCCTTGTTCCGGCCTCAATTCTGGGCTTCCCTCAATCATATTCCCTCGACGACAGGAGCGCCCTGGTGGCCCCCGATACATCGACTGCTACCGACGCCGACGCGCAGGCCGCCCTTGCCGACATCGAAAGGCTGGGCGGGCAACTTCGCGCCGCCCGCACCTCCATCGGCAAGGTCATATATGGCCAGCAGGACGTGATCGATCAAACGCTGGTTGCGCTTCTCTCGGGCGGCCATCTTCTGCTGATCGGCGTTCCGGGTCTCGCCAAGACCAAGCTGGTGGACACGCTGGGTGTCGTGCTTGGCATGGAAGCCAAGCGCATCCAGTTCACGCCCGACCTGATGCCGGCCGACATCCTGGGCTCGGAGATCCTCGAGGAAGGCGAAGGCGGCCGCCGCTCCTTCCGCTTCCTGCAGGGTCCGGTCTTCGCCCAGCTGCTGATGGCCGACGAAATCAACCGCGCCAGCCCGCGCACCCAGTCGGCGCTGCTGCAGTCGATGCAGGAGCGGCACGTGACGGTGGCCGGCAAGCGCTACGACCTGCCGACGCCCTTCCATGTGCTGGCGACCCAGAACCCGCTGGAGCAGGAAGGCACCTATCCGCTTCCGGAAGCCCAGCTCGACCGCTTCCTGCTGCAGGTCGATGTCGGTTACCCCGATGAAGAGGCCGAGCGCCAGATCATGATCGGCACCACCGGCGCCGAGCAGGCTGTCGCCACGCAGGCCCTTTCGCCGGGCGACCTGATGGCCGCCCAGGCCCTGGTGCGTCGCCTGCCGATCGGCGAAAGCGTCGTCGATGCCATCCTGAAGCTGGTCCGTGCCGGCCGTCCCGAGCACACCGACCTCGATGTCGTTCGCCAGCGCGTTGCCTGGGGCCCCGGCCCGCGTGCCAGCCAGGCCTTCATGCTGGCCTGCCGTGCCCGCGCGATCATCCAGGGCCGGCTCGCGCCGTCGGTCGACGATGTCGTGGCGCTGGCCGGTCCGATCCTGCGTCACCGCATGGCCGTCAATTTCTCTGCCCGCGCCGAAGGCGTAACCGTCGAGTCCGTCATCGCCCAGATGTGCGCCCGCCTTGGGTAACCGTCTGGCCTAGGCATTGCACTGCGGGTGTTCATGGCTGCGCCTTCAACCCTTCATCGATCGCTCGAACTCGCCGGCACGCTGCCCGCCCTGATGGTGGCCGCCGATCGCGTGGCCGCGACCGTCATCCAGGGCGTGCACGGCCGTCGCCGCGTCGGCCAGGGCGATGCCTTCTGGCAGTACCGGCCCTATCGCGACGGCGACAGCGCGAGCCAGATCGACTGGCGCCAGAGCGCACGCAGCCGCAACCTCTTCGTCCGTGAGACCGAGTGGGAGGCCGCTGCCAGCATTTGGCTGTGGCGCGATGCCTCGCCCTCGATGCAATACGCCTCGCTCAAGAACGCCGACACCAAGGCGCTGCGCGCCGAGCTGATCACGCTCGCGGTGGCCAGCCTGCTGGCCGACGCCGGCGAGCGCGTGGCCATCCTGGGCGGCGGCATGCGTCCCGCCTCCGGCCGCGTCGCCGTGCGCCGTGTCGCCGAGACCCTGCTGGACGAGAGCCGCGACAGCAGCCGCACGCCCGCCAGCCTGCCGCCGATGGTGCCGCTCCCGGCCCATGGCACGGTCGTTCTGGTGTCCGACTGGCTCGATCCGCTGGAGAAGATCGAGGAGATCATCCGCTACTATGCCAGCGTCGGCGTGCGCGGCCATCTCGTGCAGATCCTAGATCCCGCCGAGGAAGAGCTGCCGTTCGACGGCCATGTGAAGTTCGAGGGTCTCGAATCCGAGGGCCAGCACACGGTCCGTCGCGTCGAAGCGGTGCGCGCCGCCTATGGCGCCCGGCTCGCCGCCCAGAAGGAAGGCCTGCAGCGCCTGACGCGACCGGCCAACTGGACGGTGCATCTGCATCGCACCGATCGCTCGCCCCAGACCGTCCTCCTTTCGCTCTATCTCGCCATGGCCAATCTCGGCCGGCTGAACGCGGCCTGATGACATGCTGAGTCTCGGCGCGTTCGCCTTCGCTGCCCCCGGCATGCTGGCCCTGCTGGTGGCCCTGCCGGCGATCTATTTTCTGCTGCGGCTGATCCCGCCGCTGCCCAAGCTCGTGCGTTTCCCGGCGATCCGGCTGCTGGTCGGGCTGGAGCCGCCCGAGCAGACGCCGATGAAAATGCCGTGGTGGCTGCTGCTGCTGCGGCTCCTGCTGGCGACGGCGCTGATCCTGGCGGTCGCCCGGCCGCTGCTGAACCCGCAGGCCGATCTGCCGGGTCGCGGGCCGCTTCTGCTGGTGATCGACGATGGCTGGTCGAGCGCCCCGGGCTGGGCGACGCGGACCGCCCACGCCGAGCGCCTGATTCAGCGCGCCGAACGCGCCAATCGCCCGGTCGTGCTGGTCGGCACCGCGCCGGCGCCGCTCGATGCGCCCGCCGTGCGCCGCGGCGCCATGCGTCCCGACGAGGCGCGCACCCTGCTGCGCGCCTTCCGCCCCAAGCCCTGGCCGACCGACCGCGCCGCGGCCGCGACCGCCATCGACCAGATGCAGGTCGACGCCGGCGCCTACGCGGTCTGGCTGAGCGACGGACTCGAGGACGAGGGCGCGACGCGCCTCGCGGAGCGCCTGCGCCGCTTCGACGGGCTGCAGGTCCTGCTGCCCGATCAGGCGACGACGCCGCTGCTCCTCCTGCCCCCGGCCGCCGAGGGTCGCGACCTCAAGGTGCGGGCGCTGCGCGCCGAGGCCGACGGGCCGCGCAAGGCCGCGGTCCAGGCTTCCGACGAACAGGGCCGGGTCGTGGCCCGCATCGATCTCGACTTCGCCGCGACCGCCACCCAGGGCGAAGGCATGCTCTCGATCCCGGCCGAGCTGCGCAACCGCATGGCCCGCCTCGACATCGAGGCCCAGGGCGGCGCCGGCAGCACGATCCTGCTCGACGAGCGCCATCGCCGCCGTCCGGTGGCGATCCTCGGCGAGCGCGCCACGGCGGGCAATCAGCCGCTGCTGCAGGAAATCTACTTCCTCGAACGCGCGCTCGATCCTTATGTGAGCCTGAGCATCGGCGATCGCGAATCGGTGCTGACGCGCAACACGGCGGTGCTGTTGATCCCCGATGGTTCCGCGCCGTCGGCCAACGACCGCGAGGAAATCGCCAAGTGGATCGAGCGCGGCGGCATTGCCGTGCGCTTTGCCGGCCCCAATCTCGCCGCCGGCGCCGACAATCTGGTGCCGACGAAGCTGCGCCTGGGCGATCGCGCCCTGGGCGGCATCATGAGCTGGGGCCAGCCCAGCGCACTCGCGGAGTTCCCGCCCAACAGCCCCTTCCTCGGCATCCCGGTTCCGAAGGACGTGCGCATCTCGCAGCAGGTGCTGGCGGAGCCCACGCCCGACCTCGCCGACAAGACCTGGGCGCGCCTGGCCGACGGCACGCCGCTGGTCACCGCCGAGAAGCGCGGCCAGGGCTATCTCGTGCTGATCCACACCACCGCCAACACCGGTTGGAGCAACCTGTCCCTGTCGGGCCTGTTCGTGAACATGCTGCAACGCCTGGTCACGCTCTCGCGCGGCGTCGCGGGCGACGGCGTCAACAAGGCTCTGAAGCCGTGGCGCACGCTCGACGGCTTCGGCCGGCTGGGCGCGCCGCCCGCTGGCATCCAGATTCTGCCGGCCGATGCCGCCGAGACGTTCCAGCCCAAACCCTCTTCCCCGCCGGGCCTCTATGGCGACGAGAACGCCCAGGTGGCCTTCAACATCGGCGGCCGCATCGCCGCGCCCAAGCCACTCGTCCTGCCGAGCGGCGTGGCGACCGACCGGCTGTCCGAGGCCGGCGAGACCGACCTGTCCAAATGGTTCCTGCTGGCCGCGCTCGTGCTGCTGCTGGCCGATCTGCTGATCTCGCTGTGGCTGCGCGGCCTGCTGCCGAAGGCGATCCGGTTCGGACGCGCGGCACCTGCGGCGCTGTTCCTCGCCGCTCTCGTCTTCACGGGTTCGCCCGACGCTCAGGCGCAGCAGCCCCCGGCAGCGCCCCAGCGTCCCGGCGCGGTGGCAACGCCGCCGGCCAAGCCCGGCCCGCCGCCGCTCACCGACGAGCAGGCGCTGAAAGGCTCGCTCGACATCCGCCTCGCCTACATCATCACCGGCGACAAGGAAGTCGACGACATCAGCAAGGCCGGCCTGGAGGGTCTGAGCGAGATCCTGCGCAGCCGCACCTCTGTCGAGCCTGCCGATCCGGTCGGCCTCGACCTCGAACGCGACGAGCCGCGCCTCTATCCGCTGATCTACTGGCCCGTGACCTCGACGCAGCCCGCACTATCGCCGCGCGCCCAGGCGGCGCTCGACCGCTACCTGCGCACCGGCGGCATCATCTTCATCGACACGCGCGACCAGCAGATGAGCTTCGATCGTCCGGCCGGCGGCAACCCCGACCTCAAGCGCCTTCTCGCTGGCGTCGAGACGCCGCCGCTGGTCGCCATGCCGCCGAACCACGTGCTCAGCAAGGCGTTCTATCTGCTGTCGGACATGCCGGGCCGCTGGCAGGGCGGAAAGCTCTGGATCGAGTCGGGAAGCGGTCGCGTGAATGACGGCGTGACGACCATACTGATCGGCTCCAATGACTATGCCGGCGCCTGGGCCGCCGACCAGCGCGGTCGCGGCCTGCTGCCGGTGACGCCCGGCGGCGAGACGCAGCGCGAGATGTCCTATCGCTTCGGCGTCAACCTCGTGATGCATGCGCTGACCGGCAACTACAAGGACGACCAGGTTCACCTGCAGGACATCATGCAGAGGTTGAGGCGATGAACATGACATCGGCCGTCTCGGTCGCCTTCGATCCGCTGCTGCCCTGGACGGTGCTGGCCGTGCTGGGCGCAATCGGCCTCGTGCTGGTGCTGCTCGGCCTGCGCGCCGGCGCGCGCGGCACGATCTGGCGGCTGGGTTCGCTCGTCGTCGTGCTGGCGGCGCTGGCCAATCCCTCGCTGATCGAGGAGCAGCGCAAGCCCATCGCCGACGTGGCGCTGGTCGTCGTCGACGACAGCGATTCCATGGCGATCGGCGAACGGCGCCAGCAGGTGCAGACGGCGCGCGAGTCGCTGAAGCGCAAGCTCGGCCAGCAGGACGGGCTGGAAGTGCGCGAGGTGGTACTGCCGCCGTCGCACATCCAGCTCGGCAGCGAACGGCCCGGCGGCACGCGCCTGATCGACGCGATGCGCTCGGCGCTGATCGAGATTCCCCAGGAACGGCTGGCGGGCGTGGTGCTGCTGAGCGACGGCCAGGTCCATGACGTGCCGGCCGGCGTGCCGCCGGAGCTCGGCGGCGCCCCGGTTCATGCGCTGATCGCCGGCAAGAAGAACGAGCGCGACAGGCTGATCGTCCTCGAACAGTCACCGCGCTTCGGCGTGGTCGGCCGCGAGGTGACGACCAAGTTCCGGATCGAGGACCCCGCGGGCGGCACCGCGCCGGTCACGCTGTCGGTCGGCGGCGAGGTCGTGAAGCGTATCGATGTCCCGGTCGGCCGCTCGGTCGAACTTCCGATCACCGTCGGCAATCCCGGCGCCAACGTCGTCGAGCTGGAAGTCGGCCCGGGCCAGAGCGAACTCACCCTCGACAACAACCGCGCGCTCTTCACCATCAACGGCGTGCGCGACCGGCTGCGCGTGCTGCTGGTTTCGGGCGAGCCCTACCAGGGCGAGCGGGCCTGGCGAAACCTGCTGAAGAGCGACCCCGCGGTCGATCTCGTGCACTTCACCATCCTGCGAACGCCGCAGAAGGACGATTTCACGCCGGTGCGCGAACTCTCGCTGATCGTCTTCCCGATGCGCGAGCTGTTCGAACAGAAGCTGAAGGAATTCGACCTGATCATTTTCGACCGCTACGAGTCGGGGAACCTGATCACGCGCGACTATTTCCGCAACATCACCGAATACGTGAAGGGCGGCGGCGCGCTGCTCGTCTCGGTCGGCCCGGTGTTCGCGACCCAGCGCTCGCTCTATCGCACACCGCTCGGCGCCATCCTGCCCGGCGCGCCGACGGGCGACGTGGTCGAGACCGGCTTCAAGCCCAAGGTCACCGAGATCGGCCAGCGTCATCCCGTGACGGCGAACCTGCCGCAGGCCGGCGATCCCAACAAGGAACCGGAATGGGGCCGCTGGTTCCGCCTGGTCACCTCGCGCACCGAGCGCGGCAATGCCGTGCTGGCCGGCGCCGAGGAGAAGCCGCTGGTGATCCTCGACCGGGTCGGCGAGGGTCGCGTCGCACAGCTTCTGTCCGATCACCTGTGGCTGTGGAACCGCGGCATCGACGGTGGCGGTCCGCAGCCCGAGCTGGTCCGCCGGGTCGCGCACTGGCTGATGAAGGAGCCCGATCTCGAGGAAGAGGCGCTGCGCGCCACCGCCGTCGGCGGCCGCATCGAGATCTCGCGCCGCACGCTCGCTACCACGTTCCCGCAGGTCACGATGACCTCTCCGGGCGGCGCCACCCGCACGCTCGACCTGCGCCAGACGGCGCCGGGCCTCGGCGTCGCCGTGGTCGATGTCGACAAGCCCGGACTCTACCGCTTCGACGACGGCACGCTTCGCGCTGTCGCCGCCGTCGGCAGCCCCGATCCGCTGGAATTCTCCGATGTGCGCGCGACCGACGCGAAGCTGAAGCCGCTGGTCGAGGGTACCGGCGGCGGCCTGATGTGGCTCGCCGACCAGTCCGATCCCGACATCCGCACCGTCCGCCCTGGCCGCGCCGCCGGCGGTTCGGACTGGATCGGACTGCGCCGCAACGAAGGCTACACCGTCGCCGGCATCAACCAGCTGCCGCTGCTACCCGGCATCCTGGTGGCACTGGCCTTCCTGATGGCCATCGCCAGCGCCTGGTGGCGCGAGGGTCGCTGATCAATAAGTCGCCCGGCCGCCCGAAATATCGAACACCGCGCCGGTCGAGAAGGAGCAGGCCGGGGAGGCCAGCCAGAAGGCCAGTTCGGCAACTTCTTCCGGTCGCACCATGCGCGCCATGGGCACGCTGGCCAGCAGCTTGGCGCGCCGCTCGTCGGTCAGTTCGCCGAAGATCGCCGTCTCGGAGGCCGAGGGCGTGATTGCGTTGACCAGCACGCCCGAGGTGGCGAGTTCCTTGCCCATCGACTTGGTGAGGGCGATGACGGCGGCCTTGGAGGCGACATAGGCTGCGACGTTGGGATTGCCGTCCTTGCCCGCGATCGAGGCGATGTTGATGATGCAGCCGCAGCCGCTCGCCACCATATCGGGCACCGCGGCCTGACAGCAGCGGAACGTGCCGTTGAGGTTGATGTCGAGCACCCGATGCCATTGCTCTTCGGGATACGAGGCGATGCCGGCCGAGGGGCCAAGGATGCCGGCGCTGTTGACCAGGATCGACGGCGCGCCGAGCGCTGCCTTCGTGGCCGACCAGGCCGCCCTCACCGCCGCCGTATCGGTGATGTCGACGGCAAAGGGCGTGGCGAGGGCGCCGATCTCACCGGCGACGCGTTGCGCGCCGGCTAGATCGACGTCCCACAGCGCGACCCGGATGCCATCGCGCGCGAAGCGATGCGCGATGGCACGGCCGAGGCCGCTGGCCGCGCCGGTGACGACGGCGGCCTGCGTGACCGGGCTCATGGCTTGACGTTGGCCTGCTGCGCGATCTTGCGCAGCGTCGCGATGTCCTTGGCCGTCTGCGCCTTGAGATCGTCGGGGCTGATGGTCGAGGCGGTCATGCCGAATTCGGCCCAGCGCGCCTTGATGTCGGGCATCGCCAGGATCTTCAGCAGCTCGGCATGCAGGCGCTGCACGATCGGCTTGGGCGTGTTGATCGGCGCCATCAGGTCGTAGCGCCAGACGAAGTCGAAATCGACGCCCTGCTCGACGAAGCCCGGCACGTCGGGGAAGTTGATCGAGCGTCGCGTGCACGACACGACGACCTTGACCTTCCCTGACTTGACCATCGGCACCGCCGACTGAACGTCGGAGAAGCCGAGCTTGATGTGGCCCGCCGCCACGTCGTTGAGCACGGGCGCCGCGCCCTTGTAGGGCACGTGGGTCATGTTGATGCCAGTGCCGGCCCGGATGATCTCGGCGCAGAGATGCCCCGTGGAGCCGTTGCCCCAGGTCCCGTAGTTCACTTCGCCGGGCTTGGCCTTGGCCAGCGCGATCACGTCACGCAGGTCCTTCACCGGATAGTCAGGAGTGGCGATCATCACGACCGTGGCCGAGCCGATGTCGGCCAGATGCTCGAAATCCTTTACCGGATCGTACGGGAGGTCGGGCATCACCGCGGGATTGACGACGACCGTGCTGGCCGAGCCGAGGACCAGCGTATAGCCATCCGGCGGCGCCTTCTGGGCGGCTTCCATGGCGATGACGCCCGAAGCCCCCGGCTTGTTGTCGACGATCACGGTCTGCCCAAGCGCCGTGCCGAGTTTTTCTGCGAGGGCCCGCGCCACCAGATCGGTACCGCCGCCCGCGGCGAACGGCACGATCAGGCGGATCGGCTTGCTCGGCCACTTGGCGTCGCTGGTCTGCGCAACTGCGGGCGCCGTCGCGCCCAGCGCCAAAGCCAGGGCGAACGCCCTCCGGAACATTCTCATTCTTTCCTCCACACAGGTTCTTGATTACGTCGACGTCGGCGGCCCACACGATTCACGCAGCACGAGATCGACCGGCAGCAGCGCGCGCGACTGGCCCTCCCCCGTGCCCCGCAAGCGTTGCAGCAACAGTTCGGCCGCCGCCCGGCCGACATCTTCCAGGCTCCAGCGCAACGCCGTGATCGCCGGCGTATGCACGGCGGCGAGATCGGTGTCGCCGACGGCAATCACCGAGAGGTCGCGGGGCACCGAGAGTCCGAGATCGCGCGCGGCGCGCAGCGCGCCGGCCAGGATGCGGGTGCCGAGCGCGATGATCGCGGTGGGACGCCGGTCGCGGCGCAGCAGCTCGAGCGCGTCGCCCTGCGCGAAGTCCATCGACGATTCCTGCAGGCAGACCAGCGCTCCCGCGGGATCGATATCGGCCTCGGCAAACGCCGCCTTGAAGCCCGCGATGCGCTCGCGGCCCGGCCGCATGCGCGCGCCCGGCGTCAGCAGCGCGATGCGGCGATGGCCCAGCCCGATCAGGTAGCGCGTCGCGGTTCGCGCGCCTTCGCGATGGTCGACCAGCACCGCGGGCCAGGGCGCGTCGTCTTCCCCAGGCACGTCGCGGTCGAGGATGACGACTGGCGCGCCGCCGGTGGCGAGGTCGCGCCAGGCGCGGTCGTTCTCGTCGCTACCGGGCGCGACCAGCATGCCGTCGAGACGCCGGCTGCGGAAGGCCGCGACCATGGCCCGTTCGCGCGCCGGATCGTTGGCCGTGTTTCCCACGATCATCAGCAGGCCGGCCTCGCGCAGCCGGGCCTCGGCCGCCTGCACGATGCTGGCATAAAGCGGATTGGCGAGGTCGGAGACCAGGCAGCCGACCATCCCTGTCGTGCGCGTCCGCAGGCTGCGCGCCTGGAAATCCGGCTGGTAGCCGAGCTTCTCCGCCGCGGCGGCGACGTCGCGCGCCACCCTGGCGCTGACGTTCTTGCCGCCGTTCAGCGCCCGCGACACCGACCCGACCGACACGCCGGCCGCCCGGGCCACGTCTCGAATGGTCGTTCTGGAAACGATTTCTGCCATACGAGCTCATATAATTGACATCGATGTCGCTGCTTGCAAGGTTAAATTGGAAACGTTTCCATTGCGTGGAGTTTGCCGATCATGAGTGCGTCCGTCGTGGAGCGCGTGAATACGAACGAGACCGACGTCGAGTGCGATGTCGTCGTGGTGGGCGCCGGCTTCGGCGGCCTCTACGCGCTGCACAAGATGCGCGAGATCGGACTTTCGGTGCGCGGCCTCGAGGCAGCGCCGGATGTCGGCGGCACCTGGTACTGGAACCGCTACCCCGGCGCGCGCTGCGACGTGCCCAGCCTGTTCTATTCCTACAGCTGGTCGTCGGAGCTGCGCCGCGAATGGCGCTGGACCAATCGCTATGCCGGCCAGGAGGAGATCCTGAGCTACGCCCGGTTCGCCGCCGACCGGCTCGACCTGCGCAAGCTGATCCAGTTCGACACGAGGGTCGCCGGAGCGACCTTCGACGAGAAGACCGGGCACTGGATCGTCGAAACCGATCGCGGCGACCGGCTGCGCGCCCGCTTCGTCATCATGGCGACCGGCGGCCTGTCGGTGCCCAACACACCGGACATTCCCGGCGTCGCCGACTTCCAAGGCGCCATCTATCACACCGCGCGCTGGCCGCAGGAGCCGGTCGACTTCGCGGGCAAGAAGGTCGGCATCATCGGCACCGGGTCGTCCGGCGTCCAGGCGATCCCGATGATCGCCCGGGAAGCGAAGCAGCTCGTCGTGTTCCAGCGCACGCCCAACTTCTCGGTGCCGGCGCGCAACCGCCCGCTGACCGACGAGGACCATGGGAGCTTCGACGACGGCCTGGAGACTTACCTCGCCAGTCTCGAACAATCCGATTTCGGGCGCGTGCCGCCGACGGCCTTCACCGCCGAGGTGCCGCCGCGCGACGTGCAGTGGGCGCGTTACGAACAGCTCTGGCAGGAGGGCGGCAGCGGCGGCTTCCTGAAGGCCTTCCCCAACATCCTGGTCCATCCCGACGTCAATGACGTGTGTGCCGATTTCGTGCGCCAGAAGATCCGCGAGACGGTGAAGGATCCCAAGACCGCCGCAGCCCTGTCACCCTCGGGCTATCCGTTCGGCGTGAAGCGCCTGTGCGTCGATACCGACTATTTCGACACCTACAATCGTCCGAACGTCGAGCTGGTGAACCTGCGCGACGAACCGATCGAGAAGATCACCGCCCATACCGTCGACACGGCGTCGCGACGCTTCGAGCTCGACGCGCTGGTCTTCGCGACCGGCTTCGATGCGGTGACCGGGGCCCTGCTCGCCGTCGACATCCACGGCCGCGACGGCGCCACCCTCAAGAACGCCTGGTCGGAAGGGCCGCAGACCTATCTTGGCCTGACCGTGAAGGGCTTCCCCAACCTGTTCACCATCACCGGCCCGGGCAGCCCGTCGGTGATCGGCAACGTCATCACCAATTGCGAGTACCACGTCGAGTGGATCGCCGAGTGCCTCAGCCACATGCGCCGGCACGATCTCGCGACGATCGAGCCCGACGGCGAGGCGCAGATCGCGTGGGGGCGGCACGTCGCCGAAGTCGCCGACCGCACGCTCTTCCCCAAGGCCAACTCCTGGTACCTGGGCGTCAACATTCCCGGCAAGCCGCGGGTTTTCATGCCGTATATCGGCGAGGGCTACCGCACGACCTGCAAGGAGATCGTGGCCGACGGCTACCGCGGCTTCCGCTTCGGCGGCACGACAGGCGCGCTGGGGGAGGCCGCCGAATGAGCCGCCTGTTCGGACCGATCCGCCAGAACGGCTATGTCGTGCGCGACATCGAGGCGGCGATGAAGCACTGGATCGACGTGCTGCAGGTCGGGCCGTGGTTCTACATCGACCGTGTCCAGACCGACTGGTTCCGCCATCGCGGCCAGGACTCGACCGCCGAGCTGAGCATCGCACTGGCCAATTCCGGCGACCTGCAGATCGAACTGATCCAGCAACGCAACGATGCGCCGTCGATGTACAAGGAGTTCCTCGACTCGGGCCGCGAGGGCCTGCAGCACGTGGCCTTCTGGTCGACCGACTACCAGTCGCTGTACGACCGGGCGCTGGCGCTGGGGTACAAGCTCGGACACGAGGGCCAGATCGGCGGCGAGCGCGGGCGTTTCGCCTACTTCGACACCGGCGCCCCGGCCAATCCCCATGCCGGCACCGTCATCGAGATCTCCGACATCAGCGGCAACAAGGGCCGCTTCTTCGAGTACGTCCGCGAGCGCGCCCGCACCTGGGACGGTTCCGATCCCATCCGGCGTCTGGGCTGAGCTGCGCTCAGCCCACTTACCAACCAGAAACTTGATCCCCCTCCTTGTTGGGCCATTTTGGGAACAGCAAGGAGAACACCATGATCGAGCTCAGACCCTTCGATAAATTGGGCAAGTCGGACCACGGCTGGCTCAAGGCGAACTTCCATTTCAGCTTCGCCGACTACCGCAACCAGGACCGTGTCCACTGGGGAGCGCTGCGCGTCTGGAACAACGATCGCATCGCGCCGCAGTCGGGCTTCCCGCCGCACCCCCACCGCGACATGGAAATCGTGACCTACGTCATCAAGGGCGCGATCACGCACAAGGACCATCTCGGCAACGAGGGGCGGACCGAGGCGGGCCAGATTCAGGTGATGAGCGCGGGCAACGGCATCCAGCACGCGGAGTACAACATGGAGCAGGCCGAGACCGAGCTGTTCCAGATCTGGATCATTCCCAACAAGCAGGGCGTGCCGGCGCGTTGGGAGACCGTGCAGTTCCCCGCCGACGCGCGCGACGGCAGGCTGGTGCCGCTGGCCTCGGGCCGCGGCGACGACGGGGCGATCCCGCTCTATGCCGACGGCTCGCTGATGGCCGGCACGGTGAAGGCGGGCCAGTCGATCCGCCAGAAGCTGAACGGCAAGCCGACCTACCTCGTGCCGGCCAAGGGGAAGATCGAAGTCCGCAGCAGCGACGGCACGGTCGTGACGGCGAATGCCCGCGACGGCGTGGCCGTCGTCGACCAGGACGACATCGAGATCGTGGCGCTCGAGGATGCCGAGATTGTGCTGGTCGAAACGGACCGGCTGAACTGACCTCTCGTCAGATTGACGCTATGGACCGGGCGGGGTTTGATCCCGCCCGGTTTTCGTTTGGGAGGGACGCATGGCCTACAAGGGCTTCGATCTGACGGGCAAGGTGGCGCTGGTGACCGGCGGCAACGGCGGCATCGGCCTCGGCATGGCCGACGCGATGGCCCAGGCGGGCGCCGGCGTCTGCATCTGGGGTACGCGCAAGGAGAAGAACGACGCGGCCGTCGAGCAGCTCAAGAAGCATGGCGGCAAGGTCCACGCCCAGATCGTCGATGTCGGCGACGAGAAGCAGGTCGAAGCTGCCTTCGCCGAGACGGTGAAGGTGATGGGCCATGTCGACAACTGCGTCGCCAACGCCGGCGTCTCGGGACGCGGCAAGGGCTCGATCCTCGAGATGGACTACGCGGAATGGCGCCGCGTGCTGCAGATCAACCTCGATGGTGTTTTCTTCACGTTCCGTGCAGCTTCCAGGCACATGGTCGAGCGCGGCCAGGGCGGTTCACTGGTGGCGATGGCCAGCACCGCGGCGATCGAAGGCGCGGCGCGCTCCAGCCATTACGGCGCCAGCAAGGGCGGCGTCACCGCCATGGTGCGCGCGCTGGCCGTCGAACTCGCGCGTTACAAGATCACGGTGAACTCGATCCTGCCCGGCTGGATCGAGACCGAGATGACGGCCAATGCGGTGGCCAACCCGAAGTTCGCCGGCAACGTCCTGCCGCGCATCCCGGCTCGCCGCTGGGGCAGCGGCGCCGACTTCGGCCCACTCGCCGTCTACCTGGCGAGCGGCGCGACCGGCTATACGACGGGGCGCGACTTCGTTATCGATGGCGGCTATACGTTGTTTTAGTCCGTCGCCACTGCAGCATCAGACTCTGGGGAATATTCATGATCAATCGCTTCGCAGCCAGCCTGGCCGTCCTTGTCGCTTTCGGCGCGCTGCCGGCGCTCGCGCAGCAGCCGCCGAAGGCGACCGCCGCCGCGGCGACGCCCAAGGCCGACGAGGACCGCTATGTCGGCTACTACTATCCGAAGCCGACCGCGGTCGAGAACTACGCCTCGCCGATGCAGACGATCGCCGGCGCCGAGCGCGCCCAGCGCGTGCAGTTCGCCACGGTCGTGTCGCAGGGCACGATCCAGTCGGCCTATCGTGTTCCCTACTCGGTCTTCGTGAAGGGCGAGAAGGCGGACAAGATGATCATCGTCGGCCTGCAGCCGGGCGAGATGAGCACGATCTACCGCGCGCGCGCGATCCTCGCGAACATGACGACCATGTCGCGCCTGTCGCCGTTCTTCCAGGAGCGCACGATCGCCGAGGATGCGAACTTCTTCGACCTGCTGAAGCTGCTCGGCTTCCAGCAGATCACGATCAGCGACGGCGACAAGTTCACCCACCAGGTGAATATCAAGTAATAGGCTGAGCGAAGCTCAGCTCAGGAGCGTCAGGACATTGCCCCTTGGCAATGTCCGGGAGCGCCGAAGGAAGAGCGATCAAACTCAAATCGCATTCATCCCGCCGTCGATCACCAGTTCGGCGCCGGTCATGAAGCGGGACTCATCCGAAATCAGGTAGAGCACGCCGTAGGCAATGTCCTCTGGCGTGCCGAAATGGCCGATCGGCACGCGCTGCCGCGTGCGCTCGCGCGCCTTCTCGCTGGGCAGGATGTGCTCGCCCATCGGCGTCATGATGATGCCGGGATGCACCGAGTTGCAGCGCACCTTGTAGCCCTTGCGCGCACAATCCATCGCCACCGTCTTGGTGAACTGCCGGACCGCGCCCTTGCTGGCGCCATAGGCCGAGAGATCGGGCGTGCCGAGCAACGCCGCCAGCGACGACATGTTCACGATCGAACCGCCGCCCGAGGAGCGCAGCGCCGGCACCCCGTACTTGCAGCCGAGGAACACGCCCTCGACGTTGATCGACAGGATACGTCGCCACTGGTCGAGGCTCTCGCCCTCAAAGGAAGAGGGAAACGGTCCGGCGATGCCGGCATTGTTGACCAGCCCGTTCAGCCGGCCTTCGCGCGCCAGGATGTCGTCGATGATGCGCTTCCAGTCCGCCTCTTTCGACGTGTCCTGCTCCTCGAAGCGGGCGCTGCCCCCTGAGTTCAGACTGGCAATCTGCTGAACCGTCTCGAGCCCACCGGCACGGTTGACGTCGGTCACGATCACCGTCGCACCCTCGGCCGCGAGCAGCTTCGCGGACGCGCGTCCGATCCCAGATCCGGCGCCCGTCACCAGCACGACCTTGTCCGCAACACGGCTCATGCAATCCCTCCCTGAACTTTCTTGTCGCGAAGCTAGAAGCGGCGCAGGCTTGCGACAAGCAAGGAGGAACGCATGGCCCGCACGCTGGAATTCTACTTCGACTACGGCAGTCCCTACAGCTATCTGGCCGACACGCAGGTCGAGGCGATCGCGCAGCGCGCCGGCGCCACGCTGGTGCGCAAGCCGATGCTGCTGGGCGGCGTGTTCAAGGCCACCGGCAATCATTCACCGGCCGAGCTGCCACAGAAATCCACCTGGAGCGGCTTCGACATGCCGATGTGGGCGCGCCACTATGGCGTACCGTTCCAGCGCAATCCGTTCTTTCCGGTGAACACGCTGGCCTTGATGCGTGGTGCCGCGGCGGCGCAGATCGACGGATCGTTCGAGCGCTATCATCCGGCGGTCTTCAAGGCGATGTGGGTCGAGGGCCGCGACCTCAACGACATGAAGGAGGTGGCAGCCGTGTTGACCGCAGCCGGCCTCGATGCCGCGAAGTTCGGCGCCCGCATCCAGGACCAGGACGTGAAGGATCGCCTCAAGGCGACCACCGAGGAGGCGGTCGCGCGCGGCGTATTCGGCGCGCCCACCTGCTTCGTGGACAAGATGATGTTCTTCGGCAACGATCGCCTCCCCTTCGTCGAATTGGCCCTCAAGGAAGAACTTAAATGAAGAAGTTCGGTGTCCTCATCGCCGCCGGCATGTTGTTCGCGGCGGCGCCGTCCTTTGCGCAGACGGTCGGCACCTGCCCGCGCGGCGGCGGCGGCAACCAGCCGCAACCGGTCCGCGTCCTGTTTGCGCTGAACAGCTCGCAGGTGCCGCCCGCCGAGAAGCCGGCGATCGCCCAGGCGGTGAAGACCGCGAAGGAGCGCCAGGTCTCCGCCATCTGTCTGATCGGCCATACTGACAAGCTGGGCGACAAGGCCTACAATGAAAAGCTAGCGCGGGCGCGCGCCCAAGCGGTCGCCGCCGAGATGATCCGCGACGGCTATCCGGCGAAGAACATCACCATCGTCGCCGACCCGGAAGCCTTCGGAAACATGAGCTTCGGCAGCGACAATGCCTCGCAGATCGACCGCAAGGTGACGATCTTCTACGCGCGTTGAATCAAAGCCCGTCGTCTCGACCGTAGCGCCCCCTCGGAAGCCCTCGGGGCAGGCTCCGGCGCGAAGTGGAGAGACCTACGGTCTTTGTTACGTCGACATCATCTCGATCGCGACCTTGCCGACGACCTTGCGGTCCATCAGGACGCGGAAAGCATCGGCGGCCTGCTCCATCGGGAAGCGGTGCGAGACGTGCGGGCGCATCACGCCCAGTGCCGCGAGCCGCGGCAGTTCCTCGACATAGTCGCGGCCGAGTTCGGGCGAGAGGCGCAGGATCGTCTCGCCGGCGCGCACGCCGAGCACCGACAGGCCCTTGATCAGGATGTGGTTGGACATCAGCTTGCTCGGCCCGCCCGAGGTGAATCCGACGACCAGCAGGCGCGCGCCATAGGCGGCCGCCCGCACCGACTTCTCCAGCACCTCGCCGCCCACCGGATCGTAGATCACGTCGCAGCCCTTGCCGTCCGTCATCTCCTTCACGGCCACGACGAAGTCGCCGGTGCGATAGTTCACGACCTCGTCGGCGCCGTTTGCGCGCACGACCGAGAGTCTCTCATCGTCGCTGCCGGTAGCGATCACGCGCGCACCGATATGCTTGCCCAGCTGAACCGCCGCCAGGCCGACGCCGCCGGACGCGCCATGGACGAGCAGCACCTCGCCCTTCTTCAGCGCCGCGCGATGGACCAGCGAGTGATAGGCCGTCTGCGCCGCGACGCGAAAGCCCGAACCCTCGGCGAAGGACCAGCCCTCCGGCAGGCGCATGAGATTGCCGCTGGCCATCAGCTTCACGTACTCGGCGAAGGCGCCGGGACGAACGCCGAAGATCACGCGATCACCGGGCTTCCAGTTCGCGACATCCGCGCCGACGGCGTGGATCGTCCCCGCCCCTTCCATGCCGGGCACGAAGGGCAGCTCGGGCTTGTGCTGGTAGCCGCCGGCCACCATCAGCACGTCGGGGAAATTGACCGACGCGGCGCCCACCTTCACGACGATCTCGCCCGGCCCCGCGTCGGGGATCGGGCGTTCCTCGATATGCAGAACGGAAGGATCGCCCAGGCGATCACAGACTATGGCTCGCATGCGGGGCACCCGCATCGGCCTAGTCGAGCTCGAAGGCGTTCTTGTAGTCGAGCTTGAGGGCCGGATCCTGGTCTTCCTTGCGCAGGAAGCAGTTGCCGACCACCAGGACCTCGATCTCGCTGCCCATGAAGCAGCGCCACGCATCCTCGGGCGTGCAGACGATCGGCTCGCCGCGCACGTTGAACGAAGTGTTCACCACGACCGAGCTGCCCGTCTTGGCCTTGAAGGACGAGATCAGGTCGTAGAACGGCTTGTTGGTTTCCGCGTGGACGGTCTGGATGCGGCCCGAATAGTCGACGTGGGTCACGGCCGGGATGTCCGAACGCGGCACATTCAGCTTTTCGATACCGAACAGCTTCTCCTCGTCGGCGGTCATCTTGCGGCGCCGCTCCTCGACGACCGGCGCGACCATCAGCATGTAGGGGCTGTCGGTGTGGAACTCGAAATACTTGTCGACGTCTTCGCGCAGCACCGCCGGCGCGAAGGGGCGGAACGACTCGCGGTACTTGACCTTGAGGTTCAGCGTCTTCTGCATCGAGGGCGAGCGCGCGTCGCCCAGGATCGAGCGGGCGCCGAGCGAACGCGGACCGAACTCCATGCGGCCCTGCATCCAGCCAACCGCCTTGTCGTCGGCCAGCGCCTGTGCCGTCTGGTCGATCATCTCGTCCCGCGTCAGGCGCGAGAACTTGGCGCCGACGGCCGTCAGGCGCTCGGCGATCTCGTCGTCGGTGAAGTCCGGGCCGAGATAGGAACCGGCCATGCCGTCCATATGGCCGTTCAGCTTGCGCGGTTGGCCGAGGAAGCCGTGATAGGCGGCATAGGCCGCCCCGACCGCACCGCCGGCATCGCCGGCCGCCGGTTGCACCCAGATGCCATCGAAGATGTTCTCGCGCAGCAGCTTGCCGTTGGCGACGCAGTTCAGCGCGACGCCGCCCGCGAGGCAGATGTTCTTGACGCCGGTTTCCTTCTTCACCGACTTGCCGAGGCGAATCACGATCTCCTCGGTGACGGCCTGGATGGAGGCCGCAAGATCCATGTGGTGCTGCGTCAGCGTCTCTTCGGGGGTGCGACGCGCGCCGCCGAACAGCGCGCCGAACTTGTCGTTCGTCATGCGCAGGCCGGTGCAATAGTCGAAGTAGGTCTGGTCGAGGCGGAAGGTACCGTCTTCCTTGAGGTCGACAATCTTGTCGAGGATCAGGTTCTTGAACTTGGGCTCGCCATAGGGCGCGAGGCCCATGACCTTGTACTCGCCCGAGTTGACCTTGAAACCCGTGTAATAGGTGAAGGCCGAATAGAGCAGTCCGATCGAGTGCGGGAAGTGGATCTCGCGCAGCATCTCAAGCTTGTTGCCGCTGCCCATGGCGAGCGACGTCGTCGCCCATTCGCCGACGCCGTCCATGCAGAGCACGGCGGCCTCTTCATAAGGCGACGGGAAGAACGCCGAAGCGGCATGGCTCTGGTGATGCTCGCCGAACAGCAGGCGCTTCTGCCAGTCGAAGTCCGGCTCCCACTTCTTCATCTCGTCGCGCAGCAGCGTCTTCTGGAAGAGCTTTTCCTTCAGCCACAGCGGCATGGCCATACGGAAGGAATTGAAGCCACGCGGCGCGTAGGCGAGATAGGTCTCGAGCAGGCGCTCGAACTTCAGGAACGGCTTGTCATAGAAGGCAACGTAATCGACGTCCTGAAGCTTGATGCCGGCGCGGTCCAGACAGAACTGGACCGCATTCTGCGGGAAGCCCGCATCGTGCTTCTTGCGAGTGAAGCGCTCTTCCTGTGCGGCGCTCACCAGATGGCCGTCCTCGATCAGCGCGGCCGCGCTGTCGTGATAGAAGGCCGAGATGCCGAGCACCCGCATGGAAGGTCCTACCCTTTAGAAGAGCGTGTAGATGAACGGCGCGATGGCCGAGCCCTTGGTGAGCACGATCAGGCCGCCGAAGATCACCATCATGATCATGATCGGCAGCAGCCAGAACTTCTTGCGCTCGCGCATGAAGGTCCAGAGTTCGACGATAATTGAGCCCATGGATCGGTCCTTTCGAAATCAGAACTGATTTTTCATCGATTGCGGCGGCGGCCCCGGAGGGCTGCGGTCGATCCAGTAGCTCTTGGCATCGCGGTCGAGCTTCAGCCGCAGGAAATCCTTGCCGAATGCCCGCATCACGAGGCCGATCGGCATGATCGTGACGAAGAACAGCAGGCCGAGGATCAGCGGGTTCATGACCTTGTAGAGGAGCAGCCCGAACTTCAACCAAAGCCGGTTGAGCGGGCCGAGGAGCTTCGGATAGACGAGCGCCACCAGCAGGAAGGCCGCCGCGAGCGGCAGCATCCACTTCCAGGCGGCGCCGTGCTCGAAGCCGTGGCGCCACAGGTTGATGGCGCTCAGGATTCCGAAGAATCCTGCGAAAACGAACCCAAAGCCACGATCCGAGCCCGCCTTTACGTGCTCTTCGCGCGAGAAGTCTTCATGAAGCTGGCTGGTCGCCATTTACCGAGTGTTCGTCAATTGAATGGGGCTCTTAACTCTCTGATCCCAAACGCCAAGTCAATTGGCGACCAGCAGGGGGTGGCTATTCCGCCGCAACCGAGGCGAAGCGATGGCCCAGGAGGGCCGTCAGCGTCATCCGCCACACAGCCGCGGCCCGGTCGAAGCTGAGTTTGTCCCGGCGGCGCAGGACGATCCAGGCGTCCAGCGAGAGCGCTGCCCCGATCGCATCCGCCAGATCCTCACGGGCCTGCTCGCCCAGATTGGCGAACTCCGGCGCGAATGCCTCGAAAGTAGCCTTACGCAACTCAAGCTTGAAGGCTTCACCGCGCTCGAGCAGGGCCGGATGGTCGACGAACTGGCCGGCGGCGACGCGCAGCGGCACGATCTTGTCGAACACTTCAGCGAAGCCCTGGACGACCGAGGCGATCCGCTCCGCCAGCGGACGGGAATCCGACGCCTGCTGCTGCGGCACGACGATGTCCTGGCCGATTGCGTCCATGACAGTTACGAAAAGCGACTCGACGTCGCCGAAATGCTGGAAAACCGAGCGGACCGACACGTCGGCCCGACGTGCGACCGCCACCACGGTGGGAGCGGTGCTGGTCTCGGCGATCATGATCTTGGCGGCCTCGATGATCTTGCGGCGCGTTTCCGCAGCCCTCCGATTACGCCCGTCTGTCCGGACAACCATGTTCCCTGCCTCTGTCGCCACGGCGTCGCCGCGCGGCACAACCGCTAATTCCGTCATTTCCGCTTCCTGATCGGAGTGGAGGCGAACGGTAGTCAAAGACCCAGCCCGTCGCCTATTGGAAGGCGTGAGATAAGCGCCGACTGCGGCGGGAACAAGGTAAAGACGGTCGCACCATGCTGAATACGAGCCATGCACAGCCACCCCTCGCCGTCCTCTGGGACTTCGGCGGGGTCATACTGTCGAGCCCGT
>Ga0182739_1001280_pt1 | contig 27090 bp, 31 predicted proteins | sample eDN5th30CBELigBY_FD_128873 | JGI IMG/M metagenome (GOLD analysis project Ga0182739, IMG submission 128873) | Enriched backyard soil microbial communities from Emeryville, California, USA - eDNA 5th pass 30_C BE-Lig BY (version 2) (version 2) | ecosystem: Environmental > Terrestrial > Soil >... | reverse complement strand
TAATGCTAACAACTTCACATGTGAATCATCTGACCCAAGCAGAAAGGGACCAACTGCAAACTATGGTTCAAGATATATTAAAACGAGCGAAACAACTAGGAGCGAATGCCGCAGAAGTTGATGCTTATTTAGCATCTGGCTATTCGGCTAACGTTCGCTTGGGGGAAGTTGAAACGGTAGAATATAATAGGGATAGAAGCATTAGCCTTACGGTTTATGTCGGTCAATCGCAAGGTTCGGCAACCAGTACCGACATTCAACCTGAAGCGCTTGAGCAGGCATTGCAAGCGGCTTACGAAATTGCCAAGGCGACTCAGCCTGATCCTTTTGCAGGTCTTGCCGATGCCTCACTCATGGCACGAAACTATCCCGATCTGGATTTATATCATCCTTGGAATTTGAATGTGGAGCAGGCCATTGAACTGGCTATTGATTGCGAACAGCAAGCTAAAAGCTATGATAAACGCATCACGAATTCCGAAGGTGCAAGTGTTTATTCCCATGAAACCTATCATGTTTATGGCAATTCACATGGCTTTATAGGTGGTTATCCTACCACCCGGCATAGTATTAATTGTGTATTAATTGCTCAAGATAGTGGCGGTATGCAGCGAGACTATAGTTACACCACGGCGCGGGATCCTGCCGAATTAACGACTATCAAACAGCTGGCAAAAGAGGCAGCAGAATCCACCCTAAGGCGGTTACAACCTCGACGGTTAAAAACGGGTAAGGTACCGGTTATTTTTGCCGCAGATGTGGCTCGAGGATTATTAGGTCATTTTGTGAGCGCTATTTCCGGTAGTAATTTATACCGTAATTCGTCTTTTCTACTCGATCAATTGGAAAAACCCGTTTTTGCTAAGACTATGCAAATTTTAGAATTACCGCATTTACCTAAGGCTTTAGGTAGTTCTCCCTTTGATGGTGAGGGAGTGGCCTTGAAACAGCGCGTGGTTGTAAGCGATGGCATTCTTAAAGGATATGCTCTCAATAGTTATTCTGCTCGAAAGCTTGGGATGCAAACGACTGGAAATGCGGGTGGGGTGCATAATTTAACACTAACGCCAGGTGATAAAACCTTTGATGAATTATTAAAATTTATGGGTAACGGATTATTAGTCACCGATGTAATGGGGCAGGGGGTTAATATCGTCACGGGAGATTATTCGCGTGGGGTCAGTGGTTTTTGGGTAGAAAATGGGGTAATTCAATATCCCGTAGAAGAAATTACCATTGCCGGTAATTTGCGCGATATGTTTTTAAATATTATGGCGGTTGCTAAGGATGTTGATATTAGAGGTTCCATTAGAACCGGATCAATATTGATTGAACAAATGACTGTGGCTGGCGAATAGTCGAAACTATCTAGGCCTGTTAAATCTGTTTTAGCTTTATTTAGCAGGCTTAAGTTTTTTAAAGTATTAGGGTCTGTTGGCAATGGATTTCTATATTGCAAAAAGAGTATAATCGGTTATGTCAGGGAAATCCTCGTTTAAGCTGGCTATTCGTCTAGCATTTACCTGGCTTTTTCCTCGATTAACTCTTTTTTCGTTTATACTAACCCATTGTCAACAGACCCCAGGGCAAAAAAATCTATTCTTCTTCGCCAAAACGGTTGTTAATTAAGTTTTCTAATTCAACCAGCGCTTCTGCTTCATCCTCGCCATCAATGCGGAGTTCTATTTGGGTGCCTTTGCTCGCGGCTAGCATCATGACGCCCATAATACTTTTACCATTGACTGTTTTATTATCGCGAACAACCTCAATTTGTGAGCCATAACGGCTCGCTTTTGCAACGAATTTTGCCGAGGCTCTGGCGTGTAGGCCCAGCTTATTGATAATGGTAACGTGCTTACTCAGCATTAATGTATATCCTCAACATCATCATTTTGTGGCTTGTTACAGCAGCATACGCCATCTTTGCCACCACTTAAAGCTTTTTCTACTAAGGCTTCTAGCGATAGAGTAGGATAATTCATGACTCGAATTAACATGGGTAAATTAAGACCGGCAACCACTCGAACATGAGTAAAGTCCTGCAATGCCTGAGCAATATTGCTAGGCGTTGAACCAAACAGATCGGTCAAAATTAACAAACTATGTTGAGAGGTGACGTCTTGGACAATCTTTTGCAGTTTTGGGATCAATTGTTCGGGATCGGTCTTATAATCAATAGAGACTACCTGAGTAGGAATAGGCAAGTTGCCTAGCGTATTAGTAACGGCATGTAATAAGGCGCTGCCTATCTCATCATGAGTGATAAGTAATAAGCTGACCGTTGTATCGTTGCGAGCAACGTTATGCGTTGCGTTAACTGCGATTGGCACGGATTGAATTCTCATAAGGATGCAAAGTTTGTAATAAAATAAAGGAAAAGGCAAGTAAATTTAATTGCCTTACCCTCATGATAAGTGTGAAAAGGTTACAGTAATCCTAGTTCTCTTAAGCGTTCGTGTAGATAACTGAGACCTGTGTGAGTTTCCGAAAGTATAACCTCATCTCTTGGATGTAAGAATAAAGGCATAGAGAGGCGGGGTTGTGTTGCAGCTTCTCCCGTTGGATTAATGACTCTGTGCGTTGTGGAACGATAATAGCCTTTTGAACACAATTGTAACATATCGCCAATATTGACGACGATGGAGCCTGGGTCACAAGTTACATTGTGCCATACACCTGTCATATCCTGTACCTGTAATCCCGTGGCTGTTGCGGCGGGTAATAAGGTAATTAAATTAATGTCCTCATGCGCTGCCGCTCTAACGGCACCTTCTTCTTCTTTTCCGGTTAAGGGGGGATAATTTAGAATACGAAGTAGAGTACGTGGACTACCGATCACCATTTGGGACAAGGGAATTGAAAATTGTGAGCTTATTTCCTTAGGTGTGTTTTGTTCAATCCAAGTTAATAATTCTTGGGCTAATTTATTAAGTTGATGATAGAGTTCCAAGGTTCTGGTACTCATTTTTTGCGGGTATTTACCCCAAGGATAAACATGAAAAAATTCTTTAATATCTCTAATGGTATGACCTTTAGCTATTTCTGAAACGGTTATTGGAAAATAACCATCTTGAGTATCCTTATTGAAAAGATCATTATGCTTATCATTTGAACTAAAGTAGGCTTGCCACTCATTATAAATTTGATCAAATAAACTGGTATCAATAGGATGGTTGGTGAGTACCGCAAATCCGGTTTTTTTAAGTGATTCGCAAAAAACCTCAGCGGCATTAGGTGAACGGTAATCTGCAATCGCAACGTACATGAGAATTCCTTTTATAATTAAACTTAAAGGTCGATAGATTTTAATCAGATAAGATGGAAAAGCAAGTGAAAAAATAAGCTAGTTAATCTTCGTTCCAATAATGCTCTGAACTAAAACGTTGTACGAGATAATCAATAAAAGCTCTAACATTAATAGATAGATAGCGATTTTGTGGATAAACAATATAAATACCGGTGTCGCGTGGACAATAATCTTTTAACACGCTGATTAAGCGGCCTGCTTGAATGTCTTCGGTTACCATATAACCGGGTAGTTTTACAATGCCCAAGCCGGTAACTGCTGCTGCGGCTAAGGCGTGGCTGCTATTGGCTTTAAAGTTACCATTAACCTTGACGTATTCGTCTACGCCATTATGCTGGAAATGCCAGGTGTGTTTAGTGGGTTGTAATTGATAAAGCAAACAATTGTGTTGCGTGAGGTCTTGAGGTTGTTTTGGGATACCGTGTTTAGCAAAATAGTTAGGCGCACCATAAACTCGGGTACTACGTAGCGCAATTCTTCTAGCTGCTAGACAAGAGTCGAGTAATTCATCGGTGTGAATAGCCAGATCTAAGCTGCCTTCAATTAAGTTGGCATAATGGCTACCTAATACCAACTCGACTCGAATATCGGGATAAAGATGCATAAAGTCGCTAATAGCGGGAACTAAATGTAAATGACCGAAGCTCATGGGTGAATTAATGCGTAAGGTACCTTGTGGTTTTTGCTGAGTTTGAGAAACGGCTAAAGCCGCATCCTGCATTTCGGAGCGAATCCGTTGGCATCGCTCAAAAAATAGTTGGCCTATTTCGGTCAGCATTAATTGCCGAGTGGTGCGTTGTAATAAACGGGCCTTAAGTTGAGATTCTAACCGAGTAATTCGCTTGCTTAATACCGAAGGTGAAACGGCAAGTCTTTGGGCGGCTAAGGTAAAACTTTTTTCTTCAACAATAGTGATGAAGGCCAGCCAGTCGGCAAAATTGATATCACGCATGATTATTATCTTTTTTGTAAATTTTGGCCATTATATAGTGCTTAGAACAGCAATTTAACTAAAAATTAATCCTGATTAAGGATAAATTATTTATATAATTGTTGATGTAGCCGCGTTTTAAATTCTTCATGAGCTAGATAACCTTCTTGTTTGAGTAGTTCATTGCGGACCGCAGTTTCCACCAATATTGCTAAGTTACGACTAAAGGTAACTGGAATTGTGACCTCGGGAATGGTAATACTCAAGATTTCTTGTGAGGTATGCATGCCATGCAAACGGTCAATAGCATGTAAATCTTCTTCGGTAAAATGCTCTAGCCTTACAATAAGTTGTAGACGCTTGCTTTTTTGAATAGCGCTATCGCCAAACATGGCACGTATATTAAGAATACCTATGCCGCGAATTTCAAGGAAGTCTTGTAATAGTGTAGGGCAAGTACCAATCAAATGACCATTATTATCTTTAGTAAATTCAATAGCGTCATCTGCTATTAAATGATGACCTCGGTCAATCAGGCCTAGGGCTAATTCACTTTTTCCTATGCCACTTTTTCCGGTAAGTAATGCGCCTAGACCTAGAACTTCCATATAAACGCCGTGCAGGGTAGTAGACTCGGTATTCATATCATTCATTAAATGCCTTATGGTAAAACTTTGGATTGCTGTTGACTACAATTTGGTAAAGTGACTGGCTATCCGTGGCTTGTCTAAGTTGATTACAAAAGGATTCATCACTAAAACTTTCCGCTAGGGTCGCTAAAATTTGTAAATGCTCGGTAGTGGCTTCCGCTGGTACGATAAGGCCCACTAAAATGTCTACCTGCTGCTGGTCTAAAGCGTTAAAATCCAGAGCCTGTGGCAATACCATTAAGGCTGCTTGCGGCTGTTTTACCATTTTGCAGCGGACATGAGGGATGGCAATTCCATGTCCTATGGCTGTTGTGCCCAGCCGTTCGCGTTCAATAAAGGCCTCAAATAGTTCATGGGAATCGATACCGGATGGTTGGGCAAACAGCTGGCTTAAAACCTCAAGCGCCCGTTTTTTGCTGGTAATTAGACTAGCATATAACGTGCGCTCGGGTGTCAAAAGATCAATAATATACATATGAAAATACAGTGATTTTTAATGTTCGTTTAATTTTTCTTTATGTTTTTTTAACTGTCTGTCTAACTTGTCTATGAGAATATCTATGGCACTGTAAACATTTTCAGCCTCGGCTTTGGCGTGAATATCATTGCCTGGAATATGAATGGTTGCCTCTGCTACTTGAATAAGTTTCTCAACCCCAAAAACCACATTAATATTTATAATACGTTCAAAATGACGAGTTAATTTTTCAAATTTGTCGGTTACAAAATTACGTAAAGCGTCGGTGATTTCAACTTGATGTCCAGTTAAATTAATATTCATAGTAGTCTCCTTTTTACTGACAGATTATATAATTATATTATAACTTGTTCTAGATTACTTCATGTTTGCTAGTTTAATTCCGTGATTTTTACTCCTATTTTGCGGGTGTTTTTAACTAATGGCTGCTGCATTAAAACAGACCATAAAATTAATGAGAAGACAAAAAATCCTGGGTGGTAATAAGGCTTCTCGTCTCAAGAAATATCTATTATATAAATAAATATAGCTAATAAATGAGATAGTACAAGTTGAACTTATAGTTATTGTAAGATGTTTGATAAGTTGTTGATAAATAAAATATTTGTTAGTCGAGTTAAAGGGACTTAGAGATACATCCTAGGCCTTATCATAAATTAAATTCTTGACCTAAATAAACCTCGCGAACTTTTTGGTTTGCTAAAATTTCTTGAGGGGTGCCTTCTAATACTAATTGCCCATCATTAACGATATACGAGCGTTGGCAGATATCCAGGGTTTCACGGACATTATGATCGGTAATTAAAACGCCTATTCCTTGAGCGCTTAAGTGCCGGATGATACGTTTAATATCAATCACAGAAATAGGGTCAATCCCTGCAAAAGGTTCGTCTAACAAAATAAATTTTGGTTCGGTAGCAAGCGCCCTAGCAATTTCAACCCGGCGGCGTTCACCACCCGAAAGACTAATACCTAAGGAATTGCGAATATGGCCTATATGAAATTCTTGTAATAAATGCTCGAGTTTGTTTTGCTGTTCTTTTTTACTCAATTGACGGTGTAATTGTAAAATGGCAAGGATATTTTCAGCCACGGTAAGCTTACGGAAAATAGAAGGTTCCTGAGGTAGATAGCTGATGCCTAATCGGGCTCTGGCATAGATTGGTAAAGAAGTAATAGTTTGTTTATTTAAAAATACCTTCCCTTTATCGCAGGTAATAAGACCTACTATCATATAAAAACTAGTGGTTTTTCCTGCGCCATTAGGGCCTAATAAACCGACTATTTCCCCGCTTTTAATGGCTAAAGAAACGTCTTTAACGACGACCCGGGATTTATATTTTTTACCTAAATTTTCAGCTGTTAATGTATTCATTCACTTTTACGTATGATAATGGTTGTTCTTTCTGCTTTAGAAGGTTGTGTCGTTAAGGTTTGGTCTTGAATATTATAGGTGATATAAGGCGCTTGCAAGGTATTATTCTTATGAATTATTTTACCGTTGCCGATAAGGATAAGCAGATTTTGATTAGGGTAATATTCAATTCGTTTAGCATAGGCATGAAATTCGGGATCTTGTTCTGTGGCTTTCTGCCATAGATGAGCGGGATTACCAAAGGCTATGGCTTTTTGTAATTTACGATTTTTATCAAGGTAAGTCATAGTTTTATCGGCCTCTAATTGCGCGGGGCCGCGGATCATTGTCACATGGCCAATATAGGTGCCTACACCTGTTTTGTAATTAAGATCGCCGCTATCGGATTTTACCTGGGTTTCAAGCTCATTCCCATAAACTAAAAGAGGTATTAGCCACAATAATAATAGACGAAATGCTTTATTGAGCCACATAACTTCCTCTAACATCTTTCAAAAGATCAATTTGGCCTGTGGCTGTATTAGCTATTAAGCCAACTGCGGTAACTTTAGTCCCGGGTTGTAGTAGGGTAATCGGCTTATCCGTTTCTGCTATTTTTTTCTGCGGCCAAAAAATGAATTTTTCGGTTAATACGGTGCTTTCCGGGTTAGCTTGGCTAGCCGGCTGAACGAATTTAACGTTATCCCACAGTTGTATCAGGGCGTTACCGTCTACAGCCTTGCCTTGTTTGGCAGTTATATGCCAGGGCTGCTCGTTTTTTATAAATACCACTAAATTAGGTTGAGTGACTAAAGTAGTGTTTTTATTGGGATAATGAATCATTTTAGCCGAGCTAAAATGGGAGGAGGGATTACCTTCAAGGTCCATGTTAATAATGGTAACATTCTCGGCAATACTGTCGGGATTATTATTTATTATATTTGCAATGTGGTTAGATTGGGTATGATGAAGGGCTAACCAACCGGTAAAACCTACTGCAATAATCAATAGAAATAAAATACTGAGTTGTTTACTACTTGGCATAAAACTCATGAATTGTTTTCTCCCAGTTTCCCTGCGCTTGCATAATGAGTTCGCAGGCCTCACGAACTGCACCTTGCCCCCCATGGCTTTGGGTTTGCCAAGCTGCCTGTGCTTTAATGATTGGCCGGGCATTAGCCACTGCAATGGGTAATCCAACTTGCTGTAATAAAGGTAAGTCGGGTAGATCATCACCCACATAGGCAATTTCGGCATCGGTCAATGCTAATAGTAAACGCAGATCTTGATAGGCTGCGCGCTTATCAACGTTACCTTGATAAACGTATTTGATGCCTAAAATTTCGGCTCGTAGTGCCACGACTTGGCTTTGCCGGCCTGTAATAATGGCTACTTCAACTCCAGTTTTCTGCAATAATTTGATCCCTAACCCATCTTGAATATGAAAGGCTAATTGTTGAGTACCATTGTCGTTAAGGTAAATTCTGCCATCGGTGAGAACTCCATCAACGTCAAGGATTAATAACTTAATAGATTTCGCTTTAGCTATTAGTTCATCCATCATACAATGCCCGCTCGCAGAAGATCGTGCAGATGAATGGCGCCGATAGGCCTCTGCTGTTCATCTACGCTAAGTAAAGACGTAATTTTATATTTTTCCATCATCTCTAAGCATTCCACGGCTAATGCCTCGGCTGCTATGGTTTTACAGTTCTTGGTCATAACCTCTGCTATTTTAGTAGTGCGAATGTCATAGCCGTGGTCTAGGGTACGGCGTAGGTCACCGTCCGTATAAACGCCTAACAATTGACCTTGGTTATTGACTATAGCGGTCATACCCATGCCTTTTTGCGACATTTCTATTAACGCCTCTGTTAACAAGGCTTCTTCACAAACTGTGGGAATTTCTTTATCGGTACGCATGATATCATGAATACGCAGCAGCAGTCGTTTACCTAGCGTGCCTCCAGGATGGGATAAGGCAAAATCTTCGGCGGTAAAATTGCGTGCTTGTAATAAAGCAATGGCTAAAGCATCGCCCATGACTAAAGTCGCGGTAGTGCTGGAAGTAGGTGCAAGTCCCAGTGGGCAAGCTTCTTCTTCTATTTGTACGTTTAAATTAATATTTGCGGTTCGGGCCAGTGGAGAATGTGGATCGCCTGTCATGCTGATTAACGGGATATTCCAACGTTTAATTAATGGCAATAAAGTTAAGATTTCATTGGTGCGACCCGAATAAGAAATAGCAATGACTACATCGTTAGCCGTAATCATGCCTAGGTCACCGTGGCTTGCCTCTCCGGGATGTACAAAAAAAGCCGGGGTCCCGGTACTTGCTAAGGTAGAGGCTAACTTGTTGCCAATATGACCTGACTTTCCCATGCCAATGACGATGACTCGTCCTTGGCATGCTAAAATATAACGACAGGCATGAGCAAAATTTTCGTCAATTTTGTTAAACAAGGCTTGGATGGCGTGTAATTCAATTTCAACCACTGTTTTGCCAAATTTGCAAAATTGTTCAATTTCAGTATTTATTGTGGGATTGTGGATATTCATTCAACAATTATATAAAAAATAGAGCCTAAAAGTATAAAGCATCTAGAATAAAATACCAATCCATACAACCCCGAGCGGCGTAATTAATTAAAATAGGGTTTTAAGAGCCTTTATGAGTTTGTTTTAGAGCTTTTATGACATACTTAGTTGGCTTATTTTATTAAGAGCTTCTAGCCTATTTTTTGCAGGGCAGGTATCTAATTTTGTTTGAACATAATGAACTCCACATGAAAAATATCCATATAATTTGGCTTTAAATAGTGCCCTTAGAGAAATTTGATTAGCCACAAGAGATAAGTATCTCACCCAAGGTTTTCAGGTATTTTAACAGTGGGTGGCGCTCAAGTCACCCCAACGCCCGCAGCTAAGCGAGGAAGATGGGGTGACTTGAGCGACAGGACCCACCTCCTTTAACCTGAAAATGTTAGGTAAGATACTTATAAACTTAAATAGTTTGCTATTAATTAAACATTGACAAGTATATTTTTTTATAAAGCTATTTGTTAATTGCGAAAATTTTATTAGCCAGCTACACTTGTTTACAGTTATTTAATCTAGTTAGGAAAGCATCATGGAACAGCAGCTTAATTATAATGGACGTGAGGTTTATGTAGTAGATGGAACTCGTACGCCTTTCTTGAAGGCCAAGGGTAGTCCAGGCTCTTTTTCCGCATCTGATTTAGCCGTCTCGGCGGGAAAAGAGCTATTAGCTCGGCAACCGTTTGCTCCCAATGAACTTGATGAAGTCATCTTGGGCTGTATGATGCCAAGCCCAGATGAAGCTAATATTGCCCGGGTAGTTGCCTTACGCCTTGGTTGTGGTAAGCGTGTTCCAGGTTTTACTGTACAGCGTAATTGTGCTTCGGGTATGCAGGCTATTGATAATGCCGTACAAGATATTGCAAGTGGTCGCCATGATTTAGTATTAGCCGGTGGCACAGAAGCCATGAGCCGAGCCCCTCTATTATTTAATGAATCCATGGTGAATTGGCTGAGTGGTTGGTATGCGGCTAAAAGTTTTAGCGCTAGGGCTAAATTATTGACCCGCTTCCGTCCTAATTATTTAGCGCCCGTGGTTGCCCTGTTAAGAGGGTTATCCGATCCGCTCTATGGTTTGTCAATGGGGCAAACTGCTGAAAAAGTCGCTTATCAATTTGGCATTAGCCGTGAGGCCATGGATACTTATGCCTTACGTAGCCATCAACGTATTGCAACGGCGCTGGATAGTGGTTACCTGACAGAAATAGCGCCGCTTTATGGGACTAATGGTCAATCCTATACTTTTGATGATGGAATACGCAGGGATACCACTTTAGAAAAGTTAGCTGGCTTAAAGCCATTTTTTGATAAAAAATTTGGTTTGGTAACGGCAGGTAACAGCTCACAAGTGACCGATGGTGCAGCGTTGCTATTATTAGCAAGTAGGGATGCGATAAAGCGCTATCAATTACCTGTTTTAGGACGCATAGTCGATATTGAATGGGCCGGGGTCGATCCCACGGTGATGGGATTAGGGCCTGTGAATGCTTCCGTGCCGCTCATGCAACGCCATCAATTAAGTATAGACGATGTCGATTTCTGGGAAATCAATGAAGCTTTTGCGGCTCAAGTCATGGGTTGTCTAAATGCTTTTGCCGATGAACGTTATTGCCGTGAAAACTTTGGCTTACAAGCTGCAATGGGTCAAATTGATCAGGAGCGCTTAAATATTGATGGAGGCGCTATTGCTACGGGACATCCTGTGGGCGCTTCGGGTGCGCGCATCGTATTACATTTATTGCATATATTAAAACGTAAACAAGCAAAACGCGGTATTGCTACAATCTGTATTGGCGGTGGACAAGGTGGAGCAATGTTATTGGAATCTGTTAATGAGGTGCAAGCATGAGCAATGGTCAATATCAACATTGGCAAATAAATAAGGATGCCGATAACGTTGTTTGGTTATACTTTGATAAAGCTAATGCCTCAACCAATACCTTCGATGCCTCGGTATTAGATGAATTGGCCGATACTCTGCAAGTTATAGCTGCGGATAAGACGGCTAAGGCATTGATTATTGCATCTAAAAAAACCAGTGGGTTCATTGCAGGCGCTGATATTGAAAAATTTAGCCAATTTGAGAATGAACAACAGGCGCTCGCCTTTATTGAAAAAGGCCAGAAAACTTTTAAACAATTAGCCGACCTGATTATTCCTACTGTAGCCATGATAGAGGGTTTTTGTTTAGGTGGCGGATTAGAGTTAGCCCTGGCTTGTAATTATAGGATTGCGGAAGAGAGTACTAGAACGCGTTTAGGTTTACCCGAAGTTAAACTAGGTATTCAGCCGGGTTGGGGTGGCAGTGTGCGTTTAACCCGGTTAGTAGGTCCCATAGTGGCAATGGATTTAATCTTATCGGGACGGACTGTAGATGGTAAGCAAGCGGCCAAATTAGGTATAGTGGATGCAGCGGTGCCTAAACGTCATCTGGAAAGAGCTGCCCGTTATTATGCCTTAACCAGGCCAGAAATGCACAAGCCAGCCATTCTCGCTGGTTTTGCCAATGTACATTGGGCGCGCTATTTTATTGCTAAAATGTTGCGGAACAAAGTAGCGCAAAAAGCTAGGGTGGATCATTATCCTGCTCCTTATGCTGTCATTGATAACTGGGAAAAACTAGGCATAGATGACGAACAAGCCTTTACTGCCGAGGCCCACTCAATCGTTAATTTATTACAGCATGATACCGCTCGCAATCTCATTAGAGTATTCTTTTTACAGGAACGCTTAAAAGCGTTAGGCAAAAATACGGCTTTTAACGCTAAACATGTACATGTCATTGGTGCTGGAACCATGGGAGGGGACATCGCAGCTTGGTGCGCGTTGCAGGGTTATAGGGTGACATTACAAGACCGTGAGCCTAAATTTATTGCGCCGGCTATCAAACGCGCCTTTGAACTTTATAGTAAACGGCTTAAAAAACCCAGGCTCATTCAGGAGGCCATGGATAGATTAATGCCAGATATTCATGGTACGGGTATTGCTAAAGCCGATATTATCATCGAAGCTATTTATGAAAATCTTGAAGCTAAACAGAGCTTGTTTAAGGCCTTAGAACAGCAGGCTAAACCTAGTGCAATTTTAGCTACTAATACCTCAAGTATTCCATTGGATGAAATTAATGTGGTATTACAAAATCCTGAACGCTTAGTAGGTATACATTTCTTTAATCCAGTTGCAATGATGCCATTGGTTGAAGTGGTACAAGGCGAGCAATCCGATGCTATGGTGGTTAAAAATGCTATGGCATTTGTGAGGGCCATTGATAGATATCCCCTACCTGTGAAAAGCAGCCCAGGCTTTTTAGTCAATCGTATTTTAATGCCTTATCTGATGGAAAGTATGATTTTATTGCAAGAAGGGATAGCGCCAGAAGTTATTGATAAAGCCGCAGTTGATTTTGGTATGCCTATGGGGCCCATTGAGTTGGCCGATACAGTTGGTTTAGATGTATGCTTATCGGTTGCCGATAATTTAGCTAAACACTATGGCGGAGAGGTGCCACAGAAACTTCGTCAAATGGTAGAACAAAAACAGTGGGGCAAGAAGACTAAGCAAGGTTTTTATACTTATAAAAATGGTAAGCCGGTGCGGCAGAAAGCAGGATCCGCTGTAGTTGAAACAAACCAAATAGCCGATCGTTTAATTTTGCGTATGTTAAATGAAGCGATGGCTTGTTTGCGCGAAAAGGTTATTGAAGATACCGAATTATTAGATGCGGGTATGATTTTTGGTACGGGCTTTGCGCCATTCCGTGGTGGTCCGGTCCATTATGCTAAACAACGGGGGATTCAGGCTACGGTTATAAGGCTTGAGGAACTGCAAAAGCAATATGGAGAACGTTTTAAACCCGATGAGGCTTGGCAAAAACTGATAGAGGAGTAACAGGGATTTACCATGTTACCCATAAGTAAACAACCTGTACTGCGTGTAGCCGCACGCAGTACAGATACCAATTCCCATGGCGATATTTTTGGCGGTTGGTTGATGGCTCAACTAGACATCGCCGGTTCTATTCCTGCGGCTAAACTTGCAGAGGGAAGAGTGGCAACGGTCGCAGTAAATCACATTCAATTTATTCAACCTTTATTTATCCGAGACTTAGTCAGTATTTATGCCGAAATTGTGAAAACGGGTACGACCTCTATAGTGGTTGAGTTAGAAGTTTATGCCGAACGCATGAATGCAGGCCAAACTCAAAACTTAAAGGTAGCCGAGGCGCGTATAACGTATGTCGCCTTAGATGAGCAGGGTAATAAGAGAGCATTACCAAATTAAATCCCAAACATTTTAAGTTGTTTTAAAAGTCTATTTAAAGAACGCTATTGTTATAGGCTACTTTTTCACTATATAATCCACTTTCCTTATATTTCTAGTGCTTTACTCTGTGTGATAAAAATGAAAAAACAGTTTTTATTAATTACTACTCTAATTACATTAACCGCTGCCCAAGTTGGCTATGGCTTGAAATTTAAATTACCGGCCCCAGGCAACGATATAGTGGGCAGTTTGTCATCTGTAGAAATTCAACCCGGTGATAACCTAGGCTTAATTGGCCGCAAACGCGATATAGGCTATTTTGAAATGCGTGAGGCTAATCCTCATTTAGATGATGGTATTATGGAAATTGGCAGTAATATTCTAATTCCAGGCCAATTTATTCTCCCGGCAGCTCCACGCAAAGGTGTGGTGGTTAATCTTGCCGAAATGCGTATGTACTATTATCCCGAAAATGGCAAAGAGGTTTATACCTATCCGGTGGGAATTGGCCGCGTGGCTTGGCAAACTCCGGAGGGAAATGGTAAAATTACGGCTAAGGTGAAAGATCCTACCTGGTATGCGCCCAAATCCATCCGGGATGACAGGGCAAAAGATGGTGTCATTATCCCAGCTGTGGTTAAACCGGGACCCGATAACCCATTGGGGCGTTATAAAATGAGCTTAAGCTTCCCTGGTTATTTGATTCATAGTACCAATATGCCAGAAGGGGTTGGAATGCGTAGTAGTTCTGGTTGTATACGTATGTTACCCGCCGATGCCGAGCAATTATTCAATATGGTTAAGGTAGGTACACCGGTGACAATTATAAATCAGCCCTATAAGGCAGGTTGGTTAGGTCACCATCTTTATTTAGAGGCTCATGCACCCCTACAAGAGCAGGATGATAATAGCAGTGATTTAAATTTTACACCCATGGTCAAGGCTATTTCCGAGCAAGTGAGTGCAAGATCGGCTAAAATTAATTGGCAAGAGGCCCGAGCCATTGCCGAAGAAGAGCTTGGCATTCCTGCTTTGATCGGTCATTTAATTCCTAATCAAATGGTAATTCCTTATGGATAAAAAACTCCTCGATATTCTAGTTTGCCCGCTATGTAAAGGTAAGCTTAGTTATATTAAAACGAACCAAGAGCTGATCTGTCGCTTTGATAAATTGGCATTTGCCATTAAGGATGAAATACCGGTGATGTTAGCGGATGAGGCACGTGTCGTATCTTTAGAGGAATTGGAGAAATTGGAACCGTGAAATTTCAGGTTTTTATTCCTGCCCGCTATGCCTCAACCCGTTTACCGGGTAAGATGTTGGCAGATATTCATGGTAAGCCACTGATCCAGCATACCTATGAGCGGGCGATAGCGAGTGGAGCCACACGGGTTATCATTGCTACCGATAGCCCCGAAATTCAAGCGGCTTGTGCTAAGTTTAATGCCGAAGTATGCCTGACCTCTAAAATGCATACTACGGGTACCGATCGCATCGCCGAGGCTGCAAGGATTCTGGGATTGGCCGATGATGATTTAATCATTAACCTACAAGGCGATGAGCCTGGGATGCCCCCCGCGTGTTTACAGCAACTGGCTCAGACCTTAGCAGAAAAGCTCGAGGTTGAAATGGCTACGGCCTGTGTACCCCTAAACTCTCTAGAAGAAATTTTTGATCCTAATATAGTTAAAGCAGTACTCGATCAAATGGGTAACGCCTTGTATTTTAGCCGAGCGCCCATTCCTTGGGATAGGGAAGGTTTTAACGCTAACCCCAAAGAGTTTATTAATACATCGCCTTACTATAGGCATCTAGGTTTATATGCCTTTCGTAATCAATTTTTACAGCGCTTTGTACAATGGCAACCGGCGCCGATTGAAAAAATGGAGTTGCTTGAACAGTTAAGGGCACTTTATTATGGAGTTCGCATTCATGCGACGATAATTAACCAAATGCCACCGCTTGGCGTGGATACTCCGGCCGATTTAGAGGCTGCAAGGCGGTATTTAGCCAACACCCCATTAGCAAACGGTTCTAAATAGGTTTTGCTATTAACTACCAAATTAAGTTCATGAACGCAGCGACAGTAAGGACCTTAGCTTAACTGCAATATTTCTAAAACCAATTTCCTTTACTAAGCTAACACTTGTATCAAAAAAATTTATCTTATGATCTTTACCGTTTAAGGTTTCCTTACTAATAGAACAAGCCCTTAGCAAAGATTTGCTTGAACTGCACACTTAAGGGGTATTATAAAATAGAAAAGATAAACGTTTCCATTGCTTACCTGTTTGATGCCTGTAATCCTGAACTAATATCGGCGATAAAATAATGCAAGTTTTGCTGATTAAGCCAGGTTTGTAGGTTTATTAAGTTTTGCTGTCTTACTAAACACAAGATAACATCGGCTCCCAAGGCACCGCAGCCTTTAGCTGCTAAAATGTAAGGTAACTGAGCGAGCTTATGCAATAATATTTGAGTGGTTGGGGCAACAAATTGATGGATTGCTAAAGTCTCTGCGTAGTCCTTGATAGCTTGTAAAAAAATCGGCTCATTGGTTTCGTTTAGACTCTGGTAAGCAGAGGCCAAAATAGCCGCAAACGGTTTAGCAGGTATATTAGTTAATTGTTTTAAATGTTCATGGGTGGCCACTTTAACACCCGTGCGTATTAATAACGGCTGTAAATCGGGAAAGGGCCAGGTTAAGCTTTTGGTTAGATTATTAAATTTATCAAACCAAGTTATTTGACCATAGAGTTGACCCACAATATCGGCACCGCTAGGTGCAATACCCGTGCCATTCCAAGCATAATGCAGATAAGTAGTTAGCAAATCTGCACGGAAATCAAGTTGTTGCGGATCCAATAATCGTGTCAATAGCTTAGTTTCTGCTATTAAATTTTTATTAAACTTTTGCAGTATTTGGTATAGATAATAAACCATTAAAAACTGGGCACTTGAGGCACCAAATCCACCTTGTTGTCGATGAGGATCGGTAAATTTTAAGTTATAAGGTTTAAAAAAGGTTTGATAATCCTGAATAAAACGTCCCGCGGGACTCCCCACTTCGATTCCTTCAATCGTAAAGGAAGAGCTTTGTTCAAGGCTTAGCTCGAAACGAGGTTCGGTATTTAACACTAGGGAAGGGCAACCCACAAGAGCGGCGTATTCACCCAGTAAAAAAGTTTTGCTAGGAGCCGATAATACTAACTTCATATAACCGCAGATTTTGCCGGGGCAGTATTTAAAGCGCGCAATTCATCTAACACCTCAATCGCATGGCTTAATGATACTCTTTTGGTCAACTGAAGAATTTCTTCTAACTTACGCTGAACATAAGGAACTTCATGCGCTTTAGCGCCTGCACCCAAGGTAAGATTGGTAATGTGTAGCTTCATATGGCCTTGAATGATACCCACGGTAGAAAGTGCGGTAAGCGCCCCCAGATTTTGTACCAGACCTACGGCGGCAATGATGCGAGCGAGATGATTGGCATTGGTAACACCTAACATATTAAGGCATAGGATAGCCGTGGGATGCAATTTAGTAACGCCACCTACAATGCCTACCGCGATAGGTGCCTCAAGTATACCCATTAAATTTTTGCCATCAAAAGTCCATTCCGTAATAGAGCTATATTGGCCCGAACGAGCGGCATAAGCATGTACTCCTGCTTCTACAGCGCGCCAATCATTGCCGGTGGCAATTAGAACGGGATCAATTCCATTTAATACGCCTTTATTATTAGTTGCCGCTCGATAAGGATCGTATTTAGCAAATAAAGAGCTTTCGGCAATGGCTTCAGCCAGAGTCGGGTCGACATCGGTTAGGGTAACTTTAGCGCGCGTTAATTTAATGTCGTTTAAATTTGACAAAATACACATGGTGACTTTTTCACCCGTTAAAATTTGTATGGGTTCTTTTAAGTATTCGCAAATTTGATTAATAATATTGGCGCCCATGGCATCACAGGTATTAACATGCACGTGCAGTATAGCCATAGTAAAACCATCCGCGCGCGGAATTTTACGGATGATAAGGTCGGTTATTCCACCACCACGATTGACTAAGCCGTGTGCAACGTCTCGATTAGCTGCCTGAATAAAATCGGCTTTATGTGCTAAGATAGCTTTTTCAAAAGCCATAAAATCACTTACTTTAGCCAACTGAATTTGACCAATACTGTCATTTCCAATGGTTTCGGTGGTAATTTTACCATGATTTTTAATCCATTTGGCTGTTTTACTCACGGCGGCAATAATAGAGGTTTCTTCAACAGCCATGGGGACGACATAATCTTTGCCATCTATGCATAAATTGGCGGCAACCCCTAAAGGTAACTGGAAGTAGCCAATAACGTTTTCAATGAATTTTTCGGCTAGGTCGGTGGGTAAACCGGCGGTTTGATCTAAATATTTTACCTCATCCGCGGTTAATGCGCCCATTTTAACCAGCCGGTCTAGCCGTTCTTGCTTAGCTAATTTTGAAAAGCCTTCAAATAATTCGCTTATTGGCTGAGTTGCCATACTATATTCTCCTGCAGGCTCGCGATATCTTGGCAGCCAGTACAAAACAGGGCGGTTTTAAGTTCAAACTCATAAAGTTCCATTTGCTTTAATACCGCATCAATACCTTGTAAAGCGCTTTCCATCATGGGTTTAGCAAAACCAATGATCTGTGCGCCAAGCGCTAATAATTTAGCTGCATCTAAGCCGCTTCGAACTCCACCCGAAGCCCAAATTACATAATTAGGTTTCAAACTAACGGCATCGAGTAAGGATTGGACCGTGGGAATGCCCCAATTTTTAAAGACCTGGGCCGCATTATAGCGTTGAGATTGCATTTCATTACGCAGCCCTTCGATTCTACCCCAATGCGTACCACCAAAACCGCTGACATCAACGGCGGCTACTCCTAGATTATTGAGCCGTAGCAAAGTTTGCTTGGAAAAACCGCAACCGGTTTCTTTAATAATGACTGGAATAGGAAGTTCTCGGCATAAACGTTCTATGGCCTGATAGCTACCCTTAAAATGAGGTGTGCCTTCAGCTTGTAGCACTTCTTGCAAGGGATTGGTGTGAATAATCATGGCTTCTGCCGCTAGTGAATCGGCCAACCTTTGAATTTGTATACTGGGTGTGACAATTAATTGAGCTAAACCAATATTACCCAATAATCTTGCTTTAGGAGCCAAGCTGCGAATGGCTTGCCACTCTTTAGCTGCTTCAAGCTCAAATAGTTGCCGTCTTTGTGAACCAACCCCCATTAACCAACCGCGTTGTTGGCAGGCCAGCGCCAAAGTTTCATTAATTTTAACGGCAGCCTCATGGCCAGCCGTCATGGAACTGACTAAAAAAGGCGTTGGTATTGGCTGATTGAATAGTTGGCTTGCAATATTAATGCTAGAAAAATCCATATCGGGAATAGCTTCATGAATAAGTTGAATGCTATCCAGCCCGCTAAAGCCATTAGCCTGTGTAGTATCATCAAGCGCTAAGCGGATGTGATCCTGCTTACGCTGTGCAAATTGTTGAATTGTTTCTTTCATGTGGGCATTGTAGCACAAGTTTAGATTTAGTAAGTATCAAAATAAGAGTTTGTTTAGATTTAAAAATGAAATAATTAACTATTTTTCTAAGCGGTTATTTTTACCTGCCAATAAGGTGTTTTTGTTATATAAAACAACGGTTTAAAATTGAAATATTATATACTCGATGCAAGGAATTTTAACCTTTAATCGTAATTTTATTTGGGCAAAGCAAATTTTTTTAAGATATTTACTTGTATCTAGCTAAATATCCCGGTATACTTGTTCACATATTGCGGGGTGGAGCAGCCTGGTAGCTCGTCGGGCTCATAACCCGAAGGTCGTTGGTTCAAATCCAGCCCCCGCTACCAGATACAGGCCGCATCATTGCGGCCTTTTTGTTTTCAATATTTTCATATTTATATTATATTCTTAATCTGTGCCATTTTTGGGTCAATTTTACTAAGGTATGTCTGATTTGCGAATGATAAACTGCATATAATCGGCCCTTATTTAACTCTCCTCCATTTATCTTCTTTATCTATGTTTAAGTTAATCTTATCGGCAGCCGATTTTAAATGAGTGTTGGAGAGATGGGCATAACGCGGGACCATTTCCATGGTTGATTAACCGCCAAATTCCATTGGTTTGATTCTGCCTGTCCCGCCTAAACTACTGTCAGAATTCTTTTATTGGTATTTATGCGCTCTAGTTGAGGAAATGGTAAATAGGCGCAGAAAGAATTTTAAAAGCTACCATAAAATAGAATCTGTTAAACAACGCATTCTTGCATTAAGTGAGAAGCGGGAAGAAGCCTAACCAACCAGCCCTGGAAAGGGCTTTTTAATGATGCAATTGCTGGCTAATCGCCTCTACAAAAAATTGATTCAAATTTTTACCAATCTGTTTAGCTTTCGCGTACGCTTGTTTATGTAGTTCCGGATCTAATCGTAAATTAATTTTACCCGAAAATGGCTTCTCTGGTTGTTCATTACGCTCAGCACAAAATGCCAAATAATCATCTACCGATTCAATAAATGCTTGCTTAAGCTCGTGCGCGGTGGTTGCTTGAAACGTAATCACATCACGCGTGTTAACAATTTCACCGTGAAACAATTCGGCCTCATCGTCAAATTCAACTGTACCAATATAGCCTTTATAATTTAACATGATTTTATACCTGCCTCCGTTAGAAAACGCCTCATTGACATCACTGCGCCTTTATTGGTTTCTTTATGTGGGTAAATACAGCTCTTACGCCATTTAATGCTATTCATTAAATCCTAGACCATATTTAATCATAAGTACGATAACATGATCGCTTAGTCTTTTATCTCTTTCTAAGGGTATTTGCAAATCGATTAAGTGATAAACATGACAAATATTATAGAAAACAAGCCCTATTAAAAGTAATACATTAATAATTTTTAAGGCAAGATCAATATAAGCATTTCAGAGAGAAACTCCATCAGCAGCTAAACTATTTGTTTTGTAAGAGGTAAGCTGTGATTCTACTTCTGCACAAGATTCGCTTTCTACTTTTTTAGTTTTTTCTTGGTTGTATTTAAGATGGCTGCTCAATGACATCATCAAATTCCATTCTAATTAATGATGAGGTATTGCAGGATTTCCATAACTGGTAGGCGTGGTAGGTTTTTCATACATCGTATCTCAAGCAGAGCCTTTACGGTGCGTCCAAGCGGAAAGCTGCACTCCTGTCCAGTTCCCAAAAGGCTCCCATATACTAGTTAATATATCCATAGCATCTTCATCGGATTCATCTATTTAATATTCCTGATAATCAAAGTTATCATCAACATAGGCAAAAGGGACTCTAACTGTATTATCACCATACTTCTTTAAATTATGGTAAAGATCAGGAACCACAGACCCATACTTCCAGGCCTCTATAGTCTCTCTAAATAAACATTTTTTGTAGGCAGCAAGAGCGCTACCTTGAGCGATATAGGCAAACTTAATAAGCTTCATGGGAGATAATTCAACGTTATTTTCAAGAGCTTTCTTAATGAAGAAGTTTGCTGTTGCGTACACGCCATATGTTTTCATAGCGCCTTGCATAAGTTTTATATCCATTAAAGATTATAGCACGCAAATCTGAAGGCTTTCTTAAGATAGAAATGAATCTAATTTTGGCAGAAATATTATTATTTTTAAAAATAGCTCAATGCAAATATAAATAAAAGATAATACCCCCAAGCTAGGCCATTTGGTATTTTTTCGACACTTATAAATAAATATTAAAGAAGAAATTCTATGAAGCAAGACTATAAATTCAGATATAAAAAAAGCCTTAACTACCATAAAGCCTGGTAGCTTAATTAGCAAAAGTTTACTTAAATATAATGTTAACCCAATAATCGTTCCAAAAACTAAATAATATCCAAAAAAAACGTGACTCAGCGGTACTTCGCCTTTCCAAATTTGTTTTATTTTCTTCACTTAATATTTTCTCACAAATCCAAACTCATTAATTAATGAGGAGCGCCAAATAGCATAGTCAAGCTATACAATGCAAACACTATCCAGACCACAACAGATGAATAAGGTTTTTTACTTTTCTTAAATATTTTTCTAAATAGGTTAAGAATAATAGTAAAAATGGCTGAGATCCCTAAACTAATCAGCGGAAGGACAATCATTGCTCCAATACTTGTACCAATAAGCAGGCCTGGATTTGTTCTTCCTGCTTCAGTAGCTAATGGTGTTAGCTGGAATTTAGCTATTCCTACTATGGCCGAAAGCATAAATAATAAGATAAAATTAATTGTATTACGCTTTTTATCTTTCATACCATTTCCTTATAAGTTGAATTTCTTTTTAAACCGCTTATGTAGCGGTTAACTTCTTTTATAAATTCAAATTTATGCTCGTAACCATTACGCCGATGATTTTAACATCATCATACAAGTGGTCATCCGCGAGTGGGTTAAGCGGCATTAGTTTGCGCGATAAACCTATATTTTTAAGTTGCCTAAATAATATAGGGCCGGTTTCTTTATGTCGAGCTATAACAAATTTACCTGTTTCTATTTCTATGCCCAAATCAATAATAATAGTGCCTGGCGGAAAGGATAGGGCAATGCGATTCGTGGTACACATGCTATCATCTTCGATTTTGAGAGCAAAAGCGTCTTTTGGGACAGGAAAAGAAGGGATGACTTTATTTATTGATTCTCCATCTAGGTTTTGCCAGTTTTTTATGCTGACTTTAAACCCAGTACTAATATTTTCGTATATGAAATCTTTTGGATTTTGACCAAGCGAAAAAGAAAGCTTTTCAAACTACTTTAAAGGAGGGCTTATTCTTCTATTTAAATAATGATTTATAGCCCCTGGCGTTTTTTTCATTAACTTAGCGATATATGAGGGATTGATATTCTTATCCCTATTCATTATTTCTCTTAAGTTGCCTACTCAGTCTTTCTCTTCTTTCATGTGAATTGACGAGAACTTAATAAAAATATTCCATGGGGTCAACGCAACCAATTTAAAAAAGAAATAGCTGATGAGCTAAAAAATTCTATTTCTTTCGTTGGTCACTGGCTTAATGGAATATGAAAATCTAGTTATAAAAAAGTGCCGCGCTTAGAAGAGTTGGCAAATATTGCTGCTACTCACTGCAACATCGATGGAAAAGTTACTCGACAAGATATACGGTCCGATATTTATTGCAGTTAACAAAAAGCCAGAAAATCAACCTCCCAAATAAATTTCCGGGTTACACATTCAATGCTACAAACTCATCGTAGCAGATAAGAACTTAAGATTCCCCTAAGAGGGTTAAAAAAGTAAGAATTTTCTTACATAAAATGGCTATGTAGCTCGGTCGGTAGGGAGAACCCTTAATAAGAGTTAGGATAAAGGTTAGGTCGATGGTTCAGGTCCACCCATAGCCAACATTTTTTTATTTGCCAGCCCGCACGAGCTAGCAATGATGCTGGCTCTTATCTTTTTAGTAAGCCCCTCTTTATTCTCTATAAAATTCAGAGGGTGAGTTTTTTGCCTCAATTTTTCTAAATATGTCTCCTCAATTTTAACCGTAATATATAGATCGCTTACATTTAGCAAAATTAGATGAAAAATTAGAGATAAAAATCAATATAGCAAGTCATGGTTTTAGTTAGCATAGCAGCCTGAATCAAGCGATTATGATTTTAGTTAGGACTAGCCGCTAAAATCGAGATGCTTATTTTACATTCATAGTTCTTTTTGTTCTGCTGGGCCTGCCATAAAAAATCCTGCAGTTAAGAAGGCTATTCCCATCATTACAATGGTCGCTAGTTCCGCTTTCGAAGCCGAGCCACCGGTTACCTCATCCAGTTCAGCCTCTTGTAAATGCCCAATGCTGTCCTCGGAAAATAGGGGCATATAGAGAATATTTTCGGTGGAGGCGGGCATTTTGGTTAAGGCTTGTTCATTCGCTACCTCGATCAAGTGGATTTCTCGATCTGCGATTAAGGCTTTAAACCCGAGTTCTTCTAAGTAGCGTTTAGGTTCGCGTCTAAACGATTGTCTAAATTCCTTATTGTATAATTTACGGTACAAATTACCGAGCAGGGCTTGTGCTTCTTCATTTAAACTGGGTTGGTGTAATGGGGTATTCATAATAAACTCCTTTCGTTACTTAAAGGTTCTAATAAATGTAGGATATCTTAAGTATAGTAGGTTTTTTGATTTATGGGAGTTGTAACTATTTAACCTAATTGCGGCTCAGGCAAAAATAGTCTTGGCGAGCGCATATTTAAGTTCTTTATGTGGCATACTACCGTGGCAAGTTCAGTAAGTACTTTCTCATGGATAATTATTTAATGAAAAGGGTATAACTAAATCTCGCTTGATAGTAAAAGATACTCATTGCAGCCGAAATAAGGTAAAATCAAAGGGAGTAAAATTTTTAAAGCGAGGTGAAAGATGGGGATTATTCCTTTATTGACCATTATCCTGCTCGTTTTATATATACTTGGTAAAGTTTCTTTGGAGATAGTGTTTGTGCCCATTGTTATATGGTTAGTGTTTGCGATTATTAACCACTTGATGGGAGCTGCCCATTGGCGTAGATGGTGGTGAGTAGTGGGCCAGTGACTTTTTAGAAATAAGCAGTTTTATTGAAACTGCGCTAGGGCTAACAAGGTAAGCCCGATTCTACTAGGAACATAGTCTTGATTTTCTCTGGTTTTCGCGTTATCATTTTTATTGTTAATAATAACAACGAACAAAAAACATCAGTTGTTATTCCACTGCGAAATTCTATGGCCTATGCATTTCTGCATAGGTTAACTTGAAACCCCGGTTCTGGGGTTTTTTATTTTATGGGCTTTAGGCCCATTTTTTGTTTTAGAAAGTAGATAATTATGGCATTTGATAACAAGCAGTTACAAAAGATACTCGCTTCCGCGGTACAGGCGTTGGGATATGATTTGTGGGGTTTTGAGCTGGGCATGGGTGGTAAACGATTGCTCATCCGAGTTTATATTGAGGCTGCAAAGGGAGTGTCGGTTGATGATTGTGCCTTAGCTAGTAGGCAAATCAATGCTATGTTAGAAGTGGACATGGCTGATTTAAGGGACTATGTTTTAGAAGTTTCATCGCCGGGTATTGATAGACCCTTATTTAGCTTAGAACAATATGCTAAATACCTTGGGGAAACCATCCAAGTTCGTACCGGACAAATGTATGAGGGTAGACGTAATTTCACGGGTCTATTAGAAGCCGTCACTGAAGATAAACACATAGTGCTGAACGTTGATGGACAACAATATCACTTGAGTTTTGCTGATATTGAAAAAGCCAAATTGTTGCCAAAAATTTTGATTAATCGAAAATCATAGGTGGGGTTGCAGATGAGTAAAGAAATTTTATTAATGGTCGATGTCATTGCCAATGAAAAAGATGTAGATAAAGAAACGGTCTTTGAAGCAATTGAGATTGCGCTTGCCACTGCAACTAAACGCCGTGCAAATGATGATAATTCTGATATCCAAGTCAGCATAGATAGGCAGACCGGTGAGTATTCCACCGTTCGTCGCTGGCATGTCATTGATAATGAACCGGAAGATCCAGAGTTGCAATTAAGCCTTGAGCAGGCTAGGGTGCGTAAAGCGGATGCCAAGCCGGGTGAAATCATTGAAGAACCGGTAGAATCGGTTGCATTTGGGCGTATCGCGGCGCAAATTGCTAAACAAGTTATTTTGCAAAAAGTACGAGAAGCCAAGCGCCTTACTATTGCGAAAAGCTATCAGGAGCGTTTGGGACAGCTTATCGTCGGTTCGATAAAGCGAGTGACTCGTGAGTTCGCGATTGTCGATTTGGGTGATAATGCAGAAGCTCTTTTACCTCGTGAGGAAATGATCCCACGTGAAGCCTTCCGAGTGGGTGATAGAATAAAAGCCTATCTTTATGAGGTTAGACCCGAAGCTAAAGGACCACAAATTTTTATCAGCAGGGCTAAACCCGAAATGTTGATAGAGCTATTTAAGATAGAGGTTCCCGAAATTGCCGAGGATATTATTGAGATTAAGGGTGCTGCGCGTGATCCGGGACTACGGGCTAAATTGGCCGTTAAAACTAATGATAAACGGATTGATCCAATAGGTGCCTGTATTGGTATGCGAGGCTCACGCGTGCAAGCCGTTTCTAGTGAGTTGGCTGAAGAGCGAGTTGATATTGTGTTGTGGGATGATAATCCCGCCCAATTTGTGATAAATGCCATGGCGCCGGCTGAGGTCGTATCTATTGTCGTCGATGAAGATAACCATTCTATGGATATTGCGGTTGAAGAAGCACAACTATCTCAAGCTATTGGCCGTAATGGGCAAAATATTCGTCTTGCCAGTAACCTGACAGGCTGGACGCTTAATATAATGAGTGTAACCGAGGCACAAGAAAAGCAACAAGCTGAAACAGCTAATCTGCAACAGGTTTTTGTTGAGCAACTTGGAGTAGATGAAGAAATAGCCGATATCTTGGCTCAGGAAGGCTTTACCAGCGTTGAAGAAATTGCCTATGTACCTGTCCAAGAGCTATTAGCAATAGAAGATTTTGATGAGGATATTGTGCAAGAGCTGCGAGTTCGCGCTCAGGATGCACTATTAATGAAGGCCTTTGCTACCGAAGATCAAATAGCTCACGCTATGCCAGCAGATGACTTGATTAATATGGAAGGAATGACCGAACATTTGGCTAAGATTCTGGCTAGTCATCAAATTGTAACTCAAGATGACTTAGCTGAACTTTCAGTAGATGAATTAGTAGCGATTAAGGAAGCTGATTTGAATGAGAAACAAGCAGCGCAACTTATTATGACTGCCCGTGCCCCTTGGTTTGCAAATACTGAGCAAGGTAAATAACAAGGGCTTATATTTAAGAGGGGTTTCACTATGGCAGATATAACTGTTAAACAACTAGCAACCATTTATAAGATACCCGTTGACCATTTGGTTAACCAGTTCAAAGAAGCTGGGATAATAATTTCGGGACCAGAGCATATTATTAGCGATGAGCAGCGGCATATGTTCATGAGTCATTTGCAAAAAAGCCACGCTTCGCAATTAACTGCAAGGCCTGAACGGGTTACATTAAAACGCAAGCGGGTTGAAGCTTTAGAGGTTGAGGTAGAAGATCCAAGTCAAGTAGGTCAGGGTAGATTAAAAAAACCTAAGATCGTGAAAAAAGTAGTTAATGTAGAATTCCGCAAAAAACGTACCTATGTTAAGCGTAGCAGCATTGAATCTGGCCAAGAGCCGGAGGAAGCAGGCATGGCAGTTACCGAAATGGAAGATACCCATGAAGCACTGCTTGAAACTCCGGTAACCGAGATTAACAATATAGAAGCGGAAGTTGTAACAGCTACTCCCGAACCAACCGAAACTACGACTGAAGCTATAGATGCTGCGGTAGAGCCGGCACCTGATACCAGCGTTACAGCTGTTGAACCGGTAAGTGAAACTGCTGAAAAAAGCTC
>Ga0182739_1001279_pt1 | contig 27091 bp, 22 predicted proteins | sample eDN5th30CBELigBY_FD_128873 | JGI IMG/M metagenome (GOLD analysis project Ga0182739, IMG submission 128873) | Enriched backyard soil microbial communities from Emeryville, California, USA - eDNA 5th pass 30_C BE-Lig BY (version 2) (version 2) | ecosystem: Environmental > Terrestrial > Soil >... | reverse complement strand
TCGCCACATCGATACCTACGAACATGGATCTTGGCTCCCATCCTTGCGCATGCGGGCTCGCGGTTCGGCCCAGGCGACCGTTCGGGATCACAAAATCAACGGTGGAGGCACCACGCTCAGCAATGGGCTTGTAGGCCCCAGGAGACACCGGGCTCTCCACCGAGACCGCACCCGCGACTCTACGCCGGCGCGGCCGTCCCTTGATACAAGGAGGCTGCCCCTCGAATACCTCGGGGTAAACTCCACAGCCGTCTCGAAGCATGGGCACGAGCACCTTGCCTGTTGCCCATCCTTCGAGACGCACCCCTGCGGGGCGCTCCTCAGGATGAGGTAAGTGTTTGAACCGATTCAATTCATTTCCGGCCAGCCTCTCAGGATGAGGTGGTGCGGGTGAACTCGAAGCGAAGCCTCTACCGCCGGTTCCCCGGCGGCGTCACGTTCCACCGGCGACGCAGCTCGTCGAGATCGTGCTCGACCCAGTCCCAGACGTTCCACTGCGGATCGAAGATATCGACCGTCATTTCGGCGCCGCGCGCCCAGGCGTGCCAGAATTCGTCGGGATCGAGGCCGCCTTTGCCGGCATGGCCGACGTCGTTCATCTGCTCGCCGAAGTGAAAGAAGAAGATCACCGGCAGGATGTGGCCGCTCATCGGATTGATCGGATGCATGCCGGCCGTGAAGGTCGACACGAGGAGCTCGCCGCGCGCGCTGGTGTCGTAGCCCGAGATCACATGCGTCGAATCGTGCGCCGTGCCGAAGGCCGCGTTGAGCGCCGCCGGATCGCCCGGGAATGGGTAGCCGTTCGTCTTGTCGAAGTCCCAGAGCGCCTTGCCGAAACTGTTTTGCGGCAGGCGGCCCAGCGCCTCGTAGCGCGCAACCCGCGCGGGGTCGGCGCTGACGCCGGCATAGGGGCGGATCCAGGTGTTCGGATCGAGGCCTTCTGACGAGCGGCTCAACACACTGTCGAAGTTCTTGCGCCACATATCGGCCGTGGCCCAGGCGAGATGACCGGAGGCCGCCTCGACGAGATCGGTGAGATAGTCGGCCTCGATGTCGAGGGCGCGGGAATATTCGAGAACGCGCCTCAGCTTGCCGCGATCGAGCGTGCCGTCGACCATCGCCATGACGGCGAGATATTTTATCGCCTCTTCGGCGAGCGACCGGTCCTGAAGCACTGCGACGAGATCGGCCGGCTCGACGGCGGGAAGCGTGCCGAGATCGACGAAATCGCGGCGGCGCAGCAGATAGTGCGCCGCCGAGAGGATGCTCGCCGTGTCGGCGTAGGAGAGCGCCCGTCCGCCGGCCAGCGCCACCTGGCGCATGGCCCCGAGAATGGCGTCGCTCTCGGGATGACCGACGGCGCGCACGCCTTTTAGCGTAGCGGCTCGAGGATGCTCACATAATTGGCGACGGCGGCGCCGCCCATGTTGAAAACGCCGCCCAGCTTGGCCTTGGGCAGTTGCAGCCCTTCCGGCGCGGTGCCCGAGAGCTGCATCGCCGACATCACGTGCATGCTGACGCCAGTCGCGCCGACCGGATGGCCCTTGGCCTTGAGGCCGCCCGAGACGTTGACCGGCAGCTTGCCGTCGCGCTCGACCCAGCCTTCGTGGATCGCGCGCTCGCCTTCGCCCGGCGCCGTGAGGCCCATCGCCTCGTATTCGATCAGCTCGGCCGAGGTGAAGCAGTCGTGGCTCTCGACGAAGGAGAGGTCGAGCAGGTCGAGATGCGCCGACTTCAGCGCCCGCTGCCAGGCGAGTTGTGGCCCCTCGAACTTGATGATGTCGCGGCGACTCATCGGCAGGAAGTCGTTGACGTGCTCGGTGGCGCGGAAGGCGATCGCCTGCTTCATGCCGAGCGCCGTGCCGACATCGGTCAGGATCACCGCCGCCGCGCCGTCGGTGACGGGCGAGCAGTCGGTGCGCTTCAGCGGGCCGGCGACGAACGGGTTCTTGTCCGACGGCGTGCGGCAGAAGTCGTAGGCGAATTCCTTCTGGAAGTGCGCGAACGGATTCTTGGCGCCGTTCTTGTGTGCCTTGACCGCGATCTTGGCGAGCGCGTCGGACTTGTCGCCGTAGCGCTGGAAGTAGGCCGAGGTGATCTTGCCGAAGATGCCGGCAAAGCCCGCCTCGATGGTCGCTTCCTCGGCGACATAGGAAGCCTTGATCAGCACCTCGCCCGCTTGGGCGGAATTGAGCTCGGTCATCTTCTCGACGCCGACCACCAGGACGAAGCGCGCCTTGCCGGCGGCCAGCGTGTTGAGGCCCATGTGGATCGCGGCCGAGCCGGTGGCGCAGGCATTCTCGACCCGGGTCGAGGGCTTGAAGCGGAGGTCGGGGTGGGCTTGCAGAGCCAGCGAGGAATGGAACTCCTGCCGCACGAATCCGCCGTTCATGTTGCCGACGTAGATGACGTCGACGTCCTTCGGCTCGATGCCGGCATGGGCGATCGCTTCGGACGCCGCCTTGACGATCAGCGACTCACTGGTCTCGCCATCGAGCTTGCCGAATTTGCCGTGGGACCAACCAACGATGCACGCGGTCATGGACTCTCTCCTTCGTTCGTGGCGGCGACCCTAGACGCGGTCGCAGGGCCGGTCGAGAGGCTGCCATTGTGTGCATATACACTTATATGTCCGACCGGATCGCGCAAGAGGGCGATGCAAGAGGCGCTAGAAGAGCCTCCGCGCGGTCAGCGCGGCGCCCAAATTCCGCCGCGCGCCGGGTATTGACTGCATCCCTCAACCGGAGCCTCACTGGTACATGGCCGACCTTCCGCCGCCCGAGCGATCGTTCCCCCCGCAATCCACGCCGCGATGGCCGTGGATCATGGGCGGGCTGTTGGGCGGTTTCTTCCTGCTCGCGGCGGGGCTGGGTCTGGGCTGGTACTTGTTCTACCGGCCGATCGTGAACGTGGCCGTCCAGTTGCCTGCCCCGCCGGCGCTCCCCGCGCCGGCCGGTCCCGATGCCGCGCAGGTCAAGGCGCTCGAGGAGCAGATCGAGAAGCAGAAGCTCGCGAACAAGCAGATCGAGGACCAGATCGCCACCTTGAAGGACCGGCTTCGCGCCGATGTCTGCACGGCGAAGGACCCGGCCGGCAAGGCGCCGCCGGCCGCGACACCGGCGCCGGCCGGCCAGAAGACCTGATTGGCAGACGGAACTTAACAAAAGAAACGTTGCTCCAGAGAGAAGGTCGCTTCACTCTGCCTGACGGTTAATCAGGTCAGGTGGGGAGCGTGACGCAGGCTGTGTCTCGATGGCGGGGAGCGGCTTTGACGGCCGGCTTGGCCCTTTTGCTGGGTGCCTGCGACCTCAAGCGGGCCGCCGTGATCGATCCGAAGGGGCCGATCGCGCTCGCAGAGCGAAACCTTCTGTTCGATGCCTTCTGCGTGATGATGGTCGTGATCGTGCCGGTCATCGTCCTGACCCTGTGGTTCGCCTACCGGTATCGCGCCTCCAACACCAAGGCCGTCTATACGCCGACCTGGGCCAATTCGGTCCGGATCGACGCGCTCACCTGGCTGATCCCGGCCCTCATCGTCATGGCCGTCGCCGTCCTCCTGTGGCGCAGCACCCACCGGCTCGATCCCTACCGCCCGCTCGAATCGAAGGAGCCGCCGATCGACGTCCAGGTCGTGGCCCAGGATTGGAAGTGGCTGTTCATCTATCCCGAGCAGGGGATCGCCGTCGTGAACCAGCTCGTCTTCCCGGCGGGCCGGCCGGTCAGCCTGCGCATCACCTCCGACACGGTGATGAACTCCTTCTACGTGCCGCAGCTCGCCGGCCAGATCTACGCCATGGCCGGCATGCAGACGCGGTTGCAGATGCTGGCCGACCAGCCCGGCACCTTCGTCGGTCGCAACAGCCAGTACAGCGGCGGCGGCTACTCGCAGCAGCATTTCGAGGTCCAGGCGATGAGCCAGGCCGATTTCGACGCCTGGGTGGCGCGCGCCAAGCAGGGCGGCGCGCGGCTGGACGAGACGACCTATCCGGCGCTGGCGGCCAAGAGCCGCGCCAACCCCATCACCTACTATTCGGCGGTCGAACCCAAGCTGTTCGATTCGATCATCGACAAATACAGGCACAGCGGCCACGCGCACTCCGCGCCGGTCCGGAGATAGCGGATGTTCGGCAAACTGACGATCGAGGCCCTGCCGTTCTACAGCCCCATCGCCGCGGGCGGCGCCCTCGTCACCGTGGGCGGCGCGCTGCTGGTGGCCATCGTGCTCACCTGGCTCAAGGCCTGGAAGTATCTGTGGACCGACTGGCTGACCAGCGTCGACCATAAGCGCATCGGCGTCATGTACGTGGTGCTGGCGCTGATCATGCTGCTGCGCGGCTTCGTCGATGCCATCATGATGCGCGCCCAGCAGGCGATGGCGCTGAACGGCGGCGGCTACCTGCCGCCCGAGCATTTCGACCAGATCTTCAGCTCGCACGGCACCATCATGATCTTCTTCATGGCGATGCCGTTCATGACGGGGTTGATCAACATCATCGTGCCGCTGCAGATCGGCACGCGCGACGTGGCCTTCCCGTGGCTGAACGCGGTCAGCCTGTGGCTGAGCGCGGCCGGTGCGGCGCTGGTCATGGTCTCGCTGGTGATCGGCAAGTTCTCGACCGCCGGCTGGACCGGCTATCCGCCCTATTCGGGCATCGAGTACAATCCAGGCGTCGGCGTCGACTACTGGATCTGGGCCATCCTGATCAGCGGTGTCGGCTCGACCATGTCGGGCATCAACTTCATCGTGACGATCCTGAAGCGCCGCGCGCCGGGCATGACTCTGATGCGCATGACGCCCTTCGTCTGGACCGCGCTGGTCGCCTCGGTGCTGATGGCCTTCGCCTTTCCGGCCATCACGGTGGCCTGCGGCCTGCTCGCCCTCGACCGCCTCGCCGGCATGCACTTCTTCACGAATGCGCATGGCGGCAACATGATGAACTACGTCAACCTGTTCTGGATCTGGGGCCATCCGGAAGTCTACATCCTGATCCTGCCGGCCTTCGGTATCTTCTCCGAGGTCGTGTCGACCTTCTCGCGCAAGCGCCTGTTCGGCTACGAATCGCTCGTCTATGCGACGGCGGCGATCGGCGTCCTGTCCTTCACCGTCTGGCTGCACCATTTCTTCACCATGGGCTCCAGCGCCGGCGTCAACGCCTTCTTCGGCGTCATGACCATGATCATTGCCGTGCCCACCGGCGTGAAGGTGTTCAACTGGCTGCTGACCATGTATCGCGGCCGCATCGACTTCCACCCGTCGATGATGTGGAGCATCGGCTTCATGGTGACCTTCGTGATCGGCGGCATGACCGGCGTGCTGCTGGCCATCCCGCCGGCCGACTTCCTGATGCACAACACGACCTTCCTGGTCGCGCACTTCCACAACATGATCATTCCGGGCGTGCTGTTCGGCTATCTCGCTGGCTACATGTACTGGTTCCCCAAGGTCTTCGGCTTCGCCTTTCACCGCGGCTGGGGCCTCGGCGCCTTCTGGTGCTGGATCATCGGCTTCTATCTCGCCTTCATGCCGCTCTACCTGCTCGGCCTGAAGGGCATGCCGCGCCGCATGGAGACCTACAACGATCCGACCTGGCAGCCCTACCTGCTGGTCGCTGCCTTCGGCGCCTTTGTCGTCCTGTGCGGCATCGGCTGCATGGTGATGCAGCTCTACGTCTCGATCCGCGACCGCAACAAGACGCGCGACCTCACCGGCGATCCGTTCAACGGCCGCACCCTGGAATGGTCCACCTCCTCGCCGCCGCCGCCGTACAATTTCGCGGTGCTTCCGACGGTGAGTGACCGCGAGGCCTTCCTCGAGATGAAGGAGAAGGGCACCGCCTACCAGCGGCCGGCCGCCTACGAGGCGCTGCGCATCCCGTCCAATACGCCGATCGGCGTGATCCTGGGCGCCTTCGGCTTCGTGCTGGGCTTCGCCATGGTCTGGCACATCTGGTGGCTGGTCCTGGCGGCCGGTCTCGTCATGTTCGCCGCCGTGATCGTGCGCTCGTCCAACGACGATCAGGAGTTCACCATGTCCGCGGCCGAGGTGAAGGCCATCGAGGATGAGCGCTTTCGCGCCATGGGGAGCCGGCCATGAGCGTCGCCCCCATGAATGAGCACGAGCGCGAGGAGATCGAGGTCCACGAACAGCGGGCGCTCGGCTTCTGGCTCTACCTGATGGGCGATGCGGCGATCTTCGCGCTGTTGTTCGCGACCTACGCCATCATGATCCCCGGCACCGCCGGTGGTCCGACCGGCAAGCAGCTCTTCGAACTCGACAATGCCGCCATCGAGACCGTGCTGCTGCTGGTTTCCAGCATGACCTTCGGCTTCGCCAGCCTGCAGGTGAAGGCGGGCAATCGCGGCGCCGTGCTGGTGTGGCTGGCGATCACCTTCCTGCTGGGCGCGGGCTTCGTGTTCCTCGAGGTGCGCGAGTTCGCCGGCATGATCGCCAAGGGCGCCGGCCCGGATCGCAGCGGCTTCCTGTCGGCGTTCTTCACGCTGGTGGGCACGCACGGCGTCCATGTCACGATGGGCCTGATCTGGATCGTCGTGCTCGGCCTCCAGGTCGCGCTGAAGGGGCTCACCCTGCCGGTCGCCTCGCGGCTCTACCGGCTCGGCCTCTTCTGGCACTTCCTCGACATCGCCTGGGTCGGCATCTTCTCCATCGTCTACCTGCCGGGATTGCTGTGATGGAACACCAGACCCCGCACGCCCTTCGCTCCTACCTGATCGGCTTCGTGCTGGCGGTCATCCTGAGCGCGGTTCCCTTCTGGCTGGTCTACACGCACGCTCTGCCGCCGCATCGCACGCTGCTGGTCATCGGCATCGCCGCGGTGCTGCAGGTGCTGGTCCACCTGCGCTTCTTCCTGCACATCAACTTCACCACCACGCCGCGCGAGAACATCCTGGCGCTGGTCTTCACCTGTCTGCTGCTGTTCATCATGGTGGGCGGCAGCTTCTGGATCATGTTCGACCTGCACAGCCGCATGCTGATCTAGCCTGCGGACGCGACGGATGGCGCCGCCCAAATCGAAGATGACGCCGATCCTGGTGTGGGAGTGGATCCTGGTCCTCTCGCCCATACCGGTGATGGTGCTCGCCTATGTCGTTCTCGCGAATACGACGATGGGAGAGGGCGCGGTCGCCTTCACGGAGAAGACGCTCGACGGTCTGTGCGCCGCGGGCCTGCCGGCCTTCTGGTGCCGCCTCGCCAAGCCCGCGACCCTGCTCACGGCCGTGCAGTTCCTGAGCTTCCTCTGGTTCGTGGCGATGTCGGTCTACCTGTTCTGGCGGGTGCGCTTCGCGCCCTACGCCAAGCCGGCGAACTACGTGCCCGGTGCGGCCTCCCTGTTCGAGATGGCGAGCTGGGCGGCGATCTGGCTGTTCATGATGATCGGCGGCCAGGTGTTCCCCTATCGTGGCGCTGAGCTGGCGGAGCCCAGCCTGCTGTTCGGCATGCTGGGGCTGAGCCTCGGGCTGCTGTCGCTGCGCATGCTGGCGGTCGCCCTGCGGTTCCGCCCCCAGTGAAGCTGTTCGGCGACGAGCTGCACGAGGATTTCGGCAGCTGGCCGCTCGCCTACATCCCCTATGGCGGGCCGGATTTCGGCACGATCGCCGCCGTCGCCGAGGCTGTGGGCGATGGCGACGACACGGCCTTTCATGCGGCATGGCTCGCGGCCGGCGATCGTCTGGCAGCCGAGGCGCGGGATGCGCTCGTTCGAGAGCACCGCGTTTCCGCACGCGAGTCGTTCCTGCAGGCGAGCGTGGCCTACTGCGCGTCCTACCATCCGCTTTACGGAAAGCCGGTCGATCCGAGGCTTATCGAGGCGTTCCGCAAGCAGATCGGCGCCTTCGACGAGGGGCTCGCGCTCTTCGATCCGCCCATACTCCCGGTTCGCATTCCCTTCGAGGGCATGTCGCTTCCCGCCTATCTCGTCCCCGCCACCGATCGCGGGGCGGAGATCCGGCCCCTCGTCATCCTGACCAACGGCTACGACGCCACCGTGACCGACCTCTACTTCGCCTCCGCGGTGGCGGCGTCGCGCCGTGGCTATCACTGCCTGATCTTCGACGGGCCGGGGCAGGGCGAGATGCTCTACGAGCACGGGGTTCCACTGCGGCCGGATTGGGAAACGGTGGTGCGGGCTGTGGTCGACTTCGCCGTGTCGTTGCCGACCGTCGATCCCACCCGGATCGCGCTCAGCGGCTGGAGTCTGGGCGGCCATCTCGCTTTGCGCGCCGCGACGGACGAGCCTCGGCTCGCCGCCTGCATTGCCGATCCCGGGCTGTGGAGCGTGGCCTCGGCCGCGCGCGACTTCGCGAATCGATTGGGCGCCGGCCTCGCGCCCGAGGCCAGCCTCGCGACGCTCGATGCGGACGTCGTCGACAGGATGTTCGCGATCATCCAGGCCGATCGCGGCCTGCGCTGGAAGATCGTGCAGCGCGGCTTCTGGGCCAACGGCGCTTCCGATCTGCGCGATTATCTCCACCGCCTCGAGGATTTCACCCTCGAAGGCCGCATCCAGAACATCGAATGCCCCGTCCTGCTCACCCAGGCCGATAACGATCCTCTGGCCGGTGACACGCAGACGGTTTTCGATGCCCTGCGCGGCCCGAAGAGGATCATGCGCTTTACCGCGGCCGAAGGAGCAGGGGACCACTGCGAGATGCAGAACCGGTCGCTGATGAACCGTCGCGTCCTAGACTGGCTCGACTCGGTTATGGCGGCGCGTGGGGCCTGACGGGCCTGCGTTTGAAATTCCTATGAGGTTCCTATGCCGGCGGCGCCTCCGCCGGCTCGAATTCCTATGCCTGGAACGCCTTCTATCCCGCCGAAGGAGTTTTCCATGCTCGACATCCTGTTCTTCGGCGGCGGCCTCGTCCTGTTCTGCCTTCTGATCGCCTACGAACGCCTGTGTAGCAGGCTGTGAGGCGGCCATGAGCTTCGACTATGCCCTGGGCGGCGCACTCGCCGCCCTTCTGCTCGTCTATCTGACGGTCGCGCTGGCGCGGCCGGAGAAGTTCTGAGGCGGTCATGACTCTCAACGGCTGGGCGCAGATCGCGCTCTTCTGCGGCCTCGTGCTGCTGCTCACGCGGCCGCTCGGCTTCTATCTCGACAACGTCATGGCGGGACGGCGCACCTTGCTGTCGCCGGTGCTGTTGCCGGTCGAGCGCGGCTTCTATCGTCTGGCCGGCATAGACCCGGCAGAGGAGCAGAGCTGGTGGGTCTATGCCCGCGCCATGCTGGTGTTCCACATCGTCGGCTTCGCCTTCCTGTACCTGCTGCTGCGCCTGCAGGACGTGCTGCCGCTCAATCCGCAAGGCATGTCCGCTGTGGCGCCCGACCTTGCGGGCAATACCGCCGTGAGCTTCCTGACCAACACCAACTGGCAGAACTACGGCGGCGAATCGACCATGAGCTATCTCTCGCAGATGGCCGGGCTCTCGGTGCAGAACTTCCTGAGCGCGGCCACCGGCATCGCGCTGGCCGTCGCGCTGGTCCGCGGCTTCGCCCGCGCCGAAGCGAAGGCCATCGGAAACTTCTGGGCGGACATGGTGCGCGTCACGCTCTATGTGCTGCTGCCCTTCTGCCTGGTGCTGACGATCTTCTATGTCTGGCAGGGCGTGCCGCAGAATTTGTCGTCCTATGTCGAGGCAACCACGCTCGAGGGCGCCAAGCAGACGATCGCGCAGGGGCCGGTGGCCTCGCAGCTTGCCATCAAGATGCTGGGCACCAATGGCGGCGGCTTCTTCAACGCCAACTCCGCGCACCCTTACGAGAATCCGACCGCGCTTTCGAACCTTGTCCAGATGCTGTCGATCTTCGTGATCGGCGCGGCGCTCACCAACCTGTTCGGCCGGGCCGTGGGCGACGAGCGTCAGGGCTGGGCGATCCTGGCTGCCATGAGCGTGTTGTTTCTGGCCGGCGTCGTCGTCTGCTACTGGGCCGAGGCCGGTGGCAACCCGTTGCTGGGCGCGCTCGGCGTCGACAATGCCGCCGGCAACATGGAAGGCAAGGAGGTGCGCTTCGGCGTGTCCCTTTCGGCCCTGTTCGCGGTGATCACCACCGCCGCCTCGTGCGGCGCGGTGAACGCCATGCTCGACAGCTTCATGCCGCTCGGGGGCATGGTCCCGCTGCTCAACATCCTGCTGGGCGAGATCATCATCGGCGGCGTCGGCGCGGGCCTCTACGGCATGCTGCTGTTCGCCATTCTGGCGATCTTCCTCGCCGGCCTGATGGTCGGCCGGACGCCGGAATATGTCGGCAAGAAGATCGAGGCGCGCGAGGTGAAGTTCACCATGCTGGCAATCCTGTGCTGCCCGCTTGCCATCCTGGGCTTCACGGCGTTGGCCAGTGTCATCCCCGTGGGACTGGCCGGCCCGGCCAACGCCGGTCCGCACGGTTTCAGCGAGATCCTCTACGCCTACACGTCGGCGGCCGGGAACAACGGCAGCGCCTTCGGCGGCCTGACGGGCAACACCGTCTTCTACAACGGCACGCTCGCCGTCGCGATGATGGTCGGCCGCTTCGCCATCATCATCCCGATGCTGGCCGTCGCCGGGTCGCTCGCGGCCAAGCGCAAGGCCGCGATCTCGGCCGGTACCTTCCCGACCCATGGCGGTCTGTTCGTCGGCCTGCTGGTCGGCGCCGTGCTGATCGTCGGCGGTCTCACCTTCCTGCCGGCCCTGGCCCTCGGGCCCATCGCGGAGCATTTCGCTCTGCTGGCCGGCTCGCTGTTCTAACGAGGCGTCATCATGAGTAAGCGTGACAAGTCGCAGTCGCTCCTCGACCCCGCGATCCTGAAACCGGCACTGCTGGACAGCTTCGCCAAACTCGACCCGCGCGAGCTGGTGAAGAACCCGGTGATGTTCACCGTCGAGATGGTGGCGCTGGCCGCGACCGTCCTCACCGTGCGCGATCTGGTGACCGGCGTGGCGGGAAGCGGCTTCCAGGTCCAGATCGTGCTCTGGCTGTGGGTGACGGTGCTGTTCGCCACCTTCGCCGAAGCCGTCGCCGAGGGCCGCGGCAAGGCGCAGGCCGACACGCTGCGCCGCATGCGCAGCGAGACCATGGCCAAGGTCCTGCTGGGCGTCGGCGACACGTTCGAGCCGCGGCGTGCCCACACGCTCAAGGTTGGCGAGAAGGTGCTGGTGGAGGCCGGCGACCTCGTGCCGGGCGACGGCGAGATCATCGAAGGCGTGGCGACCATTGACGAATCGGCTATCACCGGTGAGTCCGCGCCCGTCATCCGCGAGGCCGGCGGCGACCGCTCGGCCGTAACGGGCGGCACACGCGTCCTGTCGGACAGGATCAAGGTCCGCATCACCGCAGAGGAGGGGTCGAGCTTTCTCGACCGCATGATCGCCCTGGTCGAGGGTGCTGCGCGACAGAAGACGCCCAACGAGCTGGCGCTCAGCGTCCTGCTGGCCGGCCTCACCCTGATCTTTGTGCTGGCGGTCGTGGCCATCCCGAGTTTCACGACCTATGCCGGCGGCGCGGTCTCCGTCGTCGTGCTGATCGCGCTGTTCGTCACCCTGATCCCGACGACCATCGGTGCCTTGCTGTCGGCCATCGGCATCGCCGGCATGAACCGGCTGGTGCGCTTCAACGTGCTGGCGACCTCCGGCCGCGCCGTCGAGGCGGCGGGCGACGTCGATACGCTGCTGCTCGACAAGACCGGCACCATCACGCTCGGCAACCGCCACGCCACCCAGTTCATCCCGGTGGCGGGCGTGACCGAGGACGAGGTGGCGCGGGTGGCTCAGTTGGCGAGCCTGGCCGACGAAACACCGGAAGGTCGCTCGATCGTCGTGCTGGCCAAGGAGAAATACGGCCTGCGCGGCGTCGACGTGGCCGAGCTGCACGGGCAGTTCGTGCCGTTCACGGCCCAGACGCGCATGAGCGGCGTGGATCATGAAGGCGCGGTGATTAGAAAGGGCGCCATCGATTCGGTGATCGAGCATGCGCGCTCGCTCGGCATCGCGCCGCCGGTCGAGGAAGTGAACCGCATTGCCTCGACCATCGGCAAGGAAGGTGGCACGCCGCTCGGCGTGTCGCGCAACGGCCGCATCGTGGGCGTCGTCTACCTGAAGGACATCGTCAAGGGCGGCATCCGCGAACGTTTCGCCGAGTTGCGCGCCATGGGCATCCGCACCGTGATGATCACCGGCGACAACCCGCAGACGGCGGCCGCGATCGCCGCCGAGGCCGGCGTCGACGATTTCCTGGCGCAGGCGACGCCGGAGGCCAAGCTGCGCCTGATCCGTGAGGAGCAGGCCAGGGGCAAGCTGGTGGCGATGTGTGGCGACGGCACCAACGATGCGCCGGCGCTCGCCCAGGCCGATGTCGGCGTCGCCATGCAGACCGGCACCAATGCCGCGCGCGAGGCCGGAAACATGGTCGACCTCGACAGCGACCCGACCAAGCTCATCGAGATCGTGGCCATCGGCAAGCAGCTGCTGATGACCCGCGGCGCGCTCACCACCTTCTCGATCGCCAACGACGTGGCGAAGTACTTCGCCATCATCCCGGCGATGTTCATCGCCTTCTATCCGCAGCTCGGCGTGCTGAACGTCATGGGCCTGGCGACGCCGCAGAGCGCCATCTTGTCGGCCATCATCTTCAACGCGCTGATCATCGTGGCGCTGATCCCGCTGGCGCTGCGCGGCGTGCAGTACCGGCCGAGCGGGGCCGCCGCGCTACTGCGGCGTAACCTGCTGATCTACGGCATCGGCGGCCTGGTCGTGCCCTTCGTCGGCATCAAGCTGATCGACGTGGTGGTCGCGGCCACCGGCCTCGCCTGAGGCGTGCTTGTCCAGTGCATTTGCCCACCCTTCGAGACGTGGCCCTTCGGACCGCTCCTCAGGGTGAGGTGGTTGGTAGTGTCAAAGAAAACCTCATCCTTAGGAGGCCGCGAAGCGGCCGTCTCGAGGATAGGCCAGGAGAAGAACATGCTTCGTCATTTCCGCGCTTCGCTCGTCATGCTGGGCCTGATGACCGTGCTGCTGGGCATCGCCTATCCGCTCGCCATGGTGGGCGTTGCCGGGGCGGCCTTTCCGGGCCAGGCCGGCGGCTCGCTCGTCCAGAAGGACGGCAAAGTCGTGGGCTCGAGCCTGATCGGCCAGTCCTTCACCGGCGAGACCTACTTCCACGGCCGCCCGTCGGCCACGACCGATACCGATCCGGCGGATTCGACCAAGACCGTCGCCGCGCCCTACAACGCGGCCAACTCGGCCGGCTCCAACCTCGGCCCGACCTCCAGGGCGCTGATCGATCGCGTCAAGGAAGACGCCGACAAGCTCGGCAAGGGTGTCCCGGTCGATCTGGTCACGACCTCGGGCAGCGGTCTCGATCCCCACATCTCTCCCAAGGCGGCATCCTGGCAGGTGGCGCGCGTCGCCAGGGCGCGGGGCCTGCCGGAAGCCGAGGTGCAGGCGCTGGTCGCGCGGCAGACCGAAGGCCGCATGTACGGGCTGCTGGGCGAGCCGCGGGTCAACGTGCTGCAGCTCAACCTCGCCCTCGACGCGCTGCCCAAGCGGTGACAATGATCCGGCAGCATGCCCACCGCCGTTGACGATCTGCGGCCCTCGCCCGACGCGCTCCTCAAGGCGGCGGAGAAGGAGTCGCGCGGCAAGCACAAGATCTTCCTCGGCGCCGCCCCCGGCGTCGGCAAGACCTGGGAGATGCTGTCGGCCGCGCACCGGCGTCTCCTCGAGGGTATCGACGTGGTGGTGGGCGTCGTCGAGACGCATGGCCGGGTCGAGACCGAGGCGCAGCTCAAGGGGCTCGAGATTCTGCCGCGCCGCGCCGTCGACTATCGCGGCCGCACGATCGGGGAGATGGATCTCGATGCCATCCTGAAGCGGCGGCCGGCCCTCGTCCTGGTCGACGAACTCGCGCACACCAATGCCGAGGGCAGCCGGCATCCCAAGCGCTATCTCGATGTCGAGGAACTGCTGGCGGCCGGCATCGACGTCTATTCAACCCTGAACGTTCAGCACATCGAGAGCCTGAACGACGTGGTCGCCCGCATCACGCGCATCCGGGTGCGCGAGACCGTGCCGGACCATGTCGTCGATGCTGCCGACGAGGTCGAGCTGATCGACCTGACGCCGGCCGACCTGATCGCGCGGCTCGCCGAGGGCAAGGTCTATGTCCGCGACCAGGCGCAACGCGCGCTGCGCCACTATTTCTCGCCCGGCAATCTCACGGCGCTGCGCGAGCTGGCGCTCCGTCGCACTGCTCTGCGCGTCGACGAGCAGATGCGCAGCTACATGCGCGAACACGCCATCGCCGGCCCGTGGGCGGCGGGCGAGCGGGTGATCGTCTGCCTCGATCCCGGGCCGGGTGTGGCCAACGCCGTGCGGGCCGCCAAGCGCAGCGCCGATGCGCTCGATGCCGAGCTGATCGCGCTCTATGTCGAGACCGATCGGCACGCCACGCTGTCGGAAGCCGAGCATGCGCGCCTCGCCGAGGCCCAGCGCCTCGCGGCCCGGCTGGGGGCGGAGATCGTGACCTTGCCCGGTCGCTCGGTAGTCGAGGAAATCGTGGCCTTCGCGCGCTCGCGGAATGCGACACGCGTCGTGGTTGGCAAGTCTCGGCGATCGCGCTGGTTCGAATTGCGCCACGGTTCGGTGGTCGACGAGCTGGTGCGCTCGGGGTCGGGGCTTGCCGTCGAGGTGGCACCTTCCGCCGATGGGGAGCAGAAGGCCGGGCCGCGCGACTGGCTGCGCGACGTGCCGCTGACCCCCGGCCCCTATCTCGAGGGCAGCCTGGCGACAGCCGTGGCGACCGTCGCCGGCGTGCTGATCGATCGCCTGATCGTGCTGCCCAACATCTCGCTGGTCTATGTCCTGCCCGTGCTGTTTTCGGCCGCACGTCACGGGTTGGTGCCGTCGCTCTGGGTCTCGGCGCTGAGCGTCGCCTGCTTCAACTTCTTCTTCCTGCCGCCGCTCTATCAATTCACGATCGCCGATCCGGCCAACGTGATGGCGCTCTTCCTGTTCGTCGTGGTGGCGGTGATCGCGAGCGCGCTGGCGGCAAGGACGCGTACCCAGACCGAGTCGGCGCGTCGCGAGGCGCGCACCACTGCGGGGCTCTACGCGTTCAGCCGCAAGATCGCGGGTGTCGTCGAACTCTACGATCTCCTGTGGATCGTGGTTTCGCACCTGGCGCGCCTGCTGCAGGCCGAGATCGTGGTGCTGATGCCGGAGGAGGGCCAACTCACGACGCGCGCGGCCTTCCCTCCCGATGGGGCACTGAGCGACGCCGATCTCGCCGCCGCGCGCTGGTCGTGGGATGCCGACCGGCCGGCAGGGCGCGGCACCGACACCCTGCCCGGTGGGCGCTGGCTGTTCGTGCCGATCCGCACCAGCCGCTCGGCGATTGCAGTGATCGGCGTGTTGCCGAACAAGGAGGGCCACGAGCTCTCGGCCGGCGAGCGCCGCCTGCTCGAAGCCGTCGGCAACCAGGCCGCCGTGGCCATCGAGCGCGTCACGCTCGCCGAGGATATCGATCAGGCGAGGCTGGGGGCGGAGCGGGAGCGACTGCGTTCGGCGATGCTCACCTCGGTGTCGCACGATCTGCGTACGCCGCTCGCCTCGATCATCGGCTCCCTGTCCAGTCTGCGCAGCTTCGGGGAGCGCTATGACGCCGCGGCGCGCGAGGAGTTGCTGGCGACGGCGCAGGGTGAAGCCGAACGGCTCGACCGCTTCGTCGGCAACCTGCTCGACATGACGCGCCTCGATGCCGGCGCCGTCGTGCCCCGGCGTGAGGCCGTCGAAGTCGGCGACCTGATATCGACCGCGCTGCGCCGCGCCGCGCCGCTGTTGGCCGGCCACGAGGTTGCCAGCGTTGTCCCATCAGGGTTGCCCGCGCTGTCGCTCGACTTCGTGCTGGCTGAGCAGGCGTTGTTCAACCTGCTCGACAATGCGGCCAAGTATTCCCCACCCGGCGGCCGTCTCTCGGTCGAGGCGAGGCTCGCCGGATCGCAGGTCGAGATCGTCGTGGGCGACGAGGGGCCGGGCATCGCCGAGGCCGACCTCGATCGCATCTTCGAGAAGTTCTATCGCGCCGAATCGGGCGATCGCCGCCGCGCCGGCACCGGCCTGGGCCTCGCCATCGCCCGCGGTTTCGTCGAAGTCATGGGCGGCACGCTGATGGCGCATAATCGAAATAGTCAAAATAATAGAAACAATCGTAACGAAAGCGGCGGGGCGGAATTCGTGGTGAGTTTTCCGGTGGGACATGACGGCTGACGGCGCCACGATCCTGATCGTCGAGGACGAACCCCCGATCCGCCGTCTGCTGCGGACGACCTTGGCCGCCCATGATTACCGCACGCTGGAGGCCGGCACGGGGGGCGAGGCGCTGCAGGCCATGCGGCACCACCGGCCCGACCTCGTGCTCCTCGACCTCGGCCTGCCCGATCGCGACGGGCTCGAGCTGATCGGCGACATCCGCAAGCTGGCGCCCGTCCCCATCGTCGTGCTGTCGGGACGCGGCGAGGAAGCGGCCAAGGTCGCGGCCCTCGACGCCGGCGCCGACGACTATGTGACCAAGCCGTTCGGTGCCGAGGAGCTGATGGCCCGCCTTCGCGCCGCGCTGCGCCACAGGCTGCAGCAGCAGGGCGCGGACCGGTCTTTCTCCAGCGGCACGCTCAAGGTCGATCTGGTGCGCCGGCTGGTCGAGCGCGACGGCGAGGCGGTGAAGCTGTCGCCCAAGGAATACGACATCCTTGAACAGCTCGCGATCCATGCCGGCAAGGTGCTGACGCATCGCCACCTGCTGCGCGAGGTGTGGCGCGACGAGGCGGTCGATCCGCAGTACCTGCGCGTCTACATCCGCCAGCTTCGCCAGAAGATCGAGACCGATCCGGCCTCGCCGCAACACGTCCTCACCGAGCCCGGCGTCGGCTACCGGCTCGTGTGAGGGTCAAGTCGTACGGGCGAGTTACTTCGTGACCTTGGCGCCCGTCGCGACGTTGATCACGGAACCGTCCTCCAGGCTCAGCCGATAGATCTCGCGCAGCACGTTGCCGGCAAAACCCAGCTCCACGATCGACACGGTCTTGAAGGCGGTCGGGATGCCGTCCGGCAGGATCTGGTTGAACTCGATGGCCGTCTGGTTGAAGGCCGCCTGGATCTCCGGCGTGAACTTCGCCATCGAGTAGACCAGCGTGTTGTGCGGATTGTGCGGCCGCAGTTCCTTGCCGTCCTTCACGGTGTTGATGCCGCTCACGCCCACCGTCTGGACGAGTTCCTTGCCGGCATCGCCCATGGCGGCATAGACGGGCCCGGTGACGCGCGGCAGCGGACCGTCGCGCAATGGCGTAAGGGCCGGCGTGGCGAGCGTGTTGAAGGCCATCATCGCCTCGAAGCCCGCGCCTTCCTTGACGATGCCGAGGTCGAGCCACCACGGGTGGCCGGCGCCCTTGGCGGCCTCTGTCGTGTAGAAGGTCTTGAGGGTGACGTTCAGGACCGGCGGCAGCTTCGGCATCGCCTTCAGCATCTTGTCCGGCGTCGTCGGGTCGGCGTTGTGGATATGCAGGACGGTGACGTGCGGAATGTTGAAGCGCAGCGCCTCGTCGATGAGCTTGGCGTTCAGCAGCTTCTCACGCAGCAGCCCGCCGATCGTGATGGCGAGACGGTCATTGACCTCCTTGGGCAAGGTATAGACGAGCCCGAAGGTACGCTTGTGTTCGCGGAAGGCGGGCGATCCGATCGAGCTGTTGTCGATCGCGCCCTGCGCCGGGGCGGGTTGAGCGGCCAGCAGGGCCGAGCCGGCAAGCACAAGGGCGGTCAACCCGCCGGCAATCTTGATCTTCATCGGTTTTCCCCCAAGTCAGGCAGATGCACAATAGGTGCAATTCGCGTGCCTGCTGACAAGGAGAATTCAGAAAGCGCACTCCGCGCGCATGGCCGGGGAGATCGGATCGGCCGGCATGTTGAGTTTGCAGTGGTAGTCGAAGGCCGTCCGATAGGGCGCGGCGATGCGGGACTTGGCCTGGATGGGCAGGACGACGCGCGCGTTGCGGCGGTCGATCTGCTGGCGGCCGTAGCCAATGTTGGTGCCGTCGGGGAAATAGCCGTCGAAGAACGAATGGCCGGCCGTCGAGGTGAATTCGACGGTCAGCACGGCGCCGTCGAGACAGTCGAAGCGCGGGCCATTCTTCAGGGCACCCGTCTCCGTGTTCTTTCCGGAGGGACCGGAGACGGTCCAGCTCGAGGTGGCGCCCGTCTTCGAGCTCTCGGCTTTCAGCACGCCGCAGGCGAGGCTGCTCGGCGGGGGCGGGTTTGCGGGCTTGTTTGCCGTCTGCGCGTGCGCCGTTCCGGCGAGAAGGAGTGCCGCCAGCGGCAGAAGCGGGTTCATCGTCATTTGGGAAGACCGTCCAGCGCCTTCTTCGCCTCGGCATCGTTCCGGGCCGCTGCCTGTTGCAGCCAGACCTTGGCCTTGGCGGCATCGGCGGTTAGCCCTGCGCCGCCCTTGGCGAGCAGGAGACCGAGCTTGCGCTGCGCTTCCGCGAGGCCCGTGAGGGCGGCGCGCTCGTACCAGTCCGCGGCCTGCGTGCCGTCGTGCGGGAAGCCCCCTTTGGCCGGCAGCGTCGGGTCGTAGAAAGACGCCAGCTCCACCTGGGCGGCGGGATTGCCCTGTTCGGCGGCCTGGCGGACCACCAGAAAGGCGGCGGCCGTGTCGCCCGCCTTGGCGAAGTCCTGCGCCTTGGCCAGCATCGCCTCGGGTGCCGGCTTGGTTGCGAGATACTCCGCCACCGTCTCGCGCACCGACTTGGCGGGCGGTGGCGCGACCGAGGGCTGCAGGGGCGTGGGCGCCGGTGGAGGCGCTGCGGCGACGACGGGCTCCGGCGGATGGAGGTGGTTGGTCCAGTAGTAGTAGCCACCGCCCACCGCCAGCAGGACCAGCACCGCGGCGATCATCCAGCCCGTCGCACCGGAGCGCTTCGGGAGATCGGCCAAGGGATCGCGTGCGGCTCGCAACTCGGCACGAGGCGGCGGCGGGGGGGGTGGTTCAGGCGCGACCTCCAGCGGCGGCGGCAGTTCCGGCTCGGGCGCTGGGGCCGGCGATTGCCGGCGACGCAGCCGCACCGTGTCGTCGTAACTGCCCGACGCGCCGGCGGCGCCGGACGTCAGCATCGCGGGCCACGCCACGACGGTCGTGCCGACGACGCCGATATCGGGTTCGCGCACGCGCAAGCGGACGGTCGCGATGCCGGCCAGACGGTCGCATATCTCGGGGCCGAGATGGAATTCGAGGGCGTCGCCGTTGCGCCGCACCTCGTCGGGCATCAGCCAGGTCTCGGTGCGGCGCCAGCCATCGTCGGCCAGATGCGTGTCCGGCCCCTGCTGGCGCTGGATCGAAATGGTGAGGCCTTCGGGGGCGGCGTCGAGTTCGCTCACGTGCAACAGCGCGTGACCGGGTTCCGGCAATGGGGTGATGGTCGCGCGAACAGGCATCGAAACGCTCTACGCCGCCACGGTGCGCAGGATGGCGCCCAGCCGGTCGTTCTGCTCCGGCGTGATCTCGCGTCCGCCTTCGTAACCCACATTGTCCATGGCGAGCTGCAGGAAGGCGCGCATCCAGTCCTTGCAGTAGTCGGCATAGATCGGCGCCGGATTCTCGCTGAGCTGCGGGATCCCGTCGACCATGACCACCGGCTGCTCGAACACGCGGCGCAGCGGTGCGTTCGGTGGCAGGCCCGGCCGCTGGTCGAGCGGCAGCTTGTCGAAGCCCAGCGCGCTGACATAGCCGTTGAGCGCCGAGGAGGCGGTGCGCACCTGGCGCTCGGCGATCTCCTCCCATTTGGCGTTGGCGGCGTTCTCCAGCTCGCGCACCTCGTGGGAGAGCTGGTCGATCAGCTTCAGCCGATGGGCGCCCACGATCAGCTCATCGATCAGCCAGCCGAGATGCTGGCGGTCGACGCCGAAATGCGAGAGCGCTTTCTCGTCGGATCCGACGCGGCGCATATTCTCGAGCCAGTAGTCCGCGGCCTCGCGGGCGAAGCGCTCGGCGCGATCCTCGAGCACGCCGGCGGGCGGTGCGGCGCGGCCGGGCTCCTCGCCGAACACGTCGGCGAAGATGGCGCCGAGGTCGACGGCGGCGCCGGTCGACTGTGCCGCGGCAGCAGCGGGCTTGCCGTTCCGGCCCAGCCCCTCGTCCGAGGGGCGGGCGGTGGCGATGCGGAAATAGATCTCGCGCAAGGCCGTGTCGGCGACCTGCAGGGCGGCGACCAGCTCCCCGAAAAGCTGCTGCTGGATGACGTTGGCGAGGCCGCGCAGCACCGTATGGACGAGGTCGCGCTTCTTGGTGCGGGCATCGCCGTCGGAGGCGCTGTGGAAGCCGGCCAGCCGGTCGACCAGGCGGCGCAACTGCACCTCGAGCTGGCCGCGCACCTGGGCGCGCTTGATCGCGGGATCGCAGACGGGGATCAGACTCTGGACCAGATGCGCCACGCCGCCGTCGTTGGCACGGAACGCCTCGTCCCAGGCCAGTGCCGGATCGGCGAAGTGGCGCCGCACATCCTCGTTCTCGATGAAATGGCGACGCAGCTCGACGGCGCGCTGGGCGAAGGACTCGGCGATGCCGACCTCGCGGCCGCCATCATAGTCCATCAGGCGCTCGTCGATGACGGTCGGATTGCGCAGCCAGAAGCTGTTGTCGAACGGCTTGCCGTTCCAGTCGAGCGGCCACTCGCCGCGGAAATTGTTGACCAGCGAGTTGCCGAGGCGGGCGCTCCAGCGCAGCCGGCGCGACTCCTCGGTCTCGCCGGCCTTCTGCTCGAACTCGCGGTCCATCTTGGTCAGCACCAGGAACAGCGCGTTCTTCTGCTTGGCGCGGTCGGCCGGCGTGGCACCGATCGTCTGGTCGATCCACGCCGACATCATGTCGGAAAGGTCGCGCACCTCCTGATTGCCGTCGGGGATGCACAGCAGGATGGCGCTGAGCTCGCGCTCGGCCGAGTAGCGTTGGAAGAGATAGGCGACCTTGCCGCGCAGCAGCAGCTCGCGCAGCGGGTTGGCGCCCTCGGCCACGCCCTTGGACTTGGCGACGTCGTCGAGATTGGCGAGCTTCAGCCGCGAGCGGGCGCCCGGGAAGTCGAGCAGGTCGGTGTGATCGAAGAAGTCCCACGGCTTCTCGTCGATCGCGACGTTCAGCTCGGCGGTGAGGGCGCAGACCAGCGAGCGCGGCAGGCGCGCGTCGGACGCGGAGCGGCCGTCGGCGCGGCGGGGCCGTACCAGCAGCGGATCGTCGGCATCGGCACCCAGCCGGTCGAGCGTCAGCACGTCGACGATGCTCTTCTCGCGCGGGATCAGCGCGTCCATGCCCAGCAACGCTTCGGGCGCGTGGCCGAGCTTCTGCAGGCCGTCATAGAGGGTAAGGTAGAGGTCGGTGAAGGGCTGGAAGTCGTACCACAGGACCGACCACAGGCGGGCGCGGTCCTGCCCCGAGAGGCGCGGCGCGAGATCGATCGCCTCGCGCCAGAAGTCCGTGCGCAGCTCGGCGGTGACGCCGGCGAAGAAGGTGTCGAAATACTCGATCAGGTCGAGCACGTCGTCGGACTCGAGGTCGCCGACCGGCGTCGGCTGGGCCTTGGCGCGCAGTTCGGACAGGCGCTTGCGGATCGCCGCGCCGTCGGGCCGCACGAACTCGGCCTTCTGGTGATCGAAGTCGAGCAGGAAGGAGTTGCCCAGGATCTTCACGATGTCGGTCTGCGTGAGCAGCCGCACCTTCACGGGGAAGTCGGCCGAACCGTCGCTGAGGCCGAGGCCGAAGCGCGTGACCAGGCCGGTCGATTCACGATTGCCCGGCGGGTTGATCTCGCGCAGGAAGTCGTACGTCTTGTCGGCGAAGCGCGCCTGCAGCGGACGGCCGTCGCGGCTCGCCAGGATCGACACGAGATAGGACTTGCCGGCCTGGCTCGGACCAAACACGCCGACGCACATGCGGCGGCGCGCGGCGCGCGCCAGCTTGCGGCTCTGGTTGCGAACCTTCTGCAGCTCGCTCACCAGCGACGGCGCCTGCTGCGCCACCGTCGGCGACTGTTCGGATGCGCTCTTCAGCCAGGCCACGCCCTCGCTCGCGGCGACGGCCAGAGCCTCGCAGTCCTGGGCCAGCTTGAGATCGACTGTGTCCATGATCTTCCCGAGGGTCCCTTAACTGGTCTTGAGCATGCCCGTGTCGAGCCAGTAGCCCTCACGGCGCGGCAATGTCTGGAGGCGGAGCGTCAGGCGGTCCAGTGCGACGGCGCGGCCGTCGCGGTTGGTCACCTGGCGCAAGCGGAAACGCTCGACATCTCCCGAGTCTTTGTCTTTGGGTTTCACCCTGGCGAGCGCGATCCGGAACGGCGTCTCGCGCGCATGGCGCTCGGCATATTCCGGCTTCGCGAACTCCAGCGCATAGAGTCGCGCCGCCGGCCAGCGCACCAGGTCGAGCTGACGGGCGCCCAGCCACATCGGGCCGCGGAACTCGAAGGCGACCTCCGGCAGTTCGAACTCGCGATCGTCGAGATCGACGTCGCGATAGATGAGGTCTTCCTTCTGCAGGCGGCCGCCGCCGTCGAGCTTGCCAATGAATCTGGCGATGCTCTTGGAGCGCAGCAGGTCGGAGCGGAAGGAGAAATCCGGAAGTTGCGACTGGGCGAGGGCGGCGACCATCGCGCCCACTGCCACGGTCGTCTTGGGATCCTCGACCCGCAGGCGGGCATCGCGGAACGGATACCAGGCGCCGACTCTGTACTCATGCAGCGAGATCACCCGCTCCGGCGGTAACGGCAGCAGCTCCATCACCAGCGAGCGGATGCCGGGCAGGCGCGAGGGCCGGCCCGACAGCAGCAGCACGTCGCAATCGTAGGCGTGGACGATCTCCGCCAGCGGCGCCAGCACGCGGCCCATCTCGGCCCGTACGGTCTTGTCGAGGCCCGGCAGGTCGACCGGGAAAACGACTTCGCGCAGGTCGAAGTTCTGGGCGCCCCGCTTGCGGGCCGCCTCGTTCACGAAGGTCACGACTTCTTCAGACGGCTTGGCGCCGCCCGGGAAGAAGGTTTCGTAGGCGCGCGGCTCGGCCGCGACGACGCCCGACGTCGGGTCGTAGGTCTCGGCAGCGCGCAGGAACTCGAGCGCGAGCGGATGGGCGATCTGCAGCGCGAACTGTTGGCGCAGGTTGCGCTGGATCACGTCCTCGCCGCCGCGGTCGCCACCCACCAGCTCGGCCATCAGGTCGCCGGGATTACCGATGCCGGCGGCACGCAGGGCCGCCTCGATCGGCGGCAACACATGGGCTTGCACCACGCGCAGCAGGATGTCGTCGCCTGCGACGTTGAAGCCTTCGCGGAACTTCTGCTCCGGGAACAGCGTGACGGACGTGCCGGCGCCTTCCAGGCGGTAGGAGTTGATGATCAGGTCGGTCGTGCCGCCGCCGACGTCGATGCTCGCGATGTTGAGTTCGTCCTCGGGCGGTTTGCCGCGCGGCTTGCGCGTGATCTGAAAGAAGCGGCGGGCGTCGCCGCCGAAATTGCGTGCGACTTCGGTGTAGAGATAGACGAGCTGCGTGCAGCTCGCCTCGTCCCAGTCGGTCAGAACGCGCGGCGCCGGCGCCGCGGGATCGTCCAGCTTCCAGCCCATCATCATCCAGACGAGATCGCGCGCGGCTTCGGCGCGCTTGCGGAAGATCAGGCGTTCGGCCAGCGGCATGCCGGTCGGCAAGGTGAGTACGATGCGGCGCAGGCGGCGCGGCGTTTCGGCATGGGCCCGTCGGCCGCGCTGCTGCGGCGAGTTCATCAGCATCAGCGCCTGCAGCAGCACTTCGGTGAGGACGAAGGTCATGACCGAGGAGCGCGAATAGAGCGGTTCGAACACCGGCAGGTGGTCGGCGGAATCGGCGTCGGGATCGACCAGATGCAGCGGCTCGCCCTTCTGGTTCACGAGCTGGGCCATCGGCCCGGCCGCGGCCGGCATCGCCGTCTGGTCCTGCGCGTAGGCCACGTTGAAGCGCCATTCGCGGGTCTGCGGCTCCTCGTCCCACAGATAGCGCTTGGGGCTCGACATGCCGGTGTTGCCCTCGGTGCCGCGGCGACGCGCGGCCAGTCGCGTGGCCTCGGGACCGACACGCGTCATGGTGGGCCAGACGAAGGCATCGGCCCGTCCGCCGAGACGCGAGAGGTGGTTCTTGCCGAACCAGGCCTGCGCGAACTCGACACGCGATTCGAAGGGGCGCGTGTGCACGACCTCGGGATGCGAGAGGTCACGAAGGGCCAGTTCGTAGGAATCGTTCAGGTTGACGCCCAACTCGCCCGCCGCCTCGATCAGCAGGCCGCAGGTCCGCGAATTGCCGACGTCGAGCACGAGGTCGACTTCGATCGCGCCGCGGCCCGGCCGCTCGGCATCGCCCACCAGCTTGACCGGCGGGAAGTGCGCCGCGGCGGCAAGGAGGCCGAGAAAGGCGAGATAGCGCGCGGTCGCCTCTTGCGGCTTCTGCTTGATGTCGTTGTCGATCTCTTCGGCCGTCGCGCGCGGATGCAGCTCGTGGAACAGCTCGTCGAGCCATTGCACCATCCAGCCCTGGCGCAGCAGCCAGTGATTGGCGCGCTGCTGCGGGGCCAGCGCGAACAGCGCACCGGCGGTCACGTCCTTGGGGGAGGGTGCGAGATAGGCGCGGCCCTCGGCCTCGGCGATCAGGCCGGTGTCGAAGGCCAGCACCGCGCGATAGCGGTTGCCCTGCTCGTCGCGATAGCCCGAACCGTAGCGCGCTTCGAGATCGACCACGCGCACGCGCGCCCAGTCGGCCGGGCCTTCGCGGAACTGACTGTTGGGCCGTACCTGCAGGAACGGTACTGGCACCCACTTGTCGAGAAAGGGCGCCAGCGCATCCTTGGCAGTGATGACGAGGTTGGGATCGGCGGCGCGACGGCGACCGTTCTCCACCACTTCGTACTGGCCGCGGCCCTCGTCGAAGTCGAGCTGCACCAGATCGTCCACCGCATTCATCGCCGCGGTATCATGAAAGCCCCATTCGCGCACCTTGAGGCGCACCGGGTCGAAGCCGAAATCGAGGAACTGGATGCCGGAGCGGGCAATCAGCGTCGTCGGGCTGGGATAGCTCGGCAGGCGGGCGAGGTCGCTCATGTCAATCCAGTACGGCCATCATCGTTCATGTGTATGTAGGGTCTCAGCGACCGATCTGCACCTTGTAGCTGCGCGGGTCGCCGGGCTGGCTGCCCTTGCACTGCGCCGCACCGTCGGCGCCGATCTCGCAGTTGACGGTATTGCGCGCGTAGGTGCGGCCATCGCTGCAGCGCGGGTTGCTCTTTTCTTCGATCACCAGCTTGGTGCCATCCCAGCGGGCCTCGGCGGGCGCCTCGCAGGTGGCGCCATTCTTCTGGGTGAACGACACCTTGCCTTTGCCCTTGTCATCCAATGTGTAGGACGGGCGAATGTCCTTCTCACCGGTCGCGGTCGCAAGCCCGGTACGGGAGCGCCAGTCGCCCTTCAGGAAGGCGAGGTCCTGCTTCTGCTTGGCCTCGGGCGGCACGACCATCGGCTTGGGCTCGTCCTTCTTGTCGTTGGCGGCCTCGTTCTTCTGATCCTTCGGTCCCGCGGCGCTCTTGTCCTTGTTCTGCTCGTCCGGTCCCTTCGCGTCCGCGTTCCTGGCGTCCGGCTTGTTCGCATCCTTCGCCGCGTCGTTTGCGGCCATGCCGAGGTCGGGGCCGGCGCCGCGCTCGATCGGCGGGCCCCCGGGGGAGCCGACGATCACGCCGCCCAGTCCCAAAACGCCCGCGGCGCAGTCGCCGCCGCGCCGCGACAGCTCGTCGGTGAGGCGCGCCAGTTCGAGGCGCAGTTCCTCATAGTCGTGCGCCAAGGTCGCTACGCGGGTCTGTTGCAGTTCCATGGGCTGGCGGACGGAGAACCCCAGCGCGCGTTCGCGGGCCTCCGCCTCGAGATAGGGTTCGATGCGCGGCAGATAGGGTCGCACCAGCCAGGCGAGCAGCGCCAGGATCAGCATCAGCACGACGCCCAGCAGCAGCCACTGCCACCATACGGTCCGCGGCGCCGCAACGGCGGCAATCGCCGGCGCCGAGGCCATCACGGCCTCTGGCCGCCCAACGTGGGGTGCTGCGGCCCGCATCGGGGCCGCGGCCGTGACCGCTGGCGGCGGGCTGGCCAGGAAAACGCCCGGCAGGGCCGCCTCGGCGGTGAAGCCCCAGAAGGCCATCACCGGACGGCCATCGACGACGTAGAGCGTTTCCTCGCCGGGAGCGGTGAGGGCGTGACGCAGCAGGCGCGCGAAGTTGCGCTCCGCGCTCGAACGTTCGACGGCTTCCATCTCGGTGGCGAGGCCCGCGATCTCGCCATGCAGACGCTGCACCCGGTCGAGCACTGCGCGGCGTTCGTCATCGCCAAGATCGCCGAGGCGCTTCACCTCCCCGTCGAACGGCGCATACCAGTTGATGGTGCGTCCACTCGGCTCGGCCTCCGGAATGGCCAGCAGGTCGGCATGTTCGCGTGAGAGACGCGCGGCGATGGCGGCACGCAGCTGTCCCGCCGAGCGCCAGACCGGATCGCCGGCAAGACCCAGGGCGCGAAAGCGCTGCAGCGGTTCACTGACCAGGAGCGGACCTGCGGCCATCAGTTCCTCACCGTCTGCTGCCCTTTGGGCAGGCGATCGCGTAGTTCCAGCGCGTGCCCCATTGTTCACCCGTTACGATCACGTCGACCGAATAATCCCCGGCGACCGGATTCCAGTCGAATCCGAAGCCGCCGCGGCCGCTGCGCGGACCGCCGGTGCCGGCGATCTGCTGGCCGCGATAGATCACCTTGATATCGTCAGGGCGCTGGAAGAGTTGATAGTTCAACGCCACGAAGCCGGGCTTGTCGCCGAGATAGTGCTTGTTGCGCGTCACACCCTCGCCGCCGGAATCGCCCGCCCAGTCACAGGGAAGCTGGCCCGGCGGCGGCCGGCTGACCGGCGGTGCGGAAGCCTGCTGCTGCGGCTTGGGGGCCGGCGGAGGCGGCGGTTTCGGTGGTGCGACCTTCGCTACCGGCGGGGGCGGCGGCTTGGGCGCCTCGACCGGCTTGCACTGT
>Ga0182739_1001277_pt1 | contig 27129 bp, 28 predicted proteins | sample eDN5th30CBELigBY_FD_128873 | JGI IMG/M metagenome (GOLD analysis project Ga0182739, IMG submission 128873) | Enriched backyard soil microbial communities from Emeryville, California, USA - eDNA 5th pass 30_C BE-Lig BY (version 2) (version 2) | ecosystem: Environmental > Terrestrial > Soil >... | reverse complement strand
GGGCCACCGCGAGTTCGTCCTTACGCGGATCTTCGAAAGCGCCTAGCGCCCGGCCCGGCCGGCGCGTCAAGGAGGACGCGCCGGCCTCCCCTCGCGGCATCATCGCGGCATCATCGCGGCATCACCTACAAGAACCAGCAGACCCGGGCGCAGACCGCGGCAGCATAGGCGTATGCATTCCTACCCGGGCGTTATCCCCAAGGAGGAAGACAGATGAGTAGCGAACCGCATTACCCCCTGCAAGATGCGCAGCGCCGTCGCCTGCTGGGCGCCCTGGGCGCCGCCGGTCTCTGTGCGTTGGCCCCGTGGGAGCGGGCCCTGGCGCAGAAAGGCGCCTGGCCCGAACGCCCCATCAACTACGTGGTGCCCTTCCCGCCCGGCGGGCTGACCGACGTGGCCGCACGGCAGGTCGGCAAGGCGCTGGCGGACGCCGAACGCTGGAACGTCGTGGTCGAGAACAAGCCGGGCGGCAGCGCCAACATCGGCGCCGCGCACGTCTCGCATTCCGCGCCCGACGGCTACACCTGGCTGGCCATCACCCTGTCGCATGCGGCCAACGCCACGCTGTTCGCGGGCAAGGCGGGCTACGACCTGACCCGCGACCTGACCCCGCTGGCCGGCCTGGCCTCTTCGCCCATCATGGTGGTGGTCAACGCCAAAAGCCCCATCAATAGCATGGACGACCTGGCGCGCGCGGCCAAGGCCAAGCCGCTGTCGGCAGGCTCCAGCGGCAACGGCACGCCGCCGCACCTGACGCTCGCGCTCTACCAGAAGCTGACCGGCGTCCCGCTGATGCATGTCCCGTACAAGGGCGGCGCGCCTTCGCTCACCGACCTGATCGGCGGGCACCTGGACGTGGTGTTCTCCAACTATCCCGAATCGCTGGCGCACGTGAAGAACGGGTCGCTGCGCGCGCTGGCGATCACCACGCGCAAACGCAGCAATGACTTGCCGGACCTGCCGACCACGGCCGAAGTCGGCCTGCCGGACCTGATCGTCGAAAACTTCACCGGTGTGCTCGCGCCCGCCGGCACGCCGCCCGAACTGGTCCAGCGCATCGGCAGCGCGATCGTCAAGCAGGTCTCGCAGCCCGCCATGCAGCAGGCCCTGCAGCAACTGGGCTTCGTGCCCCAGCCGCGCGGTCCGCAGGAGTTCGGCGCCTACCTGAAGTCCGAGGTCGACCGCTGGGCCAAGATCATCCGCGACGCCAACATCCAGGTCGCCTGAGCGGCCACACTGCCCACCACGAAGAGGAGCCCGGCAGATGCAAGTACTGATATCGGAGTTCATGGACGCGCCCGCGGTCGATGCCTTGCGGAAACGGTTCGACGTGCGCTACGAGCCTGACCTGGTCGAGCGGCGCGGCGCACTGCTCGACGCCGCCGCGCACGCCGACGCCCTCATCGTGCGCAACCGCAGCCAGGTGAACGCCGAGCTGCTGGCGGCCGCGCCGCGCCTGCTCGCGGTGGGCAGGCTGGGGGTCGGGCTGGACAACATCGACCTGCCCGGCTGCGAGGCGCGCGGCATCACGGTCATTCCCGCGACAGGCGCCAATGCCCGCGCCGTGGCCGAGTACGTCATCGGCACGATGCTGTCGCTGTTGCGCGGCGCCTACGCGTCCACGGCGGATGTCGCGGCGGGCAAGTGGCCCCGCAATGCGCTTTCCCAGGGCCTGGAGGCGCACGGTCGCACGTTGGGCGTGGTGGGATTCGGCGGCATCGGCCGCCTGGCCGCCCAGCTCGCGCGCGGACTGGGCATGCGCGTCGTGGGCAGCGACGCCGCCCTGCCGCCTGGCCATCCGGTCTGGGGAGAAGCCGGCGCCGAGCCGATGCCGCTGGACGACCTGCTCGCGCAGGCGGACGTGGTGACGCTGCACGTGCCCCTCACGCCCGAGACCCGGCACCTGCTGGACGCCGCGCGCATCGACCGCATGCGTGCAGGGGCCGTCCTCATCAATACCTCGCGCGGCGGCATCGTGGACGAAGCCGCACTCGCAAACGCGCTGCGCGCCGGGCGGCTGCGCGGCGCCGCGCTGGACGTGTTCGAACAGGAACCGCTGCCCGCGGGCAGCCCGCTGGCGCAGGCGCCGAACCTGATTCTCACCCCGCACATCGCCGGACTCACGCAAGAGGCCAACACCCGCGTTTCCGACATGGTGGCCGCCGGTGTGACAATGGCGCTTGACGCCCGCGCACGCTGACGAGGCGCGGCGCGCCTCCCACGACAGGAAGGATATGGCTCACATCTATCTGGACGAACTCCAACACCTGGCCGCCGCCGGCCTCGCCGCCGCCGGCGCCAATCCGGCCATGGCCGACAGCACCGCGCGCGCCCTGGTCTTCGCGGAAAGTCAGGGACTCAGCTCCCATGGGCTGTCGCGCGTGCCGTTCTACGCGGGGCACCTGCGCACCGGCCGCGCCATCGGCTCGGCCGTGCCCCGCATCGTGAACGAGCGCGGCGGCGCGGCCCTGATCGACGCCGGCTCGGGCCTGGCCTTTCCGGCCTGCGCCCTGGCGGTCGAACAGGCCACCGTGCGCGCCCGCGAACATGGCGTGGCGTTCGTCGGCGTGGCCAACAGCCATCATTTCGGCGAGGCCGCCTACCACCTCGAAGCCCTGGCCGATGCCGGCATGGTGGGGCTGGCGCTCAGCAACTCGCCCGCCGCCATGCCGGCCTGGGGCGGCAAGCGCCCGCTGTTCGGCACCAACCCCATCGCGGCGATCTTCCCGCGCCGCGGCGGCGCACGGCTGGTCATCGACCTGTCGCTGTCGCAGGTGGCGCGCGGCAAGCTCATGATCGCGGCGCGCGACAACCAGCCGATCCCGCTGGGCTGGGCGCTGGATGCGCAGGGCCAGCCGACCACCGATCCGAAGGCGGGTCTTGCCGGCAGCATGCTGCCCGCAGGCGGCGTCAAGGGCGCCATGCTTGCCCTCATCGTTGAACTCATGGCCTGCGCCCTGACCGGCGCGCGCTTTGGCAACGAAAACGAGTCGTTCTTCGTGGACGAAGGCGGCCCGGCGCGCCTGGGCCAGGCGTTCATGGCGATCGACCCCAATGCGTTGGCGGGCAACGACGTGTATCTGGAACGCGTGGAAACGCTGGTCGACGCGATGCTCGAGGACGAGGGCGTGCGCCTGCCGGGCGACCGCCGGCGCAAGCTGCGCGACGAGGCCGTCAAGCACGGCCTGGACCTGCCCGATGCGCTGATGGCGCAACTGCGCACACTGGCCGGCGCCGGGTGACCGGCCGCCGGGCGCCCTAATGCCCGTGGGTGAACCACAGCATCAGCGGCGCCAGCAGCAGGAACACCACGGTGGACACCAGCACGGCGCCCGCCGCGGTATCGCCCAGCGGCGTGTAGCGCCGGGTGTACATGTAGCTGACCACCGCGCAGGGCATGGCCATCTGCAGCGTCAGCGCGCCGGCCAGCACCGGCTCCAGGTCCAGCGCCCACGCCACCGCCAGCCCCGCCGCCAGCCCCACCACCAGGCGGATCGCCCCGACCTTGGCGCCGTCGCGCATGCCATTGGAGGGAATGAGCGCAAGCGCGTGGCCCAGGCTCAGCAGCATCAGCGGGACGGTGACCGCGCCCAGCATGCGCGCCGTCTCGATGACCCACGCCGGGACCGGGATGTGCAGCAGGCGCATCGCCACGGCCACCACCGACGCCAGCAGAATCGGACTCTTCCAGCTTCCTTTGGTGTTCACGCCCGGCAGCAGGCGCACCGCGATGGTGTGCATCACGAACGAGTTCACGGCGAAAAACGCCACGGCCACGGACAGGCCGGCGTCGCCGAATGCCAGTTGCGAAATCGGCAGCCCCAGGTTGCCGGCGTTCGGCAGGAAGGCCGTGGGCAAGAGGCTCAGCACCGGCAGTTTCCAGGCCTTGAGCAACGCCGCGCTGACCAGCGCGCACAGCAGCAGGGCGATCAGCGTCGCGGCGGCCACATCGGCCAGCGCGCGGTCGTCCAGGCGCGTGGTGACGAAGGTGTGGAACACCAGCGCGGGCGTGGTCACGGACGTCACCAGCGTGGTGATGAAGCTGCCGCCGAAGGGCAGATCGCGCTTGCCCCAGAAAAGCCCGATGCCCACGCAGGAAAGCAGCGGCAACATCAGCACGATGGCTGACAAATAGAACTGCGCGATGGCCAACATGCAACTATTCCGTCAAAGATAAAAAGATCGATGCGTCACGGCATCGTTGCTTGCGCCGGCCGGGGCCGACGCCGCAGCATGGGGCCTTGTCCACAACCGGGCGCCCCGCCCCCGCCGCCATGTCCGCCACACCGATGCGCCTTCTTGCCCACCCATCGCGTTGCGCCATCCGCAGCGCCGTCCCGCCCTCAGGCGTGGGCCTGTCCGACCGCCAGGCCGCGTGCCTGCGATGGTCGGCCGCGGGCAAGACCAGTTGGGAAACGTCCCGCATATTGGGCGTCAGCGAAAGCACCGTGAATTTCCACCTGCGCAACGCCTGCGCCCGGCTGGGCGTGCGCGGCCGGCGCGCGGCGGTGGTCGCGGCCCTGCGGTTGGGCCTGCTTGAACCGCTCAAGGCTTGAGGACGACCGACCGCAGGAATTCGCGCGCGCGCTCGGCGGGCAGGCTTTCCTCGGTGCCGGCGGCCACCGCCTCGATCAGCATGGTGTCGGTGACCCAGACCTTGGCATGCAGCCAGCCCGGCTTGCCGACCGCCTTGCCGTGCACCTCGATATCCTGTCCGAAGGCCGGCCATTCCTTGGGCGGCGGCGCCTGCATGTTGGCGTAGAGCGATCGCATCAGCGCCACGCCCAGCGCCTGCCGCGCCGCGGGACTGGCCGCGATCTCGGGCGGCAGGGGCGCCGACCCCACGGCAAACACCGCTTCGCCGACGGTGGCGCTGGCCAGGGTGAAGGGCAGCGTGTGCGTGTCCAGCCTCAGTTCCCGGGTTTCGGTCGACACCCGGGCGGGGAACGCGGCGCGCACATGGCCGTCGGCCACGTCCATCTCGCGCCAGTTGTAACTGGGCGAGCAGGCGGCCAAGACCAGCGCCAGCGCCAAAAAAACGCCCGCTTTCTTGAACATGAAACGAAACAGCGATGAAATCGTCATTACCCGAGAACCCGCAAGGTCCAGTCATTTCGAGGAATCCAGAAATTGTCGCCGATTTCCATGGCCCCCGCGCCCGACGGCACGCCGCTCGCCAATTATTCCTGGCCGGCGGCGCCCAACGTGCCGCTGCCCATCGCGGGCGGGGATGATCCCGACGCGGGGCGCGCTGACGCCAGCCATCCCGATGCCAGCCACCCGGACCCGGGCCGCCCCGGCGTGGGCCGCCCCAGCATGGGCTGCCCCAGCATCTACCTCCTGCATGGCCTGAGCGAACATGCCGGCCGCTATGACCGGCTGGCGCGCTGGCTGACCGCCCGCGGCTGGACGGTGGGCGCGCACGATCACCGCGGCCATGGCCGCTCGGGCGGTCACCCGGCCACGCTGCGGCACCAGGAAGACCTGGTCACCGACGCCGTGGACAGGCTGCAGGCCTGGACGCGGGCTTGCGGGCGGCCGCCCATCCTGTTGGGCCACAGCCTGGGCGCGCTGGTCGCCGTGCGCATCGCCCAGCATCGCCTGGCGCCCCTGGACGGGCTGGTGCTCAGCTCGCCGCCCTTTGCCGTCAATGTCCCGCTCTGGGTGCGCCGCACCCTGACATGGATGTCCCTGCACGCGCCCGACCTGCGCGTGCCGCACGGCCTGGCCCCGGCCCGCATCTCCCATGACCGTGCCGTCGTGAAGGCTTACCGCGCCGATCCCCTGGTGCGGCGCCGGATGACCGGCCGGCTGGCCCGCTTCGTGGACGAAGCCGGACGGCAGGCCCTGCACGAAGCCACCCTGCTGCCCTGCCGCACCTTGCTGATGGTGGCCGGCGACGATTCCATCGTGGCCGCCGAAGGCAGCCGCCAGTTCGCCCAGCGGGCGCCGGCCGAACTGCTGACCCTGCGCTGGTACGACACCGCCTGGCACGAGATCTTCAACGAGACCGCCCCCATCGCCGATCCGGTCTATGCTGACCTGGACGAATGGCTGGCGCGCACCGCCCAGGCATTGTCCCTGTCCCCAGTACTGGTTCCCTCTGCACAGGAGGCCAGCACCCCGTAAAATCCGGCGACAGCCCCCAACGAGAACAATCCGTGACCGATACTGCCGCCAACCGCCTCGCCCGCCTAGAGGCCAACCGCTCGCTGCTGACCCAGACCCTGCGGGGCATCGAGAAAGAAGGCCTGCGCGTGGACGAACAGGGCATCCTGGCCCGCACGCCGCACCCCGCCGGCCTGGGCTCGGCGCTGACGAACGAACACGTCACCACCGATTATTCCGAATCGCTGCTCGAACTGATCACGGGCACGCACCAGGACGTGGACGCGCTGCTGTCCGAGCTTGCCGATACCCACCGCCACGTCTACGGCGTGCTGGACCATGAACTGATCTGGAACCAGTCCATGCCGGCCACGCTGCCGCCCGAACCGGAAATCCCCATCGCCTGGTACGGCACGTCCAACACCGGCATGCTCAAGCACGTCTACCGCCGCGGCCTGGCCGAGCGCTACGGCAAGACGATGCAGTGCATCGCCGGCGTGCACTACAACTTCTCCCTGCCCGAAGCCCTGTGGTCGGTGCTCGATACGCAGCCGGGCTCGGACCAGGACCGCCGCTCGCGCGGCTACATCGGCCTGATCCGCAACTTCACGCGCTATTCGTGGCTGCTGATGTATCTGTTCGGGTCGGCGCCCGCGCTGGCCAGCGATTTCCTGCAAGGCCAGGACCATGCGCTGGAAAAGCTGGGCGACCACACGCTGTACCTGCCGTACGCCACCAGCCTGCGCATGAGCGACCTGGGCTACCAGAACAAGGCGCAGTCGCAGCTCAAGCTCTGCTACAACGACCTGGACACCTTCCTCGGCCGCCTGTACGGCGCCGTGACGCAGCCCTGGCCTGATTACCAGAAGATCGGCACGCATCGCAACGGCGAATGGATCCAGCTCAACACCAACGTGCTGCAGATCGAAAACGAGTACTACTCCAGCATCCGCCCCAAGCGCGCCACCGGCCGCTGCGAACGCCCCATCACGGCGCTGGCCGAGCGCGGCGTGCAGTACGTGGAAGTGCGCTGCCTGGACATCGATCCGTATTCGCCCGTGGGCATCGAGCCGGCCACCGCCCGCTTCGTCGACGCTTTCCTGCTGTTCTGCACGGCCTCCGACAGCCCCTTTTTCCCGGCCAACGGCTACTGTCAGCGCAGCGCCGACAATTTCTCGATCGTGGTCAAGGAAGGCCGCAAGCCCGGCCTCATGCTGGACCGCGAAGGCCAGGCCATCGGCCTGTCGCAATGGGGCCATGAACTGCTGGATCAGATCGCGCCCTACGCCGCGCTGTACGACAGCGTGATGGGCGGCAGCGCGTATGCCGACGCCCTTGCCGCGCAGCGCGACAAGCTCGACCGTCCCGACACCACGCCGTCGGCGCGCCTGCTGGCCGAATTGAAGGACAGCGGCCTCTCGTTCCACGACTACTCGCTGGCGCTCAGCCGCAAGCATGCGGATACGCTGCGCGCGCAACCGCTGCCGGCCGATGTGGCGGCGGCCTATCAGCAGGCGGCGGTGCAGTCCGCCGCCGAACAGCTGCGCCTGGAGCAGTCGGACACCGAGGATTTCGACACCTACGTGAGCCGCTATCACGCCGCGCTGAAAGCGCCGCGCAAGTAAGGCGTATCAAATAAGGCGTATCGTTAGGGCTCGGTCCGCGCCGCCTGCTGGGCAGGCGGCGCGAACCCTTACCAGTCATATCAGGAGGTTTTATCCATGCGCCGCACCGCAACATTCCTGCTGGCCCTGGCGGCCAGTGTGGCGGGCATCGCCCATGCCGCGCCGCCGCCCATGCAGACCGTGGAATCCGTGGATCTGAAACGCTACGTCGGGATGTGGTACGAAATCGCCAACTTCCCCATGTTCTTCCAGCGCAACTGCGTGGGAGACACGACCGCCGAGTACACCGCCAACCCCGACGGCACGATCGGCGTGAACAACCGCTGCCGCACCAAGGACGGGGATATCGATTCGGCCTCGGGCACCGCCACGGTGGTCGAAGGCAGCAACAACGCCAAGCTCGAAGTGTCGTTCTTCAAGCCGTTCAAGGGCGATTACTGGGTGATCGGCCTGGACCCGGACTACCGCTGGGCGGTCGTCGGCACGCCCGACCGCAAGTATCTGTGGATCCTGTCGCGCTCGCCGCAACTGCCCAAGGAAGAACTGGACAAGGCGCTGGCCGCCGCCACGGCGCAGGGCTACCAGCTCGACGAGCTGCGCTACACGCCGCAGAAGTAAGCGCCGCCCTCAGCCCGCGTAATCGCGGGCCAGCCTGACCACCGTCACACCCGGCTTGAGCTGGCGCAGCGACGGCATGATCAGCGTGCAATTGTCGTAGGGCGTGACCACCGGCTGATCGTCGGCCCAGCCGATGGTCGTCCCGGCCTTTTCAAACGTTTCCAGTCCCGACCACGGGCCGGCAAAGCGCACGTTCATCGAGGGCGCCACCACGGCGTCCGTCACTTCCAGGACACGCTGGTTCGCCGGGTCGGCCAGCAGCCAGCCTTCGGGCAGGTCCGACGCATCGGCCACGCCCGACTCCACCAGCATCCGCGCCACCATGTCGCGCGCGACGTCCCGCGACGACAGGTCGCCATGGAACCCGCATTCGATCAGCAACGCGCAGGCGTCTTCCCGCGCCGGATCGCCAAAGTGCTCGAAGTCGCGCATGCGCACGCCGTCCTTGTGGCCGGCGTCGACGATCACGTGCTGCGGCGCCTTCAGGCGGCGGGCCAGGGCGATATTGCGCGGCAGCACGCCCGTCAGCAGCAGCGGCGCGCCGGGTTCGTGCATGGAATGCAGGTCCAGCAGCCAGTCGGCGCGCCGCACCCAGGGGCGCAGCGCGGCGCCGCGCTGGCGGTCCGGCGTGGTGGGGTTGTCCAGGCGCTCGGCGCTCCAGACACGGTTCATGTCTTCCTGCACGAAGCGCGACGCATCGTGGTTCGCGTGGTCGAAGCGGTCGAACGCATCCAGGTTGCAGAACGCCAGCGTCAGGCTGCCGCGCCGCGGGCGCACGCCCGAGGCCAGCAGGTCCTTCAGCGCCCACGCGCCGCACAGCTCGTTGCCATGCACCAGCGCGCTCACCATGAGCGCCCGTCCCGGCACGCCCGAATCGAAATGCCACACGCCGGGCGTGTCGGTATTGCCGGCGCGCTCGGCGGCGAGGTCGGGAACGGGAAGCTTGAATTCCATGGTGATATCCGCTTGATGCCTGGTGTTGCGATGTCGTGTTTGCGGCGCGGCCTTACTGCGCCTCGATCTTGGCGGCCTTGACCAGCGCGCCGTACTTCTTGGTTTCTTCAGCCTGGAAGGCCACCGGATCGATGCCCGGCTTGGCCACTTCGCCGCCGGCGTCCTGCAGCTTGGAGCGGAACTGGTCGGACTTCAGGGATTCATCCAGCGCGGCGCGCAGCTTGGCCACGACCGGCTCGGGCAGGCCCGCGGGACCATACAGCGCGAACCACAGGTTGATGTCGACCGACTCGAAGCCCTTGGTTGCGGCCAGCGGCGCGATCTCGGGTGCGGCGGGCGAACGCTTGTTCTCGGTCAGGCCCAGCGCAACGATGTTGCCGCTGCGCACCTGCGGCAGGCCCGAGGACAGCACCAGCATGCCGAAATCGAGCTGGCCGCTCATCAGGTCGGTCACCAGCGGCGACACGCCGCGGTAAGGCACGTGCTCGGCGCGCGTGCCCGTCGCCTCATTGATCATTTCGCCAGCCAGGTGCAAGGTCGTGCCCACGCCCGACGAACCGTAGTTGAACGTGCCCGGCGCCGCGCCCTTGAGCTTTTCGAGATACTCGGCAGCGGTCTTCACGCCCGAATTCTTGCTGGCCGCCAGCAGCATCGGCTGCGACGCCACGATGCCCAGCGCCGTGAAATCCTTGGCGCTGTCGTACTTCACGGCGGTGTTGATCATGCGGGCGATCACCATCTCGTTGGTGGAGCCCAGGAAGATGGTGTAGCCGTCCGGCGCGGCGCGCGCCACGCGCTGCGCGCCGATCGTACCGCCGGCGCCGCCGACGTTCTCGACCACGACCGTCTGGCCCAGGCGCTTGCCCAGTTCTTCGCCCAAGAGGCGCGCGGTCAGGTCCAGGCTGCCGCCTGCGGGGTAGCCGACGACCAGCGAAATGCTGCGGGAGGGATAGTCGGCCGCGCTGGCGGCGGGCACGGCGGCAAGGGCCGAGGCGGCACAGAGCGAAACGAGCGCTGCGCGCATCGGGTGCAGGATGGACTTCATGGTTTTCTTCCTTGGGGTGCTGTGGGTGGACGGCGTAGCCGTCTCGTTTGAGTTTCGGAGGGTATTTTCGAGCGCGCCCCCGGCCCCGTCCGTGCCAAGACGGCACATCTTTGTGCTAATCCGGTTTTGGGTCCGGCAAGTCAGGCCTTGCGGTTGGCGGTCGCTTCCCAGGCGGCTTCGGCCAGGTCCGTCAGCCGGGCGCGCGGGCGATACAGGCGGACCTCGAAGGCGATCTCATCGCTGCGCCCGCCCAGTGCGGCCAGCGCACCGCGCCGGCAGTCAGCCGCAACCATGGACCAGGGCAGCCAGGCCACGCCCACGCCCTTGGCGACCGCCCCGTGCGCGGCGTCCAGCGAATCGCTGCGCACGAAGGGCGTCAGGGCGTAAGGCGTGGCCTCCAGCCTGTCGCCCACGATGCGCTCCATCGCCAGGCCGCCCGTGTACGTAATGAGCGGCACGGGCGCGCCGCCCTCATGCAGCAGATAACGCGGCCGTCCGCGCGTGTCCATCTGGCTGACCGGCACCAGCTTGTCGGTCGCCAGCGTCATGTAGCGATAGCGCGACGGGCTGAGGGGCACGGACAACGCCGGATGCTCGTAGCAGCACAGCAGGTCCACCTTGCCCTGTTCCAGCCGGATCACGAGGTCCTGCGCCTTGCCGGTGGACAGTTCCACCTGCGTGCCGTCGGTCAGCACCTTGGGCGCACGGTGGCGCAGCCGCGCGATCCAGTCGGCCACCAGCGTGCGCGCCAGGCTGCGCCCCGTGGCGATGCGCAGCACGGCCTCGCCGCCCGCGCCCGAGCTGCGGATGCGGTGGCGGACCAGTCCCATCTGCTCGATCACCTGCGTCGCGGTCTTGAGCAGCGTCTCGCCTTCCGGCGTCAGCGTCACCGGCAGGCGCTGGCGCTCCACCAGCGCCGTGCCGGCCCACGCTTCCAGCGCGCGGATGCGGCGGCCGAAGGCGGGATGCGTCACGTGGCGCAATTCGGCCGCGCGCACGAAGCTGCCGGTCTGCGCCAGCGCGATCAGGTCTTCCAGGAGTTTGAGGTCTGCCATGGACTGAAAGCTTACGGCATCGCGCGATTGGTGCGGAACTAGGCCGCTTGCTGGCCCGCGGGCAGGGAAAGGATGCGCTCGATGACCTGCGCCGTCTTGCGGTAGTGCGCGGCCAACAGCGCCGCCGCGCGGTCGGCATCGCGCGAGACCGCGGCATCCAGCAGCGCGCGGTGTTCGTCATCGACGTCGCGTTCGGACCCGTAGGCCATGGCCTGGGCGCGCGCGGGCCGGCGGTAGCGTTCGGTCTGCGCGTAAAGCTGGGCGGACAGGTCCAGCAGCCAGGGCGACCGGCAGGCGCCGATCAGCGCTTGGTGGAAGTCCTGGTGGCGGGCCTCCAGCGCGTCCTCGCGCTCCTGGTCCAGGACGGGCGCGTCGTCCGCGCGCCGCGCGGCCAGCGCCAGCGCGTGGAACGCGCCCACCAGCCGCGCCTCCCAGGCGTCGTCGGCGTTGGCGAGCGAACGCCGCAACGCGTCGCAGTCGATCAGGATGCGGGTTTCGCAGGCATCGCGCATTTCCTCCACGGACAGCGGCGCGATCCGGAAGCCGCGCGACGTGGTGGTCAGCACCATGCGTTCGCTGCGCAGCCGGTTCAGCGCCTCGCGGATGGGCGAAAAGCTGCCGCCATAGCGCTGGCGCAGCAGCTCCAGCCGCAGCGACTGGCCCGGCGCGAACGCGCCGCGCATGATGTCGCGGCGCAGCTGCCGGTAGATCTGTTCGGACAGTGTGATGTCTTCGACCTGCGCGTCGCCATGCGCGGCCGCGACCGCGTCCGCGCGCGGCGCCTTGATTCGGGGCTTCACGCTGCGCTCCTAGACGGCCACCACCGGATGGCGCAGCGTGCCGATCCCTTCCACGCAGGCGACGACCACGTCGCCCGGCCACAGGAATTCCTGCGGCTTGCGCCCCGCGCCCACGCCCTCCGGCGTGCCGGTGGCGATGATGTCGCCCGGCTCCAGCGTGATGCCCGCGCTGATGTCGGAGATCAGGAACGGCACCTTGAACAGCATGTGGCGGGTATTGGAGCCCTGCTTCTTCTCGCCGTTGACCGTGAGCCACAAGTCCAGCACCTGCGGGTCCGGGATTTCGTCGGCCGTCACGATGCAGGGGCCGAACGGCGCGTAGGTGTCCTGGCCCTTGGAATAGATCCACTGGCCGGCGCGCCGGCAGTCGCGCGCGCTCATGTCCAGCATCACGCTGTAGCCGAACACATGGGACAGCGCATCGGCCTCGGCCACGCGCGAGGCGCGACGCCCGATGATCACCGCCAGTTCCACTTCCCAGTCCAGCTGCTGCGTGATCCTGGCGTTGTGCTCGATGGCGTCGCCCGGCCCGATCACCGTGGTGGGCGGCTTGGAAAAGATCACCGGCTGCTTGGGCAGGTCGGCCGACGTGTCCAGCGTGCGGCTGGATTCGGCGACGTGCTCGACATAGTTCAGGCCAATGCCGAAGATGTTCTTGCGCGGGCGCGGGATGGGCGCCAGCAGCTTCACGTTGTCCTGCGGCAAGGCCGTGCCCACCGGCCAGTTGCCGCGGAACGTATCGAGCAACCGCGTCGCCTGCGCGACCGCGACCGGACCCAGGTCGATGAAGTCCAGCATGTCGTCGGGCAGGTCCACCCCGCCCTCCTGCCCCAGCAGGAAAAGGTCGACCACATAGCCGTCGACCAGCGCGCCCAGGCGGGCGGCAGCGGTGGGATGAGCGCGAAAGGTCACCAGGCGCATCGAGAACTCCAGAAAGTCAAAGTGTGGGGGGAACGTCCGCCGCAACGCGGCGGCGCGCAGGCATCGGAAGCATCTAAATCAGTCGTTGATGGCCGCCGTTGTCCTGTACCGCTTCCTCGCGGTACAGGGCGAGCGAGCGCATGACGGGCAGGTCGTTGAAACAGAACAGGCAGGCGTCATCGTTGGAAGACAGGTTGGCGTGCTCGTGGATGGCCCAGGACGGCACGCAGAAGATGTCGCGCTCGGTCCAGTCGTAGCGCTTGCCGTCGATCACGGAAAAGCCGCTGCCCTTGGCCACCTGGTAGATGAAGCTGCCGGTGTGCCGATGCGCCTGGGTGTGCTCGCCGGGACGCAGCAACTGCATGCTGGCGCCGATGGTCGGCATGACCGCGCCGCCCGTGGCCGGGTTGACGTATTCGAGCAGGATGCCGTCGTAGGGACTGCCCGCGGTCGTGCGCGCGTAGCGGCGCAGGGCCTCGTAGGTGGGCTCCCATTCATACTTGAAGAGCGGGGAATAGGGCTTCGTCCAGCCGGACACCTGCGGCCGCAGCGCCACCCCGCCCCACGCGCCGCTGGTGTCGTCGACCGGGTGCGTCACGGTCTGATTCAGGTCGGGATGCACGGCATAAAAGCCCGCTTCCAGCGCATTGACCAGCGGAATGTCCAGCCCGTCCTGCCAGATGCAGGTCGTGCCGTCCTCGGCCACGCCGTGCTCGTGCCAGGTGCCGTTCGGCGTCAGCACGAAATCGTTCGCGCCCAGCGTCATCTTGTGGCCGTCCACCACGGTGTACGCGCCCTGGCCTTCCATGATGAACCGCAGCGCGGAATGCGAATGCGCGTGCGCGGACGCCAGCTCGCCCGGCTTCATGACCTGCAGGCCGGAATACAGCCAGCCCACCGCCGCCGCCACGTCCCGCCGCCCCGGATTGTTCAGGTAGATGACGCGCCGACCCGCCTCTTCGGGAGACACCAGCTCGGCCGAGCGCAGCACATGGCCGCGCAGGTCCTGGTAACGCCAGACCACGGGCACGGATGCCGACCGCGGCGCCCAGGGCTCGATCTTGTTGGCCACCGTCCAGAGCGCGCCCGTTTCCAGCCGCGCAAGGTCCTGGTAGTAGGCCACCCGCTCCGGCGAGTCGGCCACATTGGCTCGGCCCGCCGTGTGCTCGCGGTAGGCGTCGTAGCGGTTCGCTTCCATCGCTTGCCCCTGGTTTTATAAAACACTGAGGATTTTCGAAAATATTAAGAGGCGGTCCGGCTGGCGGGCAATCCCAAGACGCTAGGGGTTTTCCTGTAGCAGGCTGGTGCATGAAAAATAGTTGGCCGCAACGCCGACGATACTGTACAAAAACACAGTGCGACGTGATACATTTCGCTCGCCCGACCAACTGTCGTCCAGGGGAGAATTCCTGTGTCAGAAGCTGCTCATCTCGTTCAGTACATCGTCGTTCCCTACCGCGCCGCCGCCAATGGCGTCGCCCCCGGGGAAATCCGTCCGGCCAGCAGCGAATTCGGAGCCATCCGGATCGCAAACTCCATGGCCTCCAAGTTCGCGGGCGTCGCCGCCTATGAAGTCATGATCGACAAGGAAACCGGCGACATGGAATCGCCGCGCATCCTGATGCAGATAGGCACGGTGCCGTCGCTGGACGATTAGTCTCCGGGGCGCCGCCCCGAGGGACGAGCGTGCGGCGGGTGGTACGCTCGCTGCACGGAATCGTTCCACCGGGCGCGGCGCACGGCCCCGGGACCTGTCACGCAAAGGAGAAAAGATGATTGCTCGTTGGCGCTGGGCGCTCAGGCAATTGACCAGGCGCCTTTGGTTCAGGGCCAGTCTTTTCTCATTGCTGGGCGTCGCCACCGCGCTGCTCGCCATCATTTTCAAGGGCGCCATTCCTGAAACCTTGCCCGCCCGCATCGGTGCCGACGCGGTCGACAAGATCCTGGGCATCATTGCGTCCAGCATGCTGGCGGTGACCACCTTTTCGCTCAGCACCATGGTGGCGGCCTACGGCGCGGCAAGCACCGGCGTGACGCCTCGCGCAACCACCCTTGTCATGCAGGACACCACCACGCAGAACGCGCTGGCGACGTTCATCGGTTCGTTCCTGTTCAGCCTGGTGGGCCTCATTGCGCTGAGCACGGGGGCCTATGGCGCGCAAGGGCGGGTCTTGCTGTTCACGGTGACGATTGCGGTGGTGATCCTGATCGTCTACACGCTACTGCGCTGGATCGACCATCTGTCCAAGCTCGGACGGGTCGGCGAAACCATCGACCGCGTCGAAAGCGCAACCATCGACGCCCTCCGCCACCGCGTTCAATGGCCTTACCTGGGCGGCACCCCCTATCCGGCGTCAGGCTTGCCCCCCGCGTCGGCGCAGGCCGTGTCGAGCGACCGGACAGGCTACGTGCAGCACGTCGACGTGCAGGCGCTGGGCCGGATCGCGCGTGAACATCAGGCCTCGATCTACCTTGACGTCCTGCCGGGCGGATTCGCCCATGCCGGCATGGCGCTGGCGTGGATCGTGCCCCAACCCGGCGAGGAGCCCGCCGCGCACGAGGCCCTGCACGAAGCCATTCTCGGCGCCATCACCCTGGGAACGCATCGCACGTTCGAGCACGACCCGCGCTTCGGTTTGTCGGTGCTGTCCGAAATCGCGTCCCGCGCCTTGTCGCCGGCCGTGAATGACCCCGGCACGGCGATAGACGTCATTGGCCGGGGCGTCAGAAGCCTGACCTGCTGGGGGCAGCCGCCCGACTCGCCACCGGAGGCCGACCCCGACTGCCAGCGCATCTACGTGCACCCGCTGGACGTGGACGATCTGTTCGACGATTTTTTCGGCCCCATCGCGCGTGACGGCGCGGGTCTGCTGGAAGTCGACACGCGCATGACGAAGGCGCTCCTGAGCCTTGCGCAGATCAATCCTGCGCTGTTCAAGGGGGCCGCGTCGCGCCATGCCGCACGCTTGCTCCAACACGCCGAGCACGCGCTGGTGCTGGACGAAGACAAGCGCCGGATCCGCGAGCTGGCGCAACCGCTGCTGCGACGCGAAGCGCATTGAAGGCACGGCAAACCGGGGGGAAGGATGGGACGCGAAGCCTGCGGCTCGCTATGCGCCGCCAGGCTGCGCTCGGAGGGAGCAAGTATTTGGCGACGTGGGGTGCAAGAGATGGGTGCAACAGCGGGGTGCAAGGTGGACCGAAGATTCACCCAACCCGTTGATCTGGTGGCGCGCCCGACAGGAATCGAACCTGTATCAAGAGCTTCGGAAACTCTCATTCTATCCATTGAACTACGGGCGCAGCGCAAGGAGGCGGTATTGTACCCACTTTTGCGGGATCTGCATGAAGTGGATCAAATCTTCCGTCAATCTCCGCGAAAACCCGCTCAGTGTCATTGGACCGGCGTCCCTGACACCGTTATATAATCCAGCGTTTGCTTGCAGGCGGGCATGGTTTGCCGCCGACTTGTGCAGTACTGATTTTCTGTTGCCGCCGCCAGGCGCCCCACCCGTTAGCAGGATTTGGTCATGAGCAACGAGCAGGAACACATAGAAGAGCACTCCTCCCCCATCAAGACCCCGAAGCAACTGATCGTCACGATCGTCCTGGCTTTCGTGGTGCCCATCGCCATCATCATCCTACTGGTGAACATGGTCGTCACCGGCACCAAGACCAACGCCGGTTCGGATGCCCTGTCCGGTGAAGCCATTGCCCGGCGGATCGCGCCGGTTGCCGGATTCGAGCTCGTTGACGCCAACGCCCCCAAAGTTTTCAAGACTGGCGAACAGGTTTTCGCCGCCGTCTGTACGGCCTGTCATACCGCCGGCGTGGCGGGCGCACCCAAGCTGGGCGACAACGCCGCTTGGGCGCCTTTCATCAAGGCCGGCTACGACGAAATGCTGAAGGTCGCGCTGCACGGCAAGGGCGGCATGCCCGCCAAGGGCGGCAACCCGGCCCTGTCCGACTACGAAGTCGCGCGCGCCGTGGTGTACATGGCCAACAAGTCCGGCGCCTCGCTGCCCGAACCCGCTGCGCCTGCTGAAGACGGCGCCAAGAAGGAAGCCGACGCCGGCGCCGCCCCCGCCGCACAGGCTGCCGCCCCGGCCGCGGCACCAGCCGCCGCAGCACCGGCTGCCGCAGCACCCGCAGCCGCCGCACCCGCAGCCGCAGCCGCAGCCGCCGCGCAGGCTCCCGCCCCCGAGCAGAAAACCGCCGCCGTCAACCCGGCCGGCGAACAGCTCTACAAGACGGTCTGTTTCGCGTGCCACGCAACGGGCGTGGCCAATGCGCCCAAGTTCGGCGACAAGGCCGCCTGGGCCCCCTACATCAGCACCGGCATGGACGCCATGGTGAAGGTCGCCATGACGGGCAAGGGTGCGATGCCTCCCAAGGGCGGCGCGGCCAACGCCTCGGAAGACGACATCCGTGCGGCCGTGCAGTTCATGGTGAATGCCGCTCAGTAATACCCCGCCGGCAAGACAGACCACAAAAAAAGCCCCTTGAATCATCAAGGGGCTTTTTTGTGGCCGATGGCGGGTGTCTGACACCCTGGGGAGATGCTCGCCGGCTTGGCGCAGCGTCTCCGCGGGTGTCAGACACCGTCTCCGCCGTCAGCGGATGTCAGACAATTACTCCGCCGTCGACTTCAAGAGCGACATGCCGAGCTGTACGCGGCGCTGCAGCCAGAGGCTCGGACGATAGCGGGGATCGCCCGTCACGCGCTGCATGCTCTTCAGGATCTCCAGGATGCGGTCGGCGCCCAGCTTGTCGCCCAACGCCAGCGGACCCACCGGATAGCCCAGCCCCAGCGTGACGGCCAGGTCGATGTCTTGCGGCGTGGCGATCTGCTGCTGCGCGATATCGCAGGCGATGTTCACGATGTGCGCCACGATGCGCTGCGCGATGAAACCGGCCGAATCGTCGGCCACCGTTACCGGCACCCCGTCAGCGGCCAGCAGCGCATGCGCGGCGTCGCGCCATTTGGCTTCGGTGGCGGGCGAGGTCATGATCGTGCGGCGCTTGGCGCCGTCGAAGGCGTACAGCGTGTCCAGGCCGACCGTGCGGGCGGCGTTCAGGCCCTGCGCGGAGACCGTGGTGGACACGTCTTCGCCGAACGGCGTGACGATGATCAGCGCATCGGCGTCCGGCGTCGAGCCCGTGACCAGCGTGCCGCCCAGCTTTTCGATCAGCGCGGACGCGCGCGCGTAGCCTTCGCCATGCTTGGGGCTGACCCAGACCTTCAGGCCTTCGGGCAGCGCCGGCACGGGCGCTTCGGCCGGCACCTGCTTCTGTCCGTCGGCATAGACGTAGAAGCCCTCGCCGGCCTTGCGGCCGATCAGCCCGCCGGCCAGGCGCACGGTCGTGATGGGCGACGGCCGAAAGCGCGGCTCGTCGAAGAACTGGCGATAGATGGATTCCATCACCGGATGCGAGACGTCGAGCGCGGTCAGGTCCAGCAGCTCGAACGGCCCCATGCGAAAGCCGGCCTGCTCGCGCATGACGGCGTCGACCTGGGCGAAGGTGGCCACGCCCTCCTGCGCCACGCGCAGGCCTTCGGTATTCATGCCGCGGCCGGCGTGGTTGACGATGAAGCCGGGCATGTCCTTGGCGCGCACGGGCGTGTGGCCCATGCGGCGCGCCAGGTCCGCCAGCGCATCGCCCACTTCCGGCGCGCTGCGCAGGCCGTCGATGACCTCGACCACCTTCATCAGCGCAACCGGGTTGAAGAAGTGATAGCCGGCCACGCGCTGCGGACGCTTGCAGGCGGCCGCGATGGCGGTGATGGACAGCGACGACGTGTTGGAAGCCAGGATGCAGTCTTCGGAGACCACCCCTTCCAGCGCCGCGAAGAGGTCGCGCTTGACGTCGAGCCGCTCGACGATGGCCTCGACCACGAGCTGGCAGGCCGACATGTCGGTCAGCGCGGTGGCCGATTCCACGCGCTCGAGCGCCGCCTGCGCGTCAGCCGCGGACAGCTTGCCCTTCTGGGCCAGCTTCTCCCAGGTCTGGCGCAAGGATTCGCGCGCCGCCGCGATGGCGTCGGCGCTGGTGTCGTACAGGCGCACCCGCAGGCCGGCCTGCGCCGCGATCTGCGCGATGCCGCGCCCCATGGCCCCGGCGCCCACGACGCCGATGGTTTGAATCTCCGTCATCAACTTTCTCCTGCCTCTATTGGAATGGATCGTGCGCCTGGCGCGGTCAGCGCGACGGGGCGGCGCCATGCCGCCCCGGGGGTCGCGTCAGCTCCGGGTCTGCGCCAGCGCCTGGATTTCTTCGGCCGACAGTCCCAGCTTTTCGGACAGGACCTGCTCGGTGTGCTCGCCCAGCATGGGCGGGGCGCGGCGGTACTCGACCGGGCTGCCGGAAAACTTCAGCGGGCTGGCGGCCATGGGCACGGTGCCCGCCGCCGGGTGCGGCAGCTCGCGCTTCATGTTGCGGGCCAGCACGTGCGGATCTTCGTAGACCTGGTCCAGCGTGTTGATCGGACCGGCCGGCACGCCCACTTTTTCCAGCGCGGCCAGCCAATGGTCGCGCTCGCCCGTGGCCATGCGTTCGGCCAGGAGCGGCACGAGTTCCTCGCGGTTCTTGACGCGCTGCGGGTTGGTCGAAAAGCGCGGGTCGGCGGACAGTTCGGGCAGGCCGATGGCGCCGCAGTAGTTGCGGAACTGGCTGTCGTTGCCGACGGCCACGATGAGGTGGCCGTCGCTGGCCGCGAACACCTGGTAGGGCACCAGGTTCTGGTGTGCGTTGCCGGCACGGCGCGGCGCCACGCCGGAGGTCATGAAGTTCAGGTTCTGGTTGGCCAGCATGGCGACCTGGCAATCCAGCAGGGCCATGTCGATGTGCTGGCCCAGGCCGCTGCGCGCACGCTCGTGCAGGGCCGCCAGGATGCCGACGGTGGAATACATGCCGGTCATCAGGTCGGCCACGGCCACGCCCGCCTTCTGCGGGCCGCCGCCCGGCAGGTCGTCGCGCTCGCCGGTGATGCTCATCAGGCCGCCCATGCCCTGGATCATGAAGTCATAGCCGGGGCGGCTGGCGTAGGGACCCGTCTGGCCGAAGCCGGTGATCGAGCAATAGATGAGGCGCGGATTGAGCTCTTTCAGGCTGGCGTAGTCCAGGCCGTACTTGGAAAGGCCGCCGACCTTGAAGTTTTCGACCAGGATGTCGCTCTGCAAGGCCAGTTCGCGCACCAGCTCGGCGCCGCGCGGCGACGCGATATCCAGCGCCACCGACATCTTGTTGCGGTTGGCCGACAGGTAATAGGCGGCCTCGGTAGTGTCCCGGCCCGCTTCGTCCTTGAGGTACGGAGGCCCCCAGGCCCGCGTGTCGTCGCCCGAACCGGGCCGTTCGATCTTGATCACCTCGGCGCCGAGATCGGCCAGGTTCTGGGTGCACCAGGGACCCGCCAGCACACGGGTCAGATCCAGCACACGTATGCCGGTTAGGGGAGCGGGACGTTGCGACATCTGTAATCTTTTCGCTAGAAGGGAAATGAGAACTTCCGGCCCGCGCCGTTGCGCAGGCCAGACTGGAATTCCGTCATGCCAGAAGGCGGCCCGCGCGGGCCGCCTCCCGATCAGCATTCGTCAGACTGGATATTAGCCTTTCGAACGCATTGGCCGGCTTGCGGCCGGCGGAAAATCAGGAATGGGCCTTGATGGTCTCGCGCGCGATCACCAGTTGCTGGATCTGCGACGTGCCCTCGAAGATGCGGAACAGGCGCACATCGCGATAGAAGCGCTCGACCGCGTACTCGGACATGTAGCCCGCGCCGCCGTGGATCTGCACCGCGCGGTCTGCCACGCGGCCCACCATCTCCGTGGAGAAAAGCTTGCAGCAGGCGGCCTGCATGGTGGTGTTCTCGCCGCGGTCGCGCATGCGGGCGGCATCCAGCACCATGCAGCGGGCCGCGTAGAGCTCGGCCTGGCTGTCGGCGATCATCGCCTGGATGAGCTGGAATTCGGCGATGGGCTGGCCGAACTGCTTGCGTTCGGTGGCGTACTTCACCGCGTCGCGCAGCAGGCGGTCGGCGATCCCCACGCAGAGCGCGGAAATATGCAGGCGGCCCTTGTCCAGCACGCGCATGGACGTGCGGAAGCCATTGCCTTCTTCCCCGCCCAGCAAGGCGCTGGCCGGCACGCGGCAGTTGTCGAACACGACGTCGCTGGTCAGCGCCCCGGCCTGGCCCATCTTCTTGTCCGGCTTGCCGATGATCAGGCCGGGCGTGCCGGCTTCGACCAGGAAGCACGAAATGGAACTGGCCCGGCGCTCGGGCGCGGTGCGGGCCATGACCGAGAACAGGCCCGCGATGGGCGCATTGGTGATGTAGCGCTTGGTGCCGTTGAGCACGTAGAAATCCCCGTCGCGCTCGGCGGACACGCGCAGCGACATGGCGTCGGAGCCGGCGTCGGGCTCGGTCAGGGCGAACGACCCGATCAGCTCGCCGCTCGCCAGCTTGGGCAGATAGCGCGCACGCTGCTCGTCGGTCCCGGCCAGCACGATGGCCTGCGAGCCGATGCCGATGTTGGTGCCGGCCAGCGAACGGAACGCGGGCGAGGTCTGGCCCAGTTCGAACACGACGCGGACCTCTTCTTCCATCGTCAGGCCCAGGCCGCCGAAGTCCGGCGAGATGGACAGGCCGAACAGGCCCAGGTCGCGCATTTCATTGACGATGTCGGGCGGCACCTGGCCGCTGGCGGCCAGTTCGTCTTCGGCGGGAATGAGGCGCTCGTGCACGAAGCGGCGCACGGCGTCGATCAGAAGATTCAGGGTTTCGGTATCGAGGGCCATGAGGGAAGTCTCACTATGTTGTATGCGGATTCGGGTCGAGGATCGGTATGGCGGCGCGTTCAGGCGCGCATGCCGCCCACCAGCAGATCGAAGTAGCCGGCGGCGATGGTTTCGGCGCTGTCGCCCTGGCCGGGCTTGTACCAGCGCACCATCCAGTTCAGCATCGAGAGCACCGCGCGGCCCGTGGCGGCCACGTCCTGCGCACGGAACGCGCCTTCGGCCACGCCTTGGGCGATGACCGCGCGCAGGCGCTTTTCGTAGCTGTCGCGCAGTCGGGCGGCGTCCTCACGTTCGGACAGCGCCATGCCGGAATAGCCGACCAGCATGGTCACGAACTCGGCGTGGTGCTGCTCGAAATACCGGGCGTGGCCCACCATGAACGCGCGCAGGCGCGCCACGCCGCCCTCGGCGCCGGCCACGTCGCGGCCGACGGTCTGGGTCAGTCCGTTCAACACCTCAAGAATGATGGCGTCGTAGATGTCCTGCTTGGTCGGGTAATAGTGATAGATGGCCGCCTTGGACACGCCGAGGGCGGCGGCCAGGTCCGAGATCGAACTGCCGTCGTAGCCGCTGCGGGCAAACAATTTGGCGGCTTCTTCCAGGATGCGTTCGCGCGGGGCGGCCAGCGTGGGGGGCCGGCCGGCGCGGGCGCGTTTCTGGGCGGGAGGGGCGGTGATCGCCATGACAGCCTTTGGAGGGGCGGCGCGGGGCCCGGGGGGTTCTGGCGAACCGCCATTGACAGCCGTTCCGCGCATGCCGTTAAATAAAGATTAATTAATTACCGGACGGTCGGTAGGTAATTAATATACTCCAAAAACTACGACGAGACGACGCCCATGCCCCATCCCCTCGTGACTGATTTGTATGGCCAGATGTCCCTGCCGGTCATCAGCGCCCCGATGTTCATCGTCTCCAACCCCAAGCTGGTCATCGCCCAGTGCACGAGCGGCATCGTCGGATCGTTTCCGGCGCTGAACGCGCGGCCGCAGACGTTGCTGACCGACTGGCTCGACGAGGTCCAGGCGGGCCTGGCTTCGCACCGCGAAGCCAACCCGGGCGACCGCGTCGCGCCGTTCGCCGTCAACCAGATCATCCACCAGTCCAACGACCGGCTGGAACAGGACCTGGCCGTGTGCGCCAGCCACCGGGTGCCCCTCATCATCACCAGCCTGCGCGCCCCCGGCGACCTGGTGAAGGGCGTGCACGACTGGGGTGGCAAGGTCTTCCATGACGTGACGACGATCCGCCATGCCGAAAAGGCGCTGGAAGCGGGCGTCGACGGCCTGATCCTCGTGTGCGCGGGCGCGGGCGGCCACGCCGGCACCCTGAGCCCCTTCGCCCTGATCTCCGAGGTGCGCCGCTTCTACGACGGCCCCCTGATCCTGTCCGGCGCCATCACCTCCGGCGCGCACATCCTGGCGGCGCAGGCCATGGGCGCCGACTTCGCCTACATGGGCACGCGCTTCATCGCCAGCGAGGAAGCCAACGCCAGCGAAGGCTACAAAAGCGCCATCGTCGAGGCCAGCGCGTCGGACATCCTGTACACGCCCTTCTTCACGGGCATCCCGGGCAACTACCTGAAGGCCAGCATCGCCGCCGCCGGCCTGGACCCGGCCAACCTGCCCGCGCCGGACAGCGGCGCATCCAATTTTGGGTCCACGCGCGTCAAGCCCTGGAAGGACATCTGGGGCGCGGGCCAGGGCGTGGGCGGGATCGCCAGCGTCGAACCGACCCGCACCATCGTCGACACCCTGCGGCGCGAATACGCCGAGGCGAAAGCCCGCCTGGCGGCGGGGCCGCACGCATGAGCGCCGGCCTGAAGGTGCAGCGGGAGGGCGCCGTCCTCACGCTGGTCATCGACCGCCAGGACCGTCGCAACGCCCTGGACACCGCCACCTATGCCGCGCTGACCGAGCAGATCTCGCTGGCAAGCGCGGACGTGGCGGTCTCGGCGGTCATCCTGACCGGCGCCGGCGAACACTTCACCGCGGGCAACGACCTGCGCGACTTCCAGGCCGAACGCGGGACGGGCGACAGCGCGGGGCTGACCTTCCTGCGGGCGCTGACCACGGCCGACGTGCCGGTCATCGCCGCGGTCGAAGGCTACGCCATCGGCATCGGCGTCACCCTGCTGCAGCACTGCGATTTTGTCCACATCGGGGAAGGCGCCACCCTGCGCATGCCGTTTGTCGCGCTGGGCTTGTGCCCGGAGGGCGCATCCAGCCTGCTGATGCCGCGCCTGGCCGGCCGCCGGGCGGCGCAGTGGCTGATGCAGGGCAAGGCGTTCACGGCGCAGGACGCCCTGGAAGCCGGCCTGGCCACCTCGGTCACGCCCAAGGGCCAGGCGCTGGACGCCGCCCGGGCCACCGCCGCCGACCTGGCCAGCCAGCCCCCCGCCGCGCTGCGACTCACCAAGGCCATGATGAAGCGGGCGGACCGCCAGGCCATCCAGGAAACGCTGGACTACGAAGCCCAGCAGTTCCGCGCCCGCCTGCAGACCGACGAGGCGCAGGCGGCGTTCGCCAGGTTCTTCAAGAAGTAGCGCGTCAGAACGGCGAATCGGGCCGGAAGTTCGGCGCCCGGCGTTCGCGCAGGGAATTGATGCCCTCGCGCACGTCCGGGCCGCCAAAGCCCATGAATTCCAGCGCCAGCGACGTATCGAAGGTCGGTCCGGCCATGCGCAGCCAGTTGTTCAGCGAATATTTGGTCCAGCGGATGGCGGTCTGGGACCCCGCCGCCAGCTTGTTGGCCACCTCGAACGCCTTGGCGACCAGTTCGGCCTCGTCCACGCACAAGGACACCAGGCCGATGCGCTCGGCCTCCTCGCCGGACACCGTTTCGCACAGCATCAGGTAGTACTTGGCCTTGGCCATGCCGCACAGGAGCGGCCAGACGATGGCGGCGTGGTCGCCCGCCGTGACGCCCAGTCGGGTATGGCCGTCGATGATCCGGGCATCGCGCGCCGCGATCGAGATGTCGGCCAGCAGGCCCGCCACCAGCCCCGCCCCCACCGCCGCGCCGTGCATGGCGGACACGATGGGCTTGCTGCAGTTGATGATGTTGTAGACCAGGTCGCGCGCCTCGCGCCAGACGCGGGTGCGCACGTCGAAGTCATCCGCCATCTGCTGCACCAGCTCCAGGTCGCCGCCCCCCGAGAAGCCCTTGCCCTCGCCCCGGATCACCACCACCCGCGTGTCCGGATCGGTGTCGATGTCGCGCCAGATATCGGCCAGCTCGCGGTGCATCCGGTCGTCGGCCGTGGACAGCTTGCCGGGCAGGCCGCCCTTGGTCCCCATGATGAGTTCCAGCACGCCGCCGGGGTGGCGGCGCAGCTTCAGGGATTCATAGGCTGAATAGTGTTCCAGCGTAATGTCGGTCATTGTCTGCTCCGGATCGTCTCTTGGTTGTTCGGCGGACCGCCCACGGCAGCCGCGTTTTTGCGCACTATAGTGGATACGCCGCCCCCGCCACGACGATTCCTCCCGGAGCCTCAGCCCATGAACACCCCCGCCGCCCCCATTGACCGCGCCGCGCTGCCCGCCCTGTTCGCCCCGCGCGCCCAGGACACGCATAAGGGCAGCTTCGGCACCGTGGGCGTGGTGGGCGGCGGCCCGGGCATGACGGGCGCCGCCCTGCTCGCCGCCCGCGCCGCCCTCAAGACCGGGGCCGGCAAGGTGCTGGTGGGGTTTGTCCAGGACACCCCGCCCCTGCCCTGCGACCCGATGCAGCCCGAATTGATGCTGCGCGACTTCCGCTCCCTGCTCGAAGAGGACTGGGGCGTCACCGCCTGGGTCGCCGGTTGCGGCATCGCCACGGGCGCGCTCGCCGCGAACGCCCTGTCGGAATTGTTCGTGCTGCGGCGCGGAAATCCGCTGGTGCTGGACGCCGACGGCCTGAACCTGCTGGCCCAGGGCGAGATCCGTCCGACGTGGGGCGCGGGGCCCGTCGTCTTGACGCCCCACCCCGCCGAAGCCGGCCGCCTGCTCGCGGTCGCCACGGCCGAGGTTCAGCGCGACCGCCCCGCCGCCGCCCGCGAACTGGCCCGCCGCTACCAGGCCTGGGTGGTACTCAAGGGCGCCGGCACGGTGGTTTGCGCCCCCGACGGCGCTTTGCGTGTGAACACCAGCGGCAATCCGGGGCTGGCCACCGCCGGCACCGGCGACGTGCTGGCCGGCATGCTGGGCTCGCTGCTCGCCCAGAAATTGCCGCTCGACCAGGCCGTCCACGGCGCCGTCTGGCTGCACGGCGCGGCGGCCGATGCGCTCGTCGCCCGGGGCATCGGCCCCATCGGCCTGACCGCCAGCGAACTGGCGGATGCGGCCCGCGCACTGCGCAACGGCGGCTAAGTCCATGTCGCATAAACATTTTTACAACATACTAGGGTTTTCCCTGAAAAGCGCATTGCTTTTGCTCTAGGGTTATCCCTATAATGGTTTACCCCAAGACGAAACGGACTGGAGCAAACCATGAGCGAACTGACCTTGAACAACACTGCCCGCCTGACCGACGCGCTGGAGCGCGACCTGCTCCGCGGCGCCCTCGAAAACCAACCCAATTCCCACCCGCTGACCAGCCTGAAGAAGGCCGGCCAATCCGTGATCGCAGCCGTTGCCGCCGTGTTCGCGTTCATCGACGAAGTGAACGAATCGATGAACAAGGCACGCGCCGCCAGCTCGCGCTTCTCCGGATCGCAGTGGTAACAACAGCCGCGCCGGGCTGATTCGCGACAGATCTCCCGCGAATCAGCCCGGCGCGCTGCCGTTGCGCCGCCCGCCTGCCCCTCGGCACGCGCCCGTCGCAACGCTTCGGCGCCCCCGCTCCCTCTCCGGCGCCATCGCGCCGCGTACGGCCCCAGGAGGGGCCGCGCGGCGCCCTCTCTCTCCCCTTCTCGGCGTTTTCCCTAGCGCCTCGTTCGCCGCTGCGCATTGACAGCGCGCGAAGCCCCTACCGATAATCGGCCCCTTGCCGTCGTGCCTGGCGACGAATTCCCCGCGAGCCCGCTGGACGACACTGCCGTCCCCTGGTCGCGACACGCCATCAAGCACGATCCGGTTCGTTCCCCATCCGGAGTTGTCACCATGAAGTTGCGCACCACCCTGGCCCTTGTGGCCGCCGCCATTCCCCTGGCAGCCGCCCAAGCCCAGTCGCTGAAGATCGGCCTGTCGGCCGAGCCCACTTCGGCGGACCCCCACTACCACAAGATGACG
>Ga0182739_1001276_pt1 | contig 27132 bp, 24 predicted proteins | sample eDN5th30CBELigBY_FD_128873 | JGI IMG/M metagenome (GOLD analysis project Ga0182739, IMG submission 128873) | Enriched backyard soil microbial communities from Emeryville, California, USA - eDNA 5th pass 30_C BE-Lig BY (version 2) (version 2) | ecosystem: Environmental > Terrestrial > Soil >... | reverse complement strand
GTCTCCCTGATCTCGACGTCGATCGAGATGCCAGAAGGCAGCGCCTGCGCCTGGGCGTGGGCCAGTCCGAAGCAGCAATCGTGGACCCTGGCATTCGCCGAGCCACGGTGGTCAGCCTCGCTCTTGTCTCCGCGCGGCTGGCAGAGACTGCCCCAAAGGGCGGCAGCAGCCTCGAAGCTCCCCATCCGCAGCATGACCGCATGGGCCAGCGGCTGAAAAACGGCGAGCGTGACCGCAAACAGCGCGACCGTCAGCGCGAGCGAACGCAAGCGTGAAAATGGCTGCTTCGCGACCATGGTGAATCTTAGGCGCGCGACGCCCGAAGCTCAAGTATTTGCAGTTGCCCCAAGCGCGACATAATTGCGGGCAGCGGCCGCGCCGCCCGGCGGTGGATGCGATCAATGCCTCTGCGGGTTTGCCGGCGTGTGAGCTTCGCCGCTCATCTCCACGAGTTCACCGAAAGTAGCAAAGCGCGCGACGCGCTGCGGGTCGATCCTGGCTTCTGCGGCAGCCATCGCCGCGGACAACCGGTCTGCCTGCGCCTGGGACAAGCCGAGACGCTGCAACGTCGAGACATCCTTCAGGGCATCGCCGCCGCAGGCAACGACGGCCCAATGGCCATCACTCTCGCGAAGGAAGGCGCGACCTGCCAAGTCGCCCTGTACCCATCCGACGACAGCCGCTTTTCCCTCGACGACAATCGGATCGAGCAACAGGCGCGAGTCGGGCTTCTCGAACGTGCTGGAGAGCAAACGGCTAATCGCCGCCGCCGAGTCGCCAGGCGCCGCTGAGGGCGATGTCTGAGACCAGGACCCGCCCGACGGCAGTAGCGCCGCCAGGGACGCCAGCAGGGCGAGGATCACCCGCATCAGAACTTCGCCTTCAGACCGGCGAAGATGCTGAATGGCGTGCCTTGGAGCGGTGGATTGAGACCCGAATTGTCTGCGATGTAATATTGATTGAACAGGTTCTGAACGTTCACGAACACCTCGGCCTTGCCTTGGAAGTTGTACCCCGCCGAGAGGTCGGTCACGGTGAAACTGTTGAGCGGCAGTGTATTGTCATTGTCGCCCCACGACTGTCCGATCCAGCGGAACCGCGCCATGGCACGCCAGCCCCGCGGATCGCTGTACGACAGCGTCGCCGCCGCCTGCTGCGTCGGAATGCCGGCCTGCTGGCGGCCGATGCTGAGGGGATCGTACTGATTCTCGACGATCTTGGAACTGACCGTCGTATAGTTGGCTTCGGCCTTCCAACCCGGCGCGATCTGCCAGCCGATCTGCGCCTCGATGCCCTGCACGACGGCCTTGCCGGCGTTGATCTGCTGCGTGCCGAAGAAGAAGCCGGGCGGAAGCTGCCCAAAGCCGAGGTTGCGAGTCGTGATGAGGTTGCTGACCTGTTGATAGTACGCAGTGAACTGGCCGGTTACAGGCCCCCAGTTGACGTCGAATCCGGCCTCGAAGCCCCACAGCTTCTCGGGCGTGAGTTGGGCGTTGGGCAGAAAGATGCCAAAGGGCACGCTGAAGGAACGATAGAGGTTGTCGAGTGTCGGCGCGCGGAAGGCGGTATAGCCGGCACCGCGCACGCTGACATTCGGCGTGACGTTCCACTGCATCGACAGGCGTGGATCGAAGCTGGTCGCCGTCGTGCTCGACACCAAGCCCGCTCCACCCGGAGCGCCGTCGTAGCCATCATAGTTCAGGAAGGTCTGCAGACGGCCGCTCATGAGGACCTGGAAGTCCTTGACCGGAGAGACGTCGACCTGGGCGAAGGCTCCAATGAACTGCTGCTTTCCACCGCCGGAATACTGCTGCGTGAGGGCGCCCGTCTGGTTGAAGATCAGGGCAGTGTCCGTACCCGAGATCCACTGGAAGTCCGCACCGACGCTGATCAGCCGAATCACATCGTTGACGCGGGTCGACAGCTGGAGCGAGCCGCCGGTACTGAAGACCGGCGTGGTATGCTCGTTTTGCAGGTAGGCAGCCTGGCCCGTCTGGAAGCCGAACGGCGTCGCCGCGTTGTTGGTCAGGAACCGGCTCTGCTCGTGGAAAGCCGTCACCGTGAGATCGTAGTCGCCGAACTTCTTCGTCAGGGAGCCTGCAAGGTCGTAGATCTGCTGATTGTTGGTCTGTACCGGGATCATCAACACCTGATTGTTGCTGTGCACGTTGACGCGAAGATTGGCCGTCAGGGTGGGGTCTGGGTTGATATAGACCGAAGCCTGCCCGTTCAGGGCATTGAACGAAGTCGGTACGTAGATCGGTCCATAGGCGGGCTGGATCTGGTTGAAGCCGGCCGTGCCCCAGGCGTCGAAATTGGCCCGCATCGACACGCTGTCGGAGAGAACGAAATCGGCGAAGCCGTCGCCGCGATAGGTGCCATAACTGCCGCCGCCGCCCGACGCGCCGACCGACGCCTTGACCGACTTGCTGGGCTTGCGCGTCACGATGTTGATCACCCCGCCCATCGCGTAGTTGCCCCAGAGGGAGGCGCCGGCGCCACGGACGACCTCAACGCGCTCGATGTTCTCCATGGGCACGCGGTTCCATTGCACGTAGCCAAAGAACGGATCGTTGATCGGAATGCCGTCGAGCATGACGAGGGCGCGCACGACGTGATGGCCGCCGCCCAGGCCGCGCATGGAAATGAAGTTCGCCGTCGGATGGACTTGGTAGCTTGCCGTCAGGGGCAGGTTGATGCCGGGTACGGTGCGCAGCACGTCATCGAGCGATTGTGCGGGCACCTGCTCGATCTCCGTCTTGTCGACGACGGTGACGCTCATCGGCTGATCGGCCAGCGTTCGCTCGCTACGCGTGGCACTGACCACGACGGGCGCCAGCCTGAGTTCCGTGCCCGCGCCTGTCGCTCCGGGGGCAGTTGGCATGGCCGGCGACTGCACCGGGCCGGGGGCAGTCTGGGCGCGAGCAATGGTCGGAACGAACGCGAGGCTGGCTAGGGCGACCGCTGTCGCCTTGAGAATCGTGGACATGATGTCTTCCTTCGAATGAGACGACGAGACGCGGCGAGAGGCCGACCGCGCCGGTTCGGGTTCAGACGAGGAAAGGAGGGGCGCGGGGCTGGCGGGGATCGCCGCGGATGCCCGACGAAGCGACGGAGTGAGGTGCGACGGGCTTGCTCGATCTCGCGAGGAAGCGGTCGACGCGTGGGCCGACCCCGCCGTGATCGACCAGCATCCAGGTGTTCGGGACACCGAGACAGCACTCATGAGCCTTGCCGGCGGACGGTGCCGGCATGCCGGTGTCCGCATCCGTCTTCCCCATGGCCTGACAGAGGACCGGCCAAAGCGCTTGCGCCGCGAGTCCATCGGCTGCGATCTCGTCGCTCCACGCGACCCGCATCGAGACGGCATGCGCGAGCGGCAGTAAGGCATTGAGCGTGATGGCGAACAGCGCCGCAAAAAGCGCAATCGGCCGCCCGGTCGAAGGAATCCGGTTCGGCACGGCCTTGCAGGTGCTGAGAGCGGTCATCCGCAGTGTTGGAGGAGAAGCGCGCGCATCGAGGATGGCGCACTAGACCATGGCATTGCGACGGCGCTCCAGCGCACAGGCGATTGAGAGTCCGCCAAAGGTGTTTGAGCAGGTGCCATCCGAGGCTTAGAGTACGGCCATGGGTTTGCCTCCGTCCGCGAACGAGTCCCACGCCTCAAAGATTCGGCATGAGGATCTCGTCGCGTTCTCCCGGCTGGTCGGCAACGACTATCGGGCGATGGGTGCGGCGCTCGACGCGACGGCGACGATGGTCGCAGGCAAATTCAACCTGCGCGAAGTGCGGGCTGGACTTCTCGTCCACGCCTCCGACGCCCGGTATGAACACACCGTGACGACACAGATGGAGAAGAACCAGAGCCTCAACTTCTCGATTGTCCTCAGTGGCGGATGGCAGGCGACGCTTGGGGGGACATCGCTCGCCAGCGGCGCCGGACCGAGTGCCACCACCTTCGTGCTGTCGGAACCGGATCTCTGGCAGAAGCATGCGGTTCGAGGAGGTCACGCGCGCATGGTCAACGTGATGGCATCGCCAGAATGGCTGGAAGCAAGCATCCTCGACGGCAGCGGAGCGGATAGCGTTTCGATGGCATCGCTCACGCGCCGGCACAGGCTGCACGCCCATTGGCGCCCGTCGGCGAGGCTCGTGGGATTGGCCGACCGGGTCCTCGGCACACCGCTCTACGCCGCTGGACTGCAGAAGCTCTATCTCGAAAGTCGCGCTATCGACATCGTCCTGGAATCCCTCTCCCTATTGGTCGAATCGCGCTACCCGGTCGGGAGCAGCGGTCGTCCGGGCGACCACCGGCGGATGTGGGCGGTGCGCGAAAGGCTGGACCACGCAACGCACGAGACGCCGTCGCTCTCCGAACTCGCGCGTGAGGCAAGCGTGAGCACGCGCACGCTGCAACGCCAGTTTGCCGCGGTGCACGGCATCGCCATCTTCGAGTACGTGAGGTCGCGTCGGCTCGACCGGTCGCGGCGCCTGCTGGAGCGCGAGGGCATCAGCGTCGCGCAGGCTGCTTACGAAGCCGGTTACTCGAGCGCGGCCAACTTCGCCACGGCCTTCAGGCGCCGGTTTGGCCTCTCTCCCCGCCAGGCCCGCGACGGCGTCTGACGAAGACGGCGGCACTTCGCTCCCTGCCCGCGGGAACCGCCTGCCCCAGACGTCACGGCATCACCGGCGCCCGAACCTGGCGAACGCAGTTCGCCCCGCCTTCTCCGCATCGGCAACGAAATCGGTAAACATGCCTTCGATCAGCATCCTGACCTCCGCGGGTGCGCGTTGGGGCGTGCCTGCCGAATAGGGAGGTTTGGGATCGTACTCGGCGATGAGCTGGACGCCTTCCGCGTACTGACGGTCCCGCAAATGCCCCACCATAGTGAGGCCGAAATCGATGCCCGCCGTCACCCCCCCGCCCGTGATCCTGTTGCGATCAACGACGACCCTCCCCTCCGCAGGCGTCGCGCCGAAGATGGGCAACAGCGCCTTGGTGGCCCAGTGGGACGTCGCCTCGTATCCCTCAAGCAGTCCGGCCGCCCCCAGGAGCAGCGAGCCGGTGCAGACCGACGTGACGTACTTCGCCCGGCTCCCGCGATCCTTCAGGAAGAGCATCGTCGCGTCGTCTTGCATCGCCGCGAGCGTGCCCTGCGAGCCGCCGGGCACGCAGACGATGTCCAGGTGACTCGGGCATTCGTCGAAGGTCATGGAGGGCACGACGGCAAGTCCGGTGTCGCTCTGCACCGGGTCTCTCGTCTTGGCGACCAGATGGACCTTTGCGCCCATCAGGCTCGTCAGCATGTGATGAGGACCGACCATGTCGAGCGCGGTGAATTGCGGATAGATCAGGAAAGCGATCTGCTCAGATCCCATCCAGTGGGCGGGCATGGACGACATGTCGTGAGGCGACCCGTTTGCGGCTCCGGCCGGCGGCTCGCCGCCGCCTGTCTGTTGCGCCAGGAGATCTCCTGGCGAATGAGCGACCGCCGCGGCAACGGCGGCCGCGGCGGAGAATTGACGGCGTGTCATAGGCATGGCGGACCTCCCGTTAGAACTTGAAGGCCACCTGGCCATAGATCGACAGCGGGGCTCCGGGTGCGACCTGGCCGCCGAGCCAGCTGTACGGAACGAAATACTGGTTGTTCGTCAGGTTCTTGGCCGACACGACGGCCCGGATTTTCTCGTTCTCGTATCCGATCTTGGCATCGATCGTATAGTAACCGGCGGTCTGCCAGAGATTGGCCGCATCCACATACTGGTTGGAGGCGGCGTAGATACCCGCCCCCAGGCTGAGTCCCCGCACCACGCTCTCGTCGAACTGGTAGTTCAGCCAGAAGCGACCGGAGTGTTCCGGGACGAAGGGCAGCCGATAGCCGGCCGGAATACCGGGCCCGGCGGAGTCGGTGAAGAAGGCATTCGTGTAGCCGTAGCTCGCCAGCACGCTCCAGTTCCGGTTGGGCTGGTAGAGGAAGTCGGCTTCGAAACCGCGAGACGTCTGCTGGGAGAGGGTAGCGGAAACGGCGGTCAGCCGGACCGGAACGTTCGTGCGCTCGATCTGGAAGAGCGCCATGGTGCCGGTGAGAGTATCGTTGATGTTGAGCTTCACCCCCGCCTCGTACTGCGTGGAAAACTCGGGGGCCGGCTGGGCGAAGGTCTGCGAGAACGGCACCCACTTCATACCCTGGGAGTAGCTGCCGTACAGGGACAGCCCCTTGACCAGATCGACGACGATGCCGGCGCGGGGAAGCAGCCGGGTCGCTTGGGTCACGCGCGTCACCATGGCACCGGTGGCGAACTCGTTATAGGTGATGTCGATCGACGCCAGGCGGGCACCGGCCAGAACATGGAAGCGGTCGTTGATCGTCGACTGCAACTGAGCATAGAAGCCCGTCGTCAGATACGTGTTGTTGAAGTTGAAGAACGAAACGCCTTCCCCGCGTCCCGGCACCGGGAAGGTGTAGGGCGTCGTGAACGACGGGTTCTGCAGGTTCACGAGGGAGGGCGTGCAGCCGAACCCGATGAGAAAGCAGAAGTTGCCGTTCGTGTCGACGTTCATGAACCCCCAGTCGGTGACGCGGCTGAAGTCGCCACCGATCAGCAGCGTGTTCTTCGTCGACTCCGTCGAGAACTTCGCCTGAACCGTCGGATTGAGGCTGATCTCCTGCTGCTGGTCGTACACCTCGATGTTGTTGACGTCGAATGTCGACGGCGGGAACAACGGGGTGCCCCCGGTGCCCGTGGCATCGAGGAAGGCGCTTTGGGAGTTCTGCTGCATCTCCGACCTGCTCCACCGCGCCTTGACGTTGACCGACCAGACATCGTCGATGCGATGGTCCAGGGTTCCGGTCACGCCATACATCTTCGAGTAGCTCGGCATGATGTTGGGATCACCGAAATACAGGTTCCGGTTGACAGTGTAGTCTCCAGTGACCGTGCCGCTGACCGGCAAGCCGGGATATGCTTGTTGGTAGGCCTGCGACACGAAGCCCTGCAGCGTCAGGGTCGTGTCCGTCTTGTTGGTCAGCGTAAGCGTCGGGTTGACGCTGAAGCGGCGGGAATTCAGGACGTCGATGAAGCTGCTGCTCCCGGTGTACTCGGAGGTGAGCCGAAACAGCACCGTCTTCTCGTCGTTCAGGGGCTGGTTCACGTCGACGTAGGGGTTGGCGTACCAGTAGCTGCCGAACGTCGTGCCGAATTGATACTTCGCCGTGTCGGTCGGCATCTTCGAGACGACGTTGAGCACCCCGCCGACCGGTGCGCCGGCGCCGCCGCCGTAGACGACCGCGCTGGGTCCCTTCAGGACCTCGACGCGCTCGACATTCACCAGCCCGTCGCGGTCGCCCGCGATGAAAAGGTTGCCGGCAAAGCCGTCGGTCCAGAGTTCCGCGCCGAACCCCCTGATCTTCACTGGGGTCTGCTCGACATTGCCGATCATCCGTGTGTCGACGGGCTGCACGTTGCTGGCGTTCCGGACCGCGTCGCTGAGCGTTATCGAGAGCTGGCTGTCGATCAGGGAACGCGTGATGACGTTGATGTTCTGGGGCAGCTGTTCGATCGGCGTCGACGTCCTGGTGGATGATTTGGCCGTCAGAGCGCGAAATCCCTGGACCGGGCCAGCCGTCGTGTTTTCCACCGGAACCCCGGTTCCCTGCACGAGCACCGGCGGAAACTCGACGGGAGCAGCCGGGGGGCTGCCGCCTGTCTGCGCAAAGGCCGGCATCGAGAGGATCATCAGGCCAGGCGCAAGAAGAGGATGAGCCGAGAAAATGAAGTGGCGTCTCAGAGAGCGCCTCATCGCGCTACGGGGCATGGGAGTTCACCTTGAATTGGATTGATGTATGAGCCGCACGGGCTTGCGCCTGGCAGTGCGGAAACATGATCGGAATGGCTGGGAGGGTGACCGTCGGACAGACGGAGGGTCTCACCGGGACGATCGGTGATCGCCCTCAGGATCGCCGGCATGGGCACTTCCCCGAAGGACTGACGCGACACATCACGCACGCCATTGGGCGCCCGCGTTGCCGGAATGGAGTCAGTCGTTCAGAAGTGGGGGAGCTCGAGGCTGATTGGGCCCGTCGCGAATGGCGCCGGTCGAGGGATGATGGTGCGCCGGCGGGACGCGCGGCGCCGCCTCAGTGACCTCGACTTCGGTCGATGCGCCGGACGGCAGCGCCTGCGCCGGTGCATGGGCCAGTCCGAAGCAGCAATCGTGGACCTTTGCATTCGCCGGCCCCTCTGACTCACCCTCGCCCTTGTTGGCATTGGGCTGGCAGAGAGCGCCCCACAGGGCCGTGGCCCCCTCCAAGCCTCCTGTCCGCAGCATGACCGCGTGGGAAAGGGGCTGGAAGATTGCGAGGGTGATTGCGAACAGCGCCGCCGTCAGCGCCATCGAGCGCAAACGTGAAGTCGGCTGTTTGGCAATCATGTCAAAGTTTAGGCAGGTCCCTGACCAAACTCAAGGCAGCAAGCCGACGGCCGCGCTCGATCGCCTGCATTGCGGCACTGGCACAAAATATGCAGAATTTCAAAATAATGCATACGAAGTCTTCCCCACTATGGGCCGTGCTCCTGTTCTGGCCTGCCATCGGGGTCGCACAGACCACAGACCAGCCGCCGCCCCTGGCGCCCGGACAGGGACCGTCCAGCCCTGCCTCGCCAAACCCGACGGCGCAGGGCTACACCGGCGCCTCGACCGCGCTCCCCGCCATCACCGTCACCGCGCCGCGCGCGCTGGAAGCCGAGCCGACCGATTCGGCCAGCGAGCGCCGCGTGTCGGGCGAGACGCTGAACACGCGGCCCATCTCGCGCCCCGGCGAGATGCTGGAGGCGGTACCCGGCCTGATCGTCTCCCAGCACAGCGGCGAGGGCAAAGCCAACCAGTACTTCCTGCGCGGCATGAACCTGGACCACGGCACCGACCTCGCCATCTGGCTGGACGGCATGCCGATCAACATGCGGACGCACGGGCATGGGCAAGGCTATGCCGACCTGAACTTCCTGATCCCCGAACTGGTCGATCAGATGATCATCAAGAAGGGCCCCTACTATGCCGAGGAAAGCGATTTTGCCTCGGCAGGCTCGCTGCGCCTCTCCTACGCCAACCGGCTGGAGAATGCCGTGGTCCTGTCGACCGGCGGCAGCTTCGGCTACTGGCGGGCGCTGGCCGCGGGCTCGATGGCGGCCGGCTACGGCACACTGACCGCAGCCGGCGAAATCGTGACCTACAACGGACCCTGGCAGGTCGGGGACGACCTGAAGAAGTTCAACGGCTTCCTGCGCTACGCCGAGGGCGACACCGCCAACGGCCTCGCGATCACCGCGCTTGCCTACACGAATTCCTGGCACTCGACCGACCAAATTCCGGCCCGCGCCGTGGCCGACGGCAGCCTCGGACGTTATGGCGCCGTCGACCAGACCGACGGCGGCGACGCGCAGCGCTATTCGCTGTCGATGCGCTGGAGCCGCAGCGACGAGCGCACCGCCTCGAAAGTCGAGGCCTACGGCATCTACTCGACACTGAACCTCTACAACAACTTCACTTATTTCCTCGACGACCCGGTGAACGGCGACCAGTTCCAGCAGACCGACAAGCGCATGATCCTGGGCCTCAACGCCAGCCATCTCATGCGCCATTCGTTGGCAGGCTTCGCCTCGGAGACGACGGTCGGCACGCAGATCCGCTTCGACAATATCGGCGTCGGCCTGTTCAACACCCAGCAGCGGACGCCGTTCAACACGGTACGCTACGATCAGGTGACCGAGACCAGCGTCGCGATCTACGCCAAGAACACACTGCAATGGACCGACTGGCTGCGCTCGATCCTCGGCGTCCGCGGAGACTGGTTCACCGGCTCCGTCGCCTCCGACAAAGCGGCGAACTCCGGCAACGTCTCGGCCTTCCTCGCCAGCCCCAAGGCCAGCCTCATCTTCGGCCCGTTCGACAGGACCGAGTTCTTCGTGAATGCAGGCCTCGGCTATCACAGCAACGACCTGCGCGGCGCCACCATCACGGTCGATCCCAATGACAAGACCACGCCGGTCGCCTCGGTGCCGCTGCTGGTGCGCTCGCGCGGCGCCGAGGTCGGCGTGCGGACGCAGGCGATCAGGGGGCTCGATTCCGCTCTCGCCCTGTTCGTGCTCGATTTCGATTCCGAGCTCCTGTTCGTGGGCGATGCCGGCACGACCGAGGCCAGCCGCCCCAGCCGCCGCATCGGCGTCGAATGGACCAACCAGTACCGGCCGGTGCCGTGGGCGCTGCTCGATCTCGACCTCGCCTACACCCAGGCACGCTTCACCAACTCAGACCCGGCTGGCGACTTCATCCCGGGCGCACCCTCCTTCATCGCCTCGGCCGGCATCACGCTCGGCGCCGACACAGGCTGGTTCGGCGCGGTGCGCTGGCGCTATTTCGGGGTCCGCCCGCTGGTCGAGGATGCAAGCGTGACCTCCGATCCGACGTCGATCATCAATGCGCGGCTGGGCTACGTCTTCGACAGCGGCCTGAAGCTGCAGGTCGATGCCTTCAACCTGCTGAACACGCAGGCCAGCCAGATCGACTACTACTACACGTCGCGCCTGCCCAACGAAGGGCCCGACGGCGTGGCCGATCGCCACTTCCATCCGGTCGAACCGCTGGCCGTGCGCTTCACGATGGCCAAGGCGTTCTGACCAGCGTCGCCGTGGCATGCAGGATCGGCTCGACCACGGCGTGGCTGAACAGCCAGGTCTCGGCGTGGACCTGGTCGCCGTCCCGCCGGATCACCCGAGACAGCGAGATCGCGTCGGCAGCCTGCGCGGGCCGCAGCGCGGTCACGTTGAGGTGCGACACGCGCGTGTCGAGGCCCGCGGCGGCGCGCAACGACGTGTCGACCAGCGACAGCAAAGCCGCTGTCGTCCACTCGGCCCCGGCTGGCGGTGAGAAACGCAGGCGTATGTCCTGATCCTGGCATTCCTCGACGAACACGTCATGCCGGTCGGCGGCGGGCAGCGCGGCTTCGAGCCGCGCCTGAAGTTCCTCTTCGGTCATCGCCGCCACCCTATGCTATCTCCCGCCTCCATGTCCTTCCTCGATCACATCCGCCGGTGCAACAACGCCGACCTCAGCCAGTTCGAGCCATGGTTCGTAGGCACGCACCGGGCAGGCTTCGTCCATCGCGGCTTTGCGGCGGATATCCTGCAGGCGTCCGGCCTGTTCGAGCGAAGCCGGGACGTCTGGCACCTCGATCCACGCCTCGACACACCGCAGAAGCGCACCGCGGAGGTCCATGCCTTCCTGCTGGGCCTGCGCGCGGGCGGCCATTTCAACCGCCTGTGGCGCGAGGAGCAATATGCCGTGGCGCCGGCGGAGGGCACACCCTTCCTGATGGCGATGGAACGATCAGCCGTTCCGTGGTTCGGCGTGCGCGCGGGCGGTCCGCACATGACGGGCTACGTGCGCCGCGCCGACGGGCTGCACATCTGGGTGCCACGCCGCTCCTACGAGAAGCCGACCTTTCCCGGCCAGCTCGACAATACGGTGGCCGGCGGCCAGCCGGCCGGGCTCGGCCTGCACGAGAACCTGGTCAAGGAATGCGGCGAGGAGGCCTCGATCCCGCCCGAGCTTGCGCGGCAGGCCAAGGCGGTGAGCGTCGTCGCTTACTGGAACCAGTCGGGCCAGCAGTTGAAGCCCGACGTGATGACCTGCTTCGATCTCGAGCTGCCGCCGGACTTCACGCCGCGCGCCAACGATGGCGAGGTCCATTCATTCGATCTGTGGCCGGTGCAGCGGGTGTTCGAGACGGTGCGCGATACGGTCGAGTTCAAGTACAACTGCAATCTGGTGCTGATCGACTTCTTCGTGCGCCACGGCCTGCTGTCGGCCGACGACCCCGATTTCATCCCGATCGCCGCCGGCCTGCGGAGGCTGTCCCCTCCCCGAAGGGACGACGACGTGCGCAGTGCGCTCACGCCGGTGGCGTGATCTTCGCCTCCTGGATGACCTTGCGCCACTTCGCCGTCTCGGCGGCGAGGCGCTTGCCGTAGTCGGCGGCGCTGCCCCCCACCAGGACGAAACCGAGGTCGACCAGCTTCTTCGAGGTCGCGGGATCGGCGAGCAGTTCGTTGAAGGCAGCATTCAGCTTCGCGATGACCGGGTCGGGTGTGCCGCCGGTCGCCATGACGCCGAAGAACACCGCGCCCGTCAGGTCGGCCGGCAGGCCGGCCTCGGCCACGGTCGGCACGTCGGGCAGCATCGGCACCCGCTTGGCCGCTGCAACGACCAGGCCGCGCAGCCGTCCGTCCTTCACCGCGAGGCCGCTCGGCAGCAGCGTGTCGGAGAACAGCATCACATGGCCGCCCAGCACGTCCTTCAGCGCGTCGGCGCTGCCTTTGTACCCGACATGATCGAGCTTGATGCCGGTTGCGATCTTAAGTTGCTCGCCCCAGAGATGCGGCATGCTGGCGTTGCCGGCCGAGGCATAGGGGATCGGCGAGGTCTGTGCCTTCGCCCAGGTGAGGAATTCGGCCATCGTCTTGTAGGGGGCCTTCGGATTGCAGGCGAGCAGCAGCGGCATGTCGACGTAGCTGCAGACCGGCGCCAATTCCTTGAGCGGATCGTAGGGCAGCTTCAGGCCGAACGAGGTGTTCGTCGCCACCGGCGCCGGTGCGAGCAGGAGCGTGTAGCCGTCGGGCTTGGCCTTGGCGACGATCTCGGTGCCGATGATCGTGCCGCCGCCCGGCTTGTTGTCGACCAGCACCTGCTGGCCGAGCTTGTTCGTCAGATACTCCGCCGCGATACGCGCCGACGTGTCGGTCGCGCCACCCGGAGCGTAGGGCACGACGAAGCGGATCGGCTTGTCGGGGAAGGTCTCGGCCCTTGCGATCGACGGCGCGAGGCCCGTGAGCGTAAGGGCTGCGGCAGAGCCGAGCAGATGGCGGCGCTTCATTTTATTCCTCCCGGGATGTCTTCTCATCGTTCTTGGTTGCGGAGTATCTGCGACAGAACGAAGAAGAGCCAGCCTCTCGACCAGTCGAGGTACGGCATGCGAAGCTGCATGCGTGCAAATTCGCGAGGACCGGGTGGCCAAGGACGGGCAAGGGTTGGAACTGGGCAATGCCGACGAGGGTGCGGTCGCCGCGCTCGATTTCGTCAGTCAGGAATGGCTGGGCTTCGGCAAGCGATTCGCCGACTTCATCGCTGCCGCCGACGCAGAAGAGAAATGCCCGATGCTGCCGCTGGTCGCAGCCAGCCTCTTCCTCTCGATGTACTCGCCGGAAGGTCATGCCGCCGCGACGCGCCACCTCGCGCGCGCTCAGCAGATGACGGCAGGCGCGAGCCCTCGCGAGTTCGCGTGGCTCGGCGCCATCGAATTCTGGGTCGAAGGCGACACCGATCGCAGCCTGCAACAGTTCCGCAGGATTGTGGCCGAATGGCCGCGCGACCTGCTGGCCGGCAAGCTGGCGCAACTGCTGGCCTTCAACCGCGGCGAGGCCGAGACGCTGCTCGATGTCGGCGAGAAACTGCTCGCCGCCAATCCGGACAATCGTTTCGTGTGGGGCATGTATGCGTTCGGCCTAGAGGAGTGCAATCGCCTCGACGAGGCCGAGGCCGCGGCGCGCAAGGGGCTGGCGCTCGACCGCAACGATCCTTGGGCCCATCACGCCATCGCCCATTGCCTCGAAGCACGCGGCCACATGGTGGAGGGCGTCGCCTTCCTCAATTCGATGTCCGACACCTGGAGCGACTGCAATTCGTTCATGCAGACGCACAACTGGTGGCATCTTGCGCTCTTCCTGATCGACCTCGACCGCACCGAGGAGGCGCTGGCGCTCCACGACGAGCGCGTCTGGGGCGTGTGGAAGGAATTCTGCGAGGACCAGGCCAACGCCGTCTCGCTGCTGGCGCGCCTCGAGCTGCGCGGCGTCGATGTCGGCGGGCGCTGGGCAGACCTCGCGACCTACCTGAAGCCACGCCTGCACGAGCACCTCTCCGCCTTCCACGACGTCCACTATCTCTACGGGCTGGCGCGGGCCGGCGAGCGCAGCGCCGTCATCGAGATGCTGGCGAGCCTTGAAGATCGCGCCGCGCGTGCGAAACCCTTCGAGCGCGAGCTCTGGGCCGATTGCGTGGTGCCGCTGGCGCATGGACTGGCCGCCCACGCCGCGGGCGACATGCCGGCAGCCGCGCGCCTGATGGGTCAGGCGATGCCGCACCTGCGCTGCCTCGGCGGCTCGATCGCGCAGCGCGCTTTGTTCGGCGCCATCCATCTCGATGCGCTGAGCCGCGCCGGCTGGAACGATGCGGCGCTGGCGATCCTGCAGGCGGACGAGCACGAACGGCCCGGCGTGGCCTCGACCAAGCGCGCGCTGGCCGCGCTCTATCACCGGATCGGACGCACCGAACAGGCGCTCGCCGCCGAATACCAGGCCGAACAGCTCGCCCGCCACTATCGCGAAGCGGCGAACCGGACGGGAGAAGCGGCATGACGATGGATCTCACACAGGCGAGTGCCGACGAACTCGGCAAACTATACCGCAAGGGCAAGGCCTCCCCGGTCGAGACGATGAAGGCCGTGCTGGCGCGCGCCGAGCGCCTCGCGCCGGCGATCAACGCGCTCTGCCATGTCGACACGCGGTCTGCTCTGGCCGCGGCGCGCGCCTCGGAGAAGCGCTGGAAGAAAGGCGAGCCGCTCTCGCCGCTCGACGGTGTGCCGGTCTCGGTCAAGGAATTGGTGAGGGTGAAGGGCTGGCCCGCCTCGATGGGCAGCAAGCTCACCGACAAGGCGCCGGCCGATGCCGATGCGCCGGCGGTGGCGCGGCTGCGCGAGGCCGGCGCCCTCGTCTTCGCGCAGAGCACCAGCTCGGAATACGGCCACAAGGGCGTGACCGATTCGCCGCTGCACGGAATCACGCGCAATCCCTGGAACACGGCCATGACGCCGGGTGGATCCTCGGGTGGCGCCGGTGCCGCGGTCGCGGCCGGTCTGGGGCCGATCGCCATCGGCACCGACGGCGGCGGCTCGGTGCGTATCCCCGCAAGCTTCAGCGGGCTGATCGGCCTCAAGGCCACGTTCGGCCGCGTCCCGGCCTGGCCGCCGTCGATGACCGGAGACCTGTCGAATACCGGCCCGATGGCGCGGACCGCGCTCGACGCCGCGCTGATGATGAACGCCATCGCCCGGCCCGATCCGCGCGACGGCTACGCCCTGCCCCCGGACGACACCGACTACACCAGGAAGCTCACCAGGCTGCCGAAGAGACTGAAGATCGGCTTCGCGCTGCGTTTCGGCGACCATCCGCTCGACATCGAGGTCGCCGCGATGGTGACCAGGGCCGCCCGCGACTTCGAGGCGCTGGGCTGCACGGTCGAGGAGGTCGAGCCGCCCTTCTCCGTCGCCGAGGCAAGCCGCGCCTTCGTGATCCACTGGCTGTCGGCGCTGCAGCGCCTGCTGCAGGTCTTCCCCGAGGCGCGCCACGGCGAGTTCGATCCCAACCTGCTGGCCGGCGCCAAGGCGGGCCTGCGTTACAGCCTGCAGGACGTGGTGAACGCGCAGGTGACGCGGCGCGACCTCACCCTCGCCTGGAACCTGTTCTTCACGCAGTACGACCTGCTGCTCACGCCCACCGTCGCGGTGCAGCCTTTCGAGGCCGGCACCAACCTGCCGCCCGGCCCCGACGGCAAGCCGAACTTCATGTGGTCGCCCTACACGCCGCAGTTCAACCTGACGCGCCATCCCGCGGCGACGGTGCCGTGCGGCGTGTCGCGGCAGGGGCTGCCGGTCGGCCTGCAGATTGCTTCGGCACACTACAAGGACGCGCTGGTGATGCGCGCCGCCGCCGCCTTTGCCGAAGCCCATCCGTTGAAATTTCCCGTCCTTCCGGAGAACTGAGAATGACTGCCGACCTTGCCATGATGCCGGCCCACGAGCTGGTGAAACTGTTCAAGACCCGCAAGGCCTCGCCGGTCGAAGCGACCAAGGCGGCGCTGGCGCGCATCGACGCCTTCAACGGCCAGCTCAACGCCTTCCAGCATCTCGATCCCGACACCGCGATGCGCCAGGCACGCGCCTCGGAAAAGCGTTGGAAGAAGGGCGGCAAGCGGCTGTCCGACATCGACGGCGTGCCGATCACCATCAAGGACATGGTCCTGACCAAGGGCATGCCGACGCGCATGGGCAGCCTGGCCACCGATCCCGATGGTCCCTTCAACGTCGATGCGCCGGTGGCGCAGCGCCTGCGCGAGGCCGGCACGGTGCTGCTCGGCAAAACGACATCGCCGGAATATGGCTGGAAGGGCGTCACCGATTCCAAGCTTTACGGCGCCACGCACAATCCCTGGAAGATCGGCCGCACGCCCGGTGGTTCGTCGGGCGGCGGCACGGCGGCCGAGGCCGTCGGCATGGGCAACCTCGCCATCGGCACCGACGGCGCGGGCTCGGTCCGCATCCCCTGCTCCTTCTCCGGCATCTTCGGCCTGAAGCCAACGCAGGCGCGCGTGCCGCTGTGGCCGGTCTCGGCGCAGGGCACGCTCTCGCACATCGGCCCGATGACTCGCACGGTGCGCGATGCGGCGATGATGATGAACGTCATCGCCCGCCCCGATCCGCGCGATCCCTATGGCCGTCCCGACGATGCCGAAGATTATCTCAAGGGCTTCGACAAGGGCGTGAAGGGCCTGCGCATCGCCTATTCCCCCACCCTCGGTTTCGTCGAACGCGACAAGATCGACCGCGACGTGGCGGTGGCGGTCGAGCAGGCGGTCAAGGTGTTCAAGACCCTGGGCGCCAGGATCGTCGAGGATTCGCCCGACTTCATGGGCATGGATCCGCGCAAGGTGCTGAACGCCCACTGGCAATCGAACGTCGCCCTGCTGCTCAACAATTTCAGCCCCGAGAAGCGCGAGCTGATGGATCCGGGCCTGGTGAAGGCCGCCGAATACGGCGCCAATCTCGGTCAGGAAGCGGTCGTCTCCGCCATCCACCAGCGCCAGACGATCTCGGCGATCATGAACCAGTTCATGGCCAAGTACGACCTGCTGCTGACCCCGACCATGCCGATGACCGCCTTCGCGGTGAACGAGAATGCGGCGTGGGGCGGCGACGGCGTCGACATCGGCTGGACTCCGTTCACGCTCACCTTCAACCTGACGCGCCAGCCGGCCGCCACCATCCCCTGCGGCCTCGACCGCGAGGGCATGCCGATCGGCTTGCAGATCGTCAGCGGCCACGCCAAGGACGCGCTGGTCCTGCGCGCCGCCGCCGCCTACGAGCGCGTCCGCCCGATCCCCGCCCCGCCTATGGCGCATCAGATCTGACGGAGCTGAATCGCACCCAGCCTGGCTTCGTCTCGGCAGCGTCTCGATCTACAGCTTCGCCGGCATCTTGCGCGCGAAGAACGCTGCGGTCGCCGCCATCGCCATGCTCGCCAGCCACAGCCAGTAGCCTTCGCGCAGGCCGGTGACGGGATTGGCCATGCCGGCCTCGTTGGTGATCACGCTGGTCTCGAACATGAACGAGGTCGCGAGGCTGAGCGCGGCGAGTGACAGGACCATTGCCGGGAGGCGGCGGGCAAAAAGCGCGGCGATCCACGAGGCGAGAAGCAGCGGGTTGGCGAACCAGCTCGTGTGCCCGAGCGCACCGAACAGCAGGACGCTCCACCCCTGCCAGTCCGAGCAGATGCCGGAGACGCAGAACGCGTCCTGCGTAAGGCTCGCGGCGAACAGGATGACGCTGAACGCCAGCGCGACGCGTGTCGTGCGGCCGGTCGTCACCTCAGGCTGGGACACCCAGCGCGCTGCGGATCGAGCGGTGGAAGTGGACGAGCGAGGGTTCGTTGCGGCCGTAGATGACCTCGTCCGTCGCGCCGGACTCGAAGCCGATCTGCATGCGTTCGCCCAGCGGGAAATCCTCGTCGAGTACGGTGCGGATGGCGATATCGCGGTTCTTGGCCCAGTGCTTTTCCGGGCGGTCGCTGTCGGCCGGGCGATAGAGCGAGAACTCGACGGCGCAGCGTCCGGGATCGTCCCGGTCGGGGAAAGCGCGCCAGACCTCGATATGGTCGACCTGCCAGATCACGATGCTGTTGGGAAAGAGCTGATAGATCGCGATGATGTGCGGGCTCAGGTTGCGTTCGTCGTCGGGCAGCGCACGCAGCGCCTCGATGGAGGTGCGTGGCACGCACATGCGGCCGTGAGCGCCGGCGCCGTCGAAGGTCCCGCAGTTGCCAATGAAGTACGGGGCGATGGTTTTCCGGTGCAGATGCGGGATGTGATAACCCTCGAGGAACGTATCGATGGCGAACTTCCAGTTGAGGCGCGGCGTGATGCGGTCGACCGAATAGAGCGGATAGGTCTCGGGTTGCAGCGCGGCGAAGTCCGGCGCGAAGGAACCCAGGACGGCATCGACGTCGATCTCGGCACGCTCGCCCTCGCGCACCGGTGCTGCGCGCACGAAGATCATGCCGTGCTTCTCGCCAGCCGGCAGCCGCACCAGACCATGCGACCCGAGGTCGAGGCCGGCGAAGCCGGCCTTGTCGGTGACGCCCAACAGCTTGCCATGCGTGTCGTAGGTCCAGGCGTGATAGGGGCAGACGAAGGCGCGGGCGTTGCCGCAGCCCTCGGCAACCGGTGCGCCGCGATGACGGCAGATGTTGGCGAAGGCGCGCACCTCGCCGTCTGGCCCGCGCACCAGCAGCACCGGCATGCCGGCCACGTCTTCGGTGATGTAGTCGCCGGGCTTGGAGAGCCGGGACGACAGACCCATGAACAGGGGCTGGCTGCGGAACAGCGCATCGCGTTCACGGCTGGCGCGCTCGTGGCAGGAATAGGCGTCGACACGGTTGCGGAACAGCGCGTCGGCGAGATCGGTGGTGCGGCCGTCGATATGGCCGAGCAGCCGCCTCCCGACGGCCAGTTGTTCTTTCCGGTCCATGGCCGAAGTGTCAGCCCTTCACTTGGGTCGCGCAACTCCAACCGTCGATCATTTCAAACACTTCGGCCGGCGTCCGCCCGCTCTCGCGCAGGGCCCTGATGGTGAGGTCGCGGTCGCGCTTGGCGAAGCGGCGGCCCGTGGCATCGGTCAGCAATGGGTGATGCGCATATTGCGGCGCAGCATAGCCCAGCAGCTTCTGCAGCAGGGCGTGGACATGCGTCGACGGCAGCAGATCTATTCCGCGCGTCACCAGGGTGACGCCCTGCAGATGATCGTCGACCGTGACCGAGAGATGGTAGCTGGTCGGCGTGTCCTTGCGCGCGATCACGAAGTCGCCCATCAGTAGCGGCTGGCCTTCGATGCGCCCCAGCGTCTCGTCGAAGAAGGAATAAGGCCCCGCCTGCTCCGCCGCGCGGGCGCAATCGAAGCGCATGCAGTGTTCCACGCCCGCGGCGATGCGGCGGCGACGCTCCTCGTTCGACAAATGGCGGCAGATGCCGGGATAGAGCGGTCCGTCGGGCCCCATCGTCGTCGGGTGCGGCGCGCTCGTGGAGGCCGCGATATCGGCCCGCGTACAGAAGCACGGATAGACCAGCCCGCGCGCGTCGAGCTGGTCCATCACGCGACCATAGTCCGCGAAATGATCCGACTGGCGCCGTACCTCGCCGTCCCAGGCGAGGCCCAGCCACTGCAGGTCCGCCAGCATCGCCGTCTCGTATTCGCGGCGGCAGCGCCGGATGTCGATATCCTCGATCCGCACCAGGAACGTGCCGCCCACGTCGCGCGCGCGCCGCCAGGCGATGCGAGCCGAATAGGCACTGCCGAGATGGAGTTCGCCCGTCGGACTGGGGGCAAAACGCGTGACGGTCGTCATGCCGGGCCATCGAGGAAGTCGAGCAACGCGCCGGGCATGTGCGCGGTCGGATGCGGCGGCGGGTCGGCGGCCCGCAGGTCGACATAGAGAGCGATCGAAGCATGCCATGCCGCAGCGAGAGAGGAACGATCGCACGTCGCCACCGTGGGCAGGAGACGCTCGACCGCACCGGCGCTCGTCTCGATACGGCGCAGGCCGCGCGTTCGCTCGCCCGCCTGGCGTCGCAGCATCGGTCCCAGCACGGCCTCACGGAAGAAATCGAGCGCGGCCAGCGCTTCGAAATACTCTCCGCGCCGGATCTTGGTCGCGCTGTAGTGCATCCAGACCCAGGCGCGATCCTCGAACCATTGGCCATCACGATGCACCGGCTTGATCTCCAGTGCATCGAGCCGCCGCTGCATCGCCTGCGGCTCGCGCGCCCACAGGAGCAGCGGCCGCTCGACGAATCCCGCCAGGTCGTCGCCCGCAACGAACTTGAAATCGACATGCAGCAGAGGCGGTCCGTAGAGGCAGATCAGCAGCCGCGGTTCACCGACATGCTCGCCGCTGAAACACGCCAGCAGGTCGCCAAGCCCTGCCGCAAAGGTGCGGCGGCCGGCCATCGCCCCGGCGAAAGCGTCCGGTCGCACCAGCAACACCAGATCGAGGTCGGACTCGTCATCGAAGCCACCCGTGACCATCGAGCCGGTGCCGAGCAGCGCCTCGAAACTAAGGTTGGCCGCCACCGAAGCCATGACACGCGAGAGCATGGCGGCATGCAAGGCAGGCAGTCGAGGAATCACTTCGGTCTCCACATGCCGAACTTACAGTTCCGCCTCGCTGCGTGCTATGGCGGGAGCAACATGGCCAAAACGGCACCCAAGACCACGCCCCAAATCGTCCTCGACAAGAAGACCCTCAAGAAGGCGCTGGCCGAGCTGGCCGCCGCCGACCCTGACATTGCGCGGGCCCTCGACGAGGCGGGCCACCCCGAGCTGCGCGACATGCCGACGGGCTTTGGCGGGCTGATGCGCTCGATCGTCGGCCAGCAGGTCTCGGTCCATGCCGCCCGCAGCATCTGGCTGCGCCTCGAAGCGGCCGTGCCGTCGATGGAGCCGGCCGACTTCCTGGCGATGAGCGACGAGCAGCTGCGCGCCGTCGGCCTCTCGGGCGCCAAGATGAAATACGGCCGCAGCCTGGCCACCGACATCGTCGAGGGCCGGATCTCGTTCGATTCCCTGCACGAACTCGACGACGCGGCGGCCATCGCGATGCTCACCCAGGCCAAGGGCATCGGCCCGTGGACGGCGGAAATCTACCTGATGTTCGCGCACGGCCGCCCCGACATCATGCCGGGGCTCGATCTCGGCCTGGTGGTGGCTGCCCAGCACCTCAAGAAATTGCGCACCCGCCCCGACGCAAAGCGGCTTCTCAAAATCGCCGAGGCCTGGCGGCCCTGGCGCAGCGCCGCGGCCCTCGTGCTCTGGCATTATCGCCGCAACATGCCGGACTGGGGCGCCCCCCGCTCTTCTGCCAAGACGGAGAAAAAGGCGACATGACAAAGAAGCTCGACGGCCCGAGCCACGGCCCCCATGGCGGCGGCAAGCCCGGCCATCTCGTGATCCTGCTGCACGGCTATGGCGCCGACGGCAACGACCTGATCGGCCTCGCGCCGGTGCTGGCACCGCTGATGCCCGATGCGGTGTTCCACGCGCCCAACGCGCCCTATCCGTGCGAGGGTAATCCGATGGGCTTCCAGTGGTTCGGCATCTCGCGCCTCGATCCCGAGGTCGCGGCGGCCGGCGTGCGCTCGGCCGCCCCCTTCGTCGAGCAGTTCCTCGACGACACGATGGCGAAGTACGGGCTCGACGAATCGAAGACCGTCCTGATCGGCTTCAGCCAGGGCACCATGATGGCGCTGCATGTCGGCCTGCGCCGCACCACGCCGCTCGCCGGCATCGTCGGCTTCTCCGGCATGCTGGCCGCGCCCGAGGCACTGGCGACGGAGATCAAATCGAAGCCGCCGGTCCTGCTTGTTCATGGCGACAGCGACGAGATGCTGCCGGCGGTGCTGACGCAGCGCGCCGCGCACACGCTGCAGGAGAATGGCGTGGAGGTCGGCGTTCACATCGCCAAGGGCGTCGGCCACGGGATCGACCAGACGGGCCTGTCCCATTGCGCGCGTTTCGTCCTCGACTCCTTCAAGCTGCCGGTGCCGAAGCAATGAGTGCGCCGATGACCCAGGGCACCTGCCGGCCGGGCTTCGAGCGGGTCGCCGACGCCTTCGAGCGGAACCTCAAGGACAAGGGCGAGATCGGTGCGTCGGTCTGCCTGACGGTGGGCGGCGAGACGGTCGTCGACCTGTGGGGCGGCGTCGCCGATGCGAAGAGCCAGGCGCCGTGGACCCGCGATACGGTGAGCATCGTCTTCTCGTGCACCAAGGGCGCGACGGCGCTCTGCGCGCATGTGCTGGCGAGCCGCGGCGCGCTCGACCTCGACGCGCCGGTCGCCGAGCTGTGGCCGGAGTTCGCGCAACACGGCAAGGAACACGTGACGACGCGCATGATGCTCGACCATTCCTCGGCCGTGCCCGCCGTGCGCGCCAGGGTGAAGGACGACGGGCCTTACGACTGGGCCTACATGACGGAGCGGCTGGCGGCCGAGGTTCCGTTCTGGGAACCCGGGACGCGCAACGGCTATCATGGCTTCACCTTCGGCTGGACCGTGGGCGAGATGGTGCGGCGTGCCTCGGGCAAGTCGCTGGGCACCTTCTTTCGCGAGGAGATTGCGGGGCCGCTGGGCCTCGATTTCTGGATCGGCCTGCCCGAAGAGATCGAGCCGCGGGTCGCCCCCATCGTGGCCCATGTCTACAAGGCCGCCGACGCGGTGACGCCCTTCATGCGCGACCTCGCCACCAACAAGGAATCGGTGGCCGCCCTCTTCTATTTCAACAACGGCGCCTGGCGCTCGGGCGGCGCCAACACGCGCGCGGGCCACGCGGCCGAGATCGGCGCGGCCAACGGCATCACCAACGCGCGCGGCCTGGCCGGCATGTATGCACCGCTGGCGAACGGTGGCGGCGACCTGGTCGACGCCACGACGCTCGCCCGCATGGGCGAGGTCTCGATGGCGACGCACGACGATGCCACCCTGCGCATCCCGACACGCTTCGCGCTGGGCTTCATGAAGTCGATGGACAATCGCAAGCGCAGCCTCGCGGCGAAGCTGTGGGGCGAGGATTGCGACAGCGTCATCATGAGCAGCGCCGCCTTCGGCCATGTCGGCGCCGGCGGCTCGCTGGGCTTCGCCGACCCGGTCGCGGGCCTGTCGTTCGGCTACACGATGAACCGTATGGGCCCCGGCCTGCTCATGAACGAACGCGGCCAGGCCCTGGTCGACGCGGCGTATCTGTCGCTCGGGTACAAAAACAAGGACGGCGGCGTGTGGGTGAAGTGACGTCTCTCCCGGTAACGGGAGCCGAATAGCAGAATGATCCCCGTCTTCCGTCCGCTGAAGGACCCCGCGGTCGCCACGATCTGGTCGGGCCTCGCTGCGTCGACCATTGGCGAGGACCTGTTTCGCGTGGCCGTCGTGTGGATCGCGGCCGAGCAGATCGGCAATGCCGCGGGCTATGTGAACGCCACGCAGTACGGCGCCATGCTGGTGGTCGGCCTGCTCGGCGCCTCTGCTTTCGACCGCTGGCGGCCCGATCGCGCCATGATCGGCGCCAAATATGCGAGTGCGGTGCTCGCCCTGCTGCCGGTGATCGGCTTCTACATCTGGGGCATCTCGATCCCCCTCCTCATCCTGTCCGTCATGGGTCTGGCGGCGATGCGCATGGTGTTCACGCCGGCGCTACAGTCGGCGGTGCCGGTGCTGGTCACCGACCGCGACGCGATGCAGGCGATCAACGGCCTGTTCGATGCGACCTGGCGGCTGGCCCGCCTGATCGGGCCGATGATGGCGGCGATCCTCAACACGCTGCTGCCGGTGATCCACTTCCTGTCGATCACGGCCGTCGGCTTCCTGTTGTCGGCGCTGGCGGTGTGGGCGGTGCGCGACCGGCTGTATGACGCGGCCTACAAGCCGCGCCCCGGCCGCGGCGGCTGGCGCGGTGCCTGGGACGCCCTGCTCGACGGCGCGCGGCTGATGCTGCGCCAGCGTACGATGGGCGCGCTGCTGATGGTCAATGCCTTCGCCAACGGCCCCTGGAGCGTGGCGCTGCAGCTCTGCATCGCGCTGATGGTGGTCGAGCACGACCCGCACCTGTTCGGTCTGCACGGACTGGCCTCGCTCGGCATGATCGTCGGCGCCTGCGGTGTGGGCGACGTGGTCGGCAATCTGGTGGCGGGCAGCGTCCGCTTCCGCCGTCCGCTCTCGACCATGTTCCTGGGCTACGTCGCCATGGGCAGCGGCTTCGCCCTGATCGCGCTGGCCGCCTGGGGCATCGAGAACCCTTACAAGCTGCCGGCGATGATGCTGGCGGGCCTGGTCGCGGGCTTCGGCGGACCTTTCTTCTTCATTCCGATGATCACCCGCATGCAGACCGTGTTCCGCGGTGCCGAGATCGCCCGCGTCTTCCGGCTCCGGCTCGCCGTCATGGCGGGCTCGATGCTGCTGTTCAATGTGGCGGCCACGCCGCTGTTCGACCTGATCGGCCCGACCCACACCGAGTTCTACCTCGGTCTTCTCCTGTTGGCCCTCGGCATCGCCGGCTGGTTCCACTGCCGCCGCATCGAGGACCGCGAGGCCGGGGGCGCCGCGACGTCAGTCGAGCAACGGCACGTGCCGTGAGCAGTCGCGCGGCAGGGCGCCGGTGAGGCGCGGGTCGGGGAACACCTCGACCTGGAAGGCGAAGGGCACGAAGCCGGAGCGCCGGTAGAAATCCAGCGCCGCGGGATGGTCGAGCGTGCAGGTATGCACCCAGAACCTCTTGATCGGCCGCGCCCACGCCCGCGCGATCGCCTCGTTCATCAGCGCGCGGCCGACGCCCGTTCCCACCAGGTCCGGCGCCACCCCGAAGAACGACAGCTCGCATTCCCCCGCCTGACTGAAGTCCAGTTCGAGGATTCCCGCATCGCGCCCGTCCTGCCGCAACGCGAAGAACTCCACCTGCGGATTGTCGAGGATCGCCTGCAGCGCCTCGTCCGCCATCACCAGCCGCGAGAACCACAGCCACTCCGTCCCCACCGCCCGATAGAGGTTGCGATAGGCGCCGATCGATCGCTCCAGCGGCTCAAGCGTGACGCCTGCCGGAAAGGGCTGCGCCGACCGCGCCGGCGGACGGCTCAACATTTCGAGGCTCGTCACGACGGTCGCGACGTGCCCCGGAGGAACGGCGGAATAGCCGGGCGGCAGGACGGGATTGGTGGCGTTCATGCTGTGTGAATAGCTGATCCTTGTCAGGTCGGCCAAGCACTCTCCCGAGGGCCTAATTCTAACGCGGCGTCCGAAACACCTCGACGACGAGATACGGCGTGAGTCGGTCGATTGTGGCGCGTCCTTCGCGCTGTGCCTCGACCCAGGCGCTCGTCTCCGCGATGAGTTGGCGGTGCACGGCCCCCGGCAGGTACCAGAACTCGGCATAGAGCCTGTCCCGAAGGCGGCCGAGCGCTTCGCCGTAACTGATGCCCGTCGTCCAATGGAGATCCGATGCGTCGAACGGGATCGCCTCACAACCCTCGCCTTTCATATGCATGCGGAGTTCTGCCTCTCCATGCGGGTTGAGCCCCAGGTAACGACCCGCGTATCCCAGTTCGTCGGCGCGTCGGGCGAAGTAACGCCGCACAGCGTTGCCGAACGCCCCGCGCTCGTTGATCTGGATGATACAGGCGCCCGGCCGCGCCACTCGGATGAGCTCGCGACACGCTCCCTTCCAATCCTCGACGTGCTGGAACAGCTTCGACACGACAATGGCGTCGATGCGGTGAGTGTCGAGGGCAATGTCGCGAACGTCACCCACGGAATAGTCGGCACGCCATCCCGATTGAACCTTGGCCTGCGCGATCGCTATCATCTCGGCGGCAATGTCGATTCCATGAACGTCGTATCCTTGCGCGGCGAGCGGAAGCGACAACTGCCCGGTCCCGCAGCCGGCATCCAAGACCACGCCCCTCGCAGGCAACACCCCATGCTCGACCAGCCGGACGCAACCGGCGAGCAGGTATTCCTGCGGCAGGTCGCGGGTCGAGTCGTAGCGCGCCGCGATGCCCGAAAAGTCCGATGCCGGACCCAATGCCGCTTTCCGATGGCTGATCTCAATCATGATTGCTCCTTCGAGGGAGCCGTTCACCGAGACGCTTCTGTTAAAAAAGCCAAAACAAAAGCCGCCTTGGAGGGGCGGCTCGGGTTTCAGCGACAAGTCACGCCATCCCTAAGCCGCAGAGTTGCTCCAGGGACGATAAAATCGAACGGTGGTGGCGCCGGACAACGCCTTCTTCGTGACCATAAAGACTGCTAGCAGCCTCGTTCCGCCGCTTCAAACAATCATTGGAAAGCCCACTTGCGGGGAACACCGTGTATCGATAACGTCCCATAGATACACGGCGTTACCCAGAAGGAGACTTCCCGTGGCCAAGGCATTTCCGACCGACAATCCGTTCCTTCGCGGCTACTACGCGCCCGTCAACACCGAGGCCGATGCCGGGCATCTCCAGATCAGCGGCGAGATGCCGAAGGAACTGCTGGGCACGCTCTACCGCAACGGACCGAACCCGCAGTTCGCGCCACGCGGGCCCTATCACTGGTTCGGCGGTGACGGCATGATCCACGCCTTCCACATCGAGAACGGCAACGTCTCCTACAAGAACCGCTGGGTGCGGACGCCCAAGTGGAAGATCGAGAACGAGGAGGGCGAGGGTCTGTCCGGCACATTCGGCAATCCGCGCTACACCGATCCGCGCGTCTTCGCGCTGAACTCGACCATCGCCAACACCAACATCGTCTGGCACGGCGGCAAGCTGCTGGCGCTCGAAGAGGCGCATGCGCCCTTCTCGCTCGACCCGAAGAGCCTGATGCCCGTCGGCCCCAAGGACGGCGGCTACGAGACGTTCGGCGACAAGCTCTGCGGTCCCTTCACCGCGCATCCCAAGTTCGATCCGGAAACCGGGGAGATGATCTTCTTCGGCTATTCGGCGACAGGGCGCTTCACCAAGGAAATCAGCCTCCAGACCGTGACCGAGGACGGCACCGTCACACGCGCCGAGATCCTCGAGGGGCCCTTCCCGTCGATGATCCACGACTTCGCGGTGACGAAGAACTGGATCGTCGTGCCGGTCTTTCCGCTCACCTCGTCGATGGAGCGCGCGATGGGCGGCCTGCCGCCGTTCGCCTGGGAGCCCGACAAGGGCACGCACATCGCCTTCATCC
>Ga0182739_1001274_pt1 | contig 27134 bp, 14 predicted proteins | sample eDN5th30CBELigBY_FD_128873 | JGI IMG/M metagenome (GOLD analysis project Ga0182739, IMG submission 128873) | Enriched backyard soil microbial communities from Emeryville, California, USA - eDNA 5th pass 30_C BE-Lig BY (version 2) (version 2) | ecosystem: Environmental > Terrestrial > Soil >... | reverse complement strand
CCGGAGGAGCGGGGGGCAGGGCGGCCAGCCGGTCCAGCGGCGCCTCGGCCAGCGCCTCGTCGGCGCCCCAGTCCAGCTGCAGCCGCAGCGCGGCCAGCAGGGCGGCGGGATCGTCCGGGTCGGGCGCGGCGGTGTTCATCTCAGCGTCGCATATCGGCCGTCGGCGGGGTTCCGCGCAACCCGTGATCGGTCTAAGGCATGGCCACGGGACCAAGGGAGAAAGGCGTGACCGAACGCGAGAGCATGGAGTTTGACGTCCTGGTCGTGGGCGCCGGCCCCGCCGGGCTGGCGGCGGCCATCCGGCTGAAGCAACTCTCGCCGGAGGCGGCGGTCTGCGTCGTCGAGAAGGGTTCGGAGGTCGGCGCGCATATCCTCTCCGGCGCGGTGCTGGAGCCGCGCGCGCTGGACGAGCTGCTGCCCGACTGGCGGGAGGACCCGCCGGCACTTGCCACCCCCGCTGGCGAGGACAGCTTCATGTTCCTCACCGCCAGCAAGGCGTACAAGCTGCCGACCCCGCCGCAGATGAACAACCACGGCAACTACGTGGTCTCGCTGGGCAATGTCTGCCGCTGGCTGGCGGCCAAGGCCGAGGCGCTGGGCGTCGAGATCTATCCGGGCTTCGCCGCCTCTGAGGCGATTGTCGAGGATGGGGTGGTGAAGGGCGTCGTCGCCGGGGTCATGGGGATCACCCGCGAGGGCGAGGAGGGGCCGAACTACCAGCCCGGCATGGAGCTGCGCGCCCGCTACACACTCTTCGGCGAGGGCTGCCGCGGCTCGCTGGCCAAGAAGCTCCAGGAGCAGTTCAACCTGCGGGAGGGCGTGCAGCCGCAGACCTATGCGCTCGGCATCAAGGAGCTGTGGGAGATCCCGAAGGAGCGCCACACGCCCGGCAAGGTCTGGCACAGCGTCGGCTGGCCGCTGTCCACCGACACCTATGGCGGCTCCTGGCTCTACATGCTCGGCGAGAATCTGGTCTCGGTCGGCTTCGTGGTGGGGCTGGACTATCCGAACACCTGGCTCTCCCCCTTCGACGAGATGCAGCGCTTCAAGACCCATCCGGAGGTCCGCAAGATCCTGGAGGGCGGAAAGCGCATCGCCTATGGCGCGCGGGCGCTGAGCGAGGGCGGCTTCCAGTCCATTCCGAAGCTGGTCTTCCCCGGCGGCGTGCTGATCGGCGACAGCGCCGGCTTCCTGAACGTGCCGAAGATCAAGGGCACGCACACGGCGATGAAGAGCGGCATGCTGGCCGCCGAGGCCGCCGCCGCCGCTCTGGCCGACGAGGCCGCCGGGCCGGTGCTGGATCGCTATCCTGAGATGGTGCGCGGGAGCTGGCTCTGGGAGGAGCTTTCGGGGGTGCGCAACATCCGCCCGGGCTTCGCCAAGTGGGGCTTCTGGGGCGGCATGCTGAACGCGGCGCTCGACACCTATGTCTTCCGCGGCAAGGCGCCCTGGACGCTGCCCAACCATGCCGACCACACCGCCACCAAGCCGGCCGACCAGTCCCCGAAGATCGAGTATCCCCGGCCGGACGGAAAGCTGACCTTCGACCGACTCTCCTCGGTGTTCCTCTCCAACACCAACCATGAGGAGGACCAGCCGGCGCACCTGAAGCTCAAGGACCCGGCGAAGTGGCGACCGGTGAACTGGGAGACCTACCGCGCGCCCGAGGCCCGCTATTGCCCGGCGGCCGTCTATGAGGCGGTGGGCGCCGACGAAGGCGAGCCGCGGCTGGTGATCAACGCGCAGAACTGCGTGCACTGCAAGACCTGCGACATCAAGGACCCCTCGCAGAACATCGACTGGTGCACGCCGGAGGGCGGCGGCGGGCCGAACTATATCGGCGGCATGTAGCGCCATCTCCGGATGGCGGGCGACGCAACGTAACGGTGCCGCGGCACCGCACAGAAGCGTTTCCCGCCGCCGGGGAAAAGCTCTAGGCTTGGCAGCATGGTCATGCTGCTTGTCCCCCCGCGTCGCTTCGCCCTGCTGGCTGCGGCCCTGCTTGCCGGCTGCGCGGCGGGCGGGGCGGCCGATGCCGGCCCCGGCGGCTTTTCCTCCTCTCGGCCCAGTGCCTTTGGCGCCTATCTCGCCGGCCGGTTCGCGGCGGCGGAGACGGATACCCGCACCGCTGCCGATGAACTACTGGAGGCGCTGCGCCTGGCCCCCAACGAGCCGGAGGTGCTGACGCGCGCCTTCCTGGCCGCGGTGATGGATGGGCGGCCTGACGCGGTGCGACTGGCGCACCGTCTGCCGCAGAGCGAGCTTGCCATCATGCTGCTGGCGGGAGCTGACGGGATGGCCGGGCGCTGGGAGCGCGCCGAGGCCCGCCTGCGCGAGCTGCCGCGCAACGGCGCCGCGCAGGTGCTGCAGCCGCTGTTGCTGGCCTGGGCCCAGGCCGGGCGTGGCGCGACCGACACCGCTCTCGCCACCTTGCGCCCGCAGATGGAAGGTGGCCGCCTGCGCGGCCTCGCTGCCCTGCACGGCGCCATGATCGCCGATATCGCCAACCGGCCGGCGGAGGCCGAGCGGCTCGCCCGCCTCGCGCTTTCCGAGAGTTCGGAGGCCAATCTGCGGATGCTGCAGATCATCGCCGGCATCTTCGAGCGCGCCGGTAAGTCGGCCGATGCGGCGCGGCTGCTCGATGCGGTGGCCTTGGGCGGCGATGACTTCGCGCTGCTCGGTAATCCGGAGATGCGGCAACGCCTGCTGCGTCGGCGTGCCGTGGCCTCAGCGGTGGAAGGCATGGCGGAGGCGGAACTGGCCCTGGCCGGCGCCCTTCGCGGCCAGGGAGCGCCGGAGCTGACGCTGTTGCTCTCCCGCCTTGCCCTGCGCCTGCGGCCTGACTTCACTCCCGCACTGCTGATCGCCGCCGACTCCCTGGCCGAGGAGGCACACCCTGCGGCTGCGCTCGATCTCCTGCGCAAGGTGTCGGAGGATGACCCGCTGGCGCCGGTGGTGATGCTGCGCAGGGCCTCGCTGCTGGACCGGATGGACCGGCCGGAGGAGGCCATCTCGACGCTGCGCGCGCTGGCGCAGGCGCAGCCCGACGCCGTGCAGCCGCAGGCCCGGCTGGGCGACCTGTTGCGCCGGCGCAGTCGCTTTCCCGAGGCGGCGGAGGCCTATACCGCCGCGATTGGCCGCGTTGGCGCGCCGCAGGCTGGGCATTGGCCTTTGTTCTACGCCCGTGGCATCGCCCTGGAGCGCAGCGGCAACTGGACGGCCGCCGAGGCCGATTTCCGCCGCGCCCTGCAACTTTCCCCTGACCAGCCCTACGTCCTGAACTATCTCGGCTATACCTGGGTGGAGCACGGCGCCAACCTTCCCGAGGCGCGGCGGATGCTGGAGCGCGCCGCCGAGTTGCGCCCGCAGGACGGCAACATCGCCGACAGCCTGGGCTGGGCGCTGTTCAAGCTGAACGACCTGTCCAACGCCACCCGCTGGCTGGAGAAGGCGGCGGAGCTGGAGCCGCGCAACAGCGTCATCAACGACCATCTGGGTGATGCCTATTGGGCCGATGGCCGCGAGCGCGAGGCCCGCTTCCAGTGGCGGCGGGCGCTGTCGCTGGAGCCGGAGCCCGGCGACGCCCCGCGCATCTCCGCCAAGCTGCGCGACGGCCTGCCCGGAACCTCCCGTGCCGCCCTGCCGCAGTGATGGGTGACGCGCCGGAACTGGCGGAGGCGGCGCCCGCCAAGGTCAACCTGCATCTGCATGTCGTCGGCCGCCGCGCCGATGGCTACCACCTGCTCGATAGCCTGGCTGTCTTTGCGGGCGCTGCCGATCAGTTGCGCTACCGCCCCGGTGGCGACCTGGCGCTGCACCTGGACGGGCCGGAGGCCGGCGCCCTCGCTGCCGAGCCGGACAACCTGGTGCTGCGCGCCGCCCGCCTGCTGGCGGAAGCCGCCGGTCTGGCCCCGCATGGCACGTTGCGGCTGACCAAGGTGCTGCCGGTGGCCTCAGGCATTGGCGGTGGCTCGGCCGATGCCGCCGCGGCGCTGCGCCTGCTGGACCGCGCCTGGGGACTGGGATGGGGAACGGGCCGCCTGGTTCCGCTTGCCGCCCGCCTGGGTGCTGATGTGCCAGTCTGCCTCGACAGCCAGGCCGCGCGGATGGGCGGGGTTGGCGAGTTGCTCACGCCAGCGCCCGCTCTGCCGAGAGCAGGGCTGGTGCTCGCCAATCCCCGCATTCCGCTGGCGACTCCAGCCGTGTTTCGGGCGCGGCAGGGCGGCTTCTCGCGCCTGGCGGCGCTGCCCGCCCGCTGGCCCGACGCGGCTGCCATGGCCCGTGATCTGGCCGACTGCGGCAATGATCTGGAGGCTGCGGCCATCCAACTCTGCCCGGCGGTGGCCGAGGTGCTGACCGCCTTGCGGGCGCTGCCCGGCTGTCTGCTGGCGCGGATGAGCGGTTCCGGCGCCACTTGCATCGCACTGTTCGCTGATCCGGCAAGCGCTGAGTCGGCGGCGGCGCAACTGCCTGCCTTCTGGTGGCGATGGGGAGGGGGCTTTACGGAAGGGGTACCAAAGCCTTATTCAGCGCCCTAGCCGCCGTGCTGGGGCGTAGCCAAGCGGTAAGGCAGCGGTTTTTGGTACCGCCATTCCCAGGTTCGAATCCTGGCGCCCCAACCATTTGATTTTCTTTGGCGAAAACAAGCACTTAGCAGGTCGCCTCACACCCGCGTGTAGCACTCGCGTGTAGCATGTGGGAGTGTCATGTCGGCTCCGTACATCGTCCGTAGAGGCGGCTCGTATAGCCTGCGGGTTCGCCTGCCAGTGGACATTGCAAAAATCCTTTCCCGTCGCGAGTTCGTGATGGCATTGAGAACCAGAGAGCTGTCCGTCGCCAAACAGCAGGGCGTCCGGGCGCATGCCAGGGTGCTGGATGTCTGGTCGAGGGTTAGGACTATGAGCGGTTCGGACGAGGACAAGCGCGCTGTCATCGACGAGGCACTGGCGGCGATTCGGACCTTCAACCTCGTCCGCGAGATGGCCCTTGAGAGCCATGACCAAGCGATGGATGAGCTTGGCCAGCTCGTTGCGGTCAGCCATATGGCCCAGGGCCAAGCTGGAGTTCCACCAGCAGACCATCGCGATACCCTCATCCGGGAGCTGATGAGCCGGGTGGAGGTCCTCTCGAAGGCGGTCGTTGACCTTGAGAGAGCCGCCACGGGGAAGTCCTTGGCGCTCCAGATGCTGGACGACGCCCAGGAGAAGCTGGTCTTGGAGGACCAAGCCCGAGCCCAGCGACAACACAGCATGGCTATGGATGTCGTGCGCAAGGAGGCCGAGGAGGCAAAGTCCGAGGTCCAGTCGTTCCGGACCAGGGAGAACGCCGAGACGCTTGGCGTAGAAGCTATGTCGGCCTTCGAGAAGCTGATGGCTCAGGCCGGGGTCATCACGAAGAGCAAGCAGACCCCCACCGTTCTGGACTTCCTGGAAGGCCACTACCTCCAGGCCCGCAACCTAGACGAAACTCATCAGCGGCACGTCGAGGCCTATGTGCGTCTGTTCGCCAAGGCTACCGACAACAAGCCGGTCGGCTCCTACACCCGTAAGGATATCCTTGGATGGGTAAGGGTCATCGAGCGTATCCCGACCGGCTACGGCAAGGGCGGCAAGGACAAGCACAAGACCATCCAGCAAATTCTACGAGAGGCACGAGCCAAGAAGGCCGAAACCATCTCAGTTACCACGGTCGGAAAGCACATTGCGGCCCTGAAGCGATTCTTCCGGGAAGCGAACAGCACCCATGAGTTCTCGAATGCCGACCGTGTCGCTGCCATGTTCGAGAACATCGAGCTGTCCTCACACGTTCCGGAGGCGCAGAAGCGCCGGCCATGGCGAATTGAGGAGCTCCATGCCCTTTTCCGAACGCCAATCTGGTCTGGAACGAGGTCGCGTTTTGAGGACCGCCGGACTCGTCATGAGGTTGGCCGGTGGGTCCACCTGGACGCTTATTGGTGGCTACCGGTTCTGGGCATCCATACCGGTGCTCGCCTGGAAGAGCTGGCCCAGCTTCACCACGAAGACCTGAAGGTCTCGGGTGATGGCATCAAGTTCCTTCACATCAATGACCAGGGGAACCGTCGGGTTAAGACGAAGTCGTCCATCCGTGCCATTCCTCTGCATCCCTTCCTTCTCGAACTGGGCTTCGACCGAATGTTCAAGCCTGGCCAGAGGGGGAGGGTGTTCCACGAGCTGTCGAAGGGTGCCAACGGCAAGTGGGGCGAGGACTTCTCTGAGGACTTCACCGCCTATCGTAGGCACTGCGGACTCTACGCGCCGCTCTTGGATTTCCACGCCTTCCGGCACAGCTTCGTCAGCTATATGCGTGGCAAAGCCAAAGTGGATGCGGGCTTGGTCGCCGCCATGGTCGGCCATGGTGCTGACGAAGACCCTACGCTGGCGCAGTTCATCCAAACCGGCCAGTACACAGACTTCGACATCGCAGACCGCTATGAAGCCATCTGCAAGCTGGACTACCATCAGATGGGAGTGGGCTTGGCTCACATTCGGAATGCGGTCACGCAAGTGAAAGGTGGCCGAGGCAGCTTTAGGCTTCCAGACGCGCCACTGCCTGAAGACCAAGAATGAAGAAAGGGAGCCTGTTGAGGCTCCCTTCGCTCGCTACGGCAGGACCAGCTGCCTATCGGGGATGGCAACTATCCATATATGTCAGGACCTGGTTACGGCCCTTCAGAAGGTCGCTGGTCCATCCATAGAACACAGCCTGCGACGGCGGCATCATGGCAATGCCAATCTCCTGCGAGGTCCGGAGCAGTTTCGCTATCCGGGCTGATACCCTGATTCCCACCATGACATAGGCATTCGAAGCGCGAGGCCGCTCAGTGATTTCGGTGTCTTCCAGGATAAATTGACCGCCCTTCCAGGTAACGGCAATCATCGATGCCATTGCCACGATGTCGTCGACCCAGCGACCTCCTTCGAAGAGGGCAAGAATTTCGAGCTGGTTTCCTCGTTCGGGATTACACGTCAGAAGGAGCTTGTGGATACCACGTTCGTCCTCGGTGGTGCCCTTCAGATAAACGCCGTTACTACGCTGAGCGAGTTCCCGCCTTTGCACTAGCTCCCACGTCGTCCTAGCCTCCGGAGTTGTCGCATCAAGCTCCGCCATCCTTTGCGTGCTGAGGATGTTGAGTTCATGGCTGCCGGCTTTGGCCATTTCCGCAAAAAGGTCGGTGTTAACCCCCATCTCTCGGAGGAAAGAGACAATTCGAGAAGAGATGATTTGAGCCCGGTCGTTTGCCTGAGCGGATGTAGCTAGGTCCGAACCCTGGAAGAAAAATCGGTGAACACCCAGCTTGTTCGGCTCTGATATCTGACGCCGACTCCCGCCCAAGAAGGCGAAGACGCACGCACTGGCACAAAGGGCTGGAGGCGGGGCTTTATATGGCTTCCCGAGAGCGAAGCCGTTGCCCCGTTCCCCTACGCTGGTGAATAATCCCAGGTCTCGGATAGTCCGGCCCAATTCCAGGCCCGCCTGAAGGCTTCCTCCTGGTGAGGAGAGATTGAGCCAGCTTCCGGGAGGGACCTGGTATCTACGAACCGCCTCCCGCAGTCGGGCCGGTGTAGTCTCATCAATCGGTCCTTTGCCGTAGAGAAACACCGAGCGGGGCTTCTGCATCCACTCGATTGCCTCGGAGACATCAGCGGTGAACTGCATGGACCTTTCCTGCGCACTGGCAGGAAAGGCGGCCAAGCTGATGAGCAGAAATCCGATAAAGGGGAGAGAGCGTCGAGGCATAATGGTCCAGGTGATGACGGATACGGCAGGCAGCGGCTTGGGCCGTGGCAATCCGTATCCCATCATGTTTGTTACTGTTCAACCACCGAGAGAGCCTGCTTACGCCGCCTTCTGCCCCGGCCGACCCTGGCTATGCTCGATGACCTCAGCCAATACGGCTTCAAGTTCAGCCGCGATAACTTCAGACCGCTCGACCTCCTCCGTATCAACGGCTGCCTGAAGCATCGGAAGGAGCTCTCGCGCCCTGCAGGATGACCCCCACAGAATGGCGGGCCTGCGCTGGCGGGGTGATACGCCGGCCGGCAGTGCACCCCGAAAATAGCGTCCGTAGATGCTGCGGTATACCGCCTCAGTGGAGCCGGCAATTTGTTGGCAATCGAGATACTCCAGAATGCCAGTCGCCCGGCCGATGAGTTGGTCATAATGACGCATGTTGCCCTCCTGCTCCATGTATTCGTCTTATGCAATGTATAAGGACATGATGAATGCAGCAAAAGGTGAGCCATTCCGGCTCCCGGGGAGGCTGCAATGTCCACAATCAATCACATCAGGCGTGCTGCGACTTTCACTTTCTTCTATGGATGGGCGACCGTTCTCTTCATCGTCTTCTTGCTGAACGCCGTTCTCAAAGCTCTGTTCCTAGCCTTCCCGGTGGCCGGAATGGCGGGCCTCGGTGGTGCTGCGGTCGCATGGATGCACGGTGACCAGGTCCTGCGGACGTTCTTCATCTACGCCGATGCCGCGATGACCGTGACGATGCCGGTCATCCTGCTGACGCTGCTCGCCTTGCACTACCTCGCGTACCGGCAGAGCCGGCTCGTCGCCCGGGTGAGGGAGGGTCGCTGACATGAGCGAGCCGTCCAACATCAAGGACCGGGCACTGGAAGCGAGACAAAAGGTCACGGCTGACATCCTGGGCACTGAGAGGGATTGGACGACCGGCCGTGGTGTTGTCGGTCAGCTGTCCGGTGCCTCAGTGCTCGCCGGAGGCGCGAAGTCTGTCATCCGGGTCTTCACTGGCTCACTTGGCCGGACCCGGAGCGCCATTGCCGCGTTGTGCACCAAACCACGTGAGATGCCTCTGCCTGAGGATGCCCCGAAGGAAGAGGCTGACCGGTTCGCTCACGCGCACCAGCTGGCGGGCAGGACGCGTGCGCAGGATGTCGAAGACCTGAAGGGGACCACTTGGGCATTTAACGTCTACATGCTGACCGCTGGTCTGCTACTGATGCTGGCTATTCTGCAGTGGCGGTCGGTCAGCGCAGTCGTCTTGGTGTCTATGCTGAGCGTCGCTGTCCTTGCTTCCACGAAGGCATTCCAGGCTTCACTGGCGAACTTCCGCCTGCGGACCCGCCGCTTGGGCCCAGCCTCCCTGATGCAGTATCTGCGGTCGCCTGGAGAATGGGTGCCGCACACCATTATGCCAGCTCAGAAGAGCCGGGCATCCAGGTCGGCTGTGGGCATCAGCGCTGTCGTGCTGGCTACGCTCGCAGTCACCGGCCTACCAGTGGATGCTTTCGCTCAGACGCTTGATGAGCATGTGCAGCAACTCCCCGTCTTCATGCGTGATGACCTTCAGGCGGCGTTGGACCTCGCTCAGCGAGGGCAGGATGTCTGGTTGAGGATGCTGGGATTCATCGTTCCAGGTGTCCTGCTCATCCCAGGAGAGGCCAACGGCATCAGCAATGGCATCTGGACAGCGATGTCCACCGCGCTGGGTCTTCTGACCACACTGGCCTGCATGATGCTGGTCTACTACACCGTCATCGCCACTGTACAGACGGCCTATGAGGGCAAAGTCATGGGCCAGCGTTGGCACCAGTGGTTTGCCCCGATACGCGTGCTGCTGGGGCTGGTAGCTGTCGTGCCGGCTTATAAAGGCATGTGCCTAGCTCAGCTCGTTGTCATCCAGATGGCCGTGTTCTCCGGGGCAGCTGGCAACATGATGCACAGAGCGTTCCTGAACGCCCTGCCAGCGAGCCAGATATCGACACCACACCTTGCAGACACTCTGCCGCTTGTCCGCGATGTCCTGGCGATGGAGGTCTGCCATGCCGCCCTGCTTCAATCGGCGCAGGCTTGGAATGCCTCGCCGTCATTGGCGCAGATAGACCTGCCGTACCGTTCTTCGTTAGCTGAACCCGGTCAAGGCTCCACTTCGACAATCAAGCGTGGAGCGGAGGCGGCTTGGTACTGGATGAAGCGTGGCTACGACAGCTCACTGACTGCTGGTCAGCAGAGCCCATGGGTGATGACGCAGCGGAAGTGGGACTATGGCGACTGCGGAACTCTGACGGCTGACTACAGCACCGATGCGTCTGGTGCAGACCGTGACGTTCTTGCATTGGACACAGCTCGAATTTTGGCGGTGAATCAGCTGCGCCAGAACCTCCACCTCATTGCCATGCGTATCGTAGCGGCTGCCAAGCCGGGTCCCGGCTCCTCTAAGGCAGCGCAGAAGGCCGCGCTGTTGGAGGTGTTCCAGGTCAAGGCTCGCTACGACCGGAGCCTCTTGGATGCAGCTCAGGGCTACACAGATTCAGTGAATCGCGTCACGGCTCATGAGTTCACCACCGTTGTTGCCGAGCTGGGATGGGCGGGCGCCGGCGCGTTCACGATGACTTACGCAAACATGAGTGCGCAGGCTCAGAGCTTGGTCGGCATTCAGCCAGAGGCGCACATGCCAGGCGAAGATGCCCTGACGAGCGTGTTCAGCGACTTGGACATGTACGGTGTTCACCTGGGTGCTGACGGTGTCTTTCCTCAGCTGCGTCGTCTGTTCGATGCCCAGGTTCTCCAAGACATGCATGTGCCTGCTGGCATCGCTCGTGCGGGTCTCTACGACGATTCCGGCAGCCTGGCGGGAGGGTGGAGAGAGCTCTTCTCAGCTGACAGCGGCATACCAGAGAAGCTCAACGACATGCTGCAGGTTGAGCCTGGTCGCGGTCAGGCGATGATGCACGATGTCGCTCTCGGGCATGCTGTCTTGAACGGTCTCTGGGCCTGCCTCTTGGCCCTGGGCCTGGGGTCTCTCATCGGTGGCGGGACCGCTGTAGGCAAGGTCCTTGCCTTCGGAGCAGGCGCCTCGGCGCTGGGCGGCATGGCCGGCCGGATGTCAGGTCTGTCCGGTCCGCTCATGAGCATCGTGACCAGCATGGTCGGTGGCTTCCTGCTCATTCTGCTCATCTTCGGTGTGCTGCACGCCTACATTTTGCCCATGCTGCCCTTCATCTTCTGGGCGTTCGCGGTCCTGGGCACGCTTATTCTTGTTGTTGAATGCATCATCGCAGCGCCGCTGTGGGCCTTCATGCACGTCCGCCCTGACGGTCAGGAGCTCATCGACCAATCCCAGCGTGCTGGATACCATATGGTTTTCAGCTTGCTGCTGCGCATTCCGTTGCTGCTGTTCGGCTACTATTTCAGCATGCTGGTCTACGAAGCCGGGAATTTCTATCTCGGTCTGATGTGGATGCCCCAGCTCGTCTCAGCGACTGCAGCTCACGCTGTTGGTCCGCTCCTTTGGCTGGTCATGATGAGCGTTGTAGGGGTGGTCAAGTACCAGATTGCCATCCGCAGCTTCGGCCTCATCACGAGCGTGCCGGACAACATCAGCTACATCTTCGGTGCCAGCCGGATGGGTGATGAAGGGCAGCATGGCCACACCGTCAACAATCTCATAGGGGGCTACAACCAGACCGTGTCCAAAACGGTTCTGCAGGGTGCGCTGCCCAAGGACAAAGAGGACGACAGAAAGAAGGGGAGGTGACCAGCTTCCCTATCGAGCCAAGAAGGGCGGGATTACCCGCCCTTTTTTTTGCATTCCTGACCTGCCGAGACCCATGGCAAATCTGTTGACGGATTGCGGAAGAAAACGAAGTTAAATCAACTACTTGTAAGCGGGATTGGCGAAAATCTAAACCTGATTAAACCTTAAAATACCGTTTTGTACGGTTTATTAGGGTATTAAACGGTACCCTGTGGGCCTGAAGGGCAGACACGATAATCGGCCAGCCCGGCCGGGCTCTGCTGGCCTGAAATCAGTTCCCTCACGTCGTCCAAGAGTTCGCAGGGCGAGCAGCCAGGGTGGGTGCAGGTTTACCCCTCGTCCGCTTGATTCTCGGCCAGGAAATCAGCCTGCAGTCGGGATTGCCGCTGTGCATATGTGTGCAAATTTCCCGGGCAAACCCGTTACACCAACGCGGAGTAACGGGGGGAGGCCATCCATCACCCTGCCGGGCACCTAATCCGGCCCGGGAAGCTCTCTAGAACACGGAAATCTGCCCTCAACACAGGCTCCACAGCCTTAGCTTGGGCGCCTGACCCCCTTATATGCCACCTCATGACGCACACTGCTCTCATAGCCCTGGTGACGGCCATCTAACCCCACCCTGATGCCCCCGATGAGCTGGAGAGCCGCGCCATGCCTGAAGCCCTGAAGAAGTTGAGCCTGCAATCGTGGCGTTGCGGTCATTCCTGGTCCGACGACGACCAGACGCGGGGCAAAGAATTCAAGATTCTGGCTGGTTACCTCGAAGTGGCAGTCCGGCAGCACCTCAGTGGCGTTCGGTTCTCCGCTAGACAGCCATACAAGCCGAACCTGAAGACCGTTCGCGAAGCTGCCTTGTCGGCATTCGAGGACACTGCGCTCACGACTGTAGAGCAGGCTATCCTTCTGGATGTGGTTGGCACCGCTGCATACCTCGGTGAGCTCCTGGGCGACCAAGTTGTCCCCGAAACCATGCAAGCTCTCCGTCAGCAGGCCAGTCGTATGCAAGGGGCTGCTATCCTGGACGGGGTGATGGAGAGCCAGGCGCCCGCTCTGGCGGCTCTCGTCGATACTGGGGCATCCACCTCGTCTGCGATGGCCGGTGATGACCTGACGACCTGGCGCACGGTACCCTACTCAGCGTGGGAGCCCATTGAGCTCTACAAGGAAGCCGAGGCATTGCTGGACCGCCTCCTGGAGCAGGCGAAGGGCACCCATCAGGAAAAGCGGATGGTGACGCTTGCGCGGTCGCTGGGGAGCACTCTTGACCAAGAACGGGAACACCGTGGACTAGCTGGCCCGCTTGGCAATCCGCTGATGAATGCGGGGGCCATCCTTCCAGCCTGGAACGAAGTCGCTCATGTTGCCCGTGACCTCGTGCTGAGCACCGCTGGCGACGATGGTCCTCTGCGAGACGCGGCTGCCTCGGCTCTTCTCCAGGCAGCCGCATCAGGGTGTGCTGCCAGCAAAGCCCGCCTCCTATCCATGCTGGTCAGCTTGCCAGCGTCACTGCGGTCCCCAACTCATGATGAGTGCGTTCGGAGCCTCGCCGACAGCATGCCGAGCCACTGGGAGACACCTCTCCCCCGCAGGCTGCCTGATGAGAGTCGGGCATCAAGGCCTCTTCGGCTTCCCAGACTTCCCACTCATGAAGCCGGTGAGGAGGAGACGGAGCTTCTTCCTGGCCACCGCCGCGTCCTATCCTCGCCACCGTCATCCACGAAGTTCAACGACAGCGTCATTGCAGGTTTACCAGGGCTCTACACTGGGCTCCCAGCCAAGCCGCTTCCGCTCGACCTGCCGGACCAGCTTGAAGCCGAATTCCCCTGGATGAGCGATGTCGTCCAGCTCCTCCGTCGCGACATCCTGCTTGCTCAGCGCCTCTCCGGCAGACCAGCGACCCTGAAGCCTGTGTGCCTTGTCGGCGTACCAGGCTGCGGGAAGTCTCGCTTCATCAGCCGCCTACTGACCCTGTCCGAGCAGGCCGGTGGGCCAGGTGGCCGTGTGCTGTCGGCTGCCGGCTCCATGGACGCCAGAACGCTGCTGGGCACCAGCAGGGGATGGGGCAACGCAACGCCCAGTCTGCCCGTCCTCGCCATGGCCAACCATGGATGTGTGAATCCCATCATCACCTATGAGGAACTCGACAAGGCGGGTTCTGATGACCGCTTTGGCCGCCTTGCCGACGCGCTGCTCCTGCTGACCGAGCGTTCCACGGCTGGCCGGTGGACCGATGAGGCTCTGGGGCAGACGGTGGACTGCACAGGCATCAGCTGGCTGTTCACTGCTAACACCGGCCACAGAATCCCTGCTGTTTTGCGTAGTCGTCTCCGCATCGTCCAGGTGCCGGCTCCCCGTGCACCTGACTTCCCGGTCTTGATGAGGAGCATCTTGTCTGACCTCGCGGACCAGCACAGCTGTGATGTCCAGCATCTGCCGAAGCTGCCCGCCGATGTCGTGGAAGGCCTGCGGCGGGCGTTTGCAAGGGGAGGGGTGTCGGCTCGGGCACTGACCAAAGCCGTTCAGAGCTCCATCGAGGAGGTGGCCATCCAAGAGGCCCGGGCGACTAGGCATTGAGCCGGCCACGGAGCTTGCTAGAACTAGGCATCTGATACGGAGTGCGTGGAGACTATGAAGGGGTTTGCTAGAAGGGTGTGGCTGACGGTTTACACCCTTGGTCTCCTGCTTTTCACATTATGCGTGGTGCTTACGGTCATGAGCTTATTCGACCCCACCGCAAGAGCAGGCACCCGCTTCTACGTACTCTTCTCCATATGGCCGTTGATGCTGTTCGGTCGATGGCTCGTCACTGGTCGTCTATCTCCGAAACCATAAGCGCCTACTGAGCTCATCCTTGAGCCATTTTTATGGCTGGACCCTAGCGAGCATGCCACTGCGTCTAGTCAATAGGCAGGCTCCCTTTGGGCACGCTGCCCTTCATCCGCAGGAGGCGCTCACCAAAATCGTCGTCTAGAACGCGCTCGTACAGCTCCGCCAGCGGCAGCTCGATGTCGATTGCCGGCAACTCCAGCATGTCTCCCTCGGCCAGAACCCGGCCAACCCAGTCCTCTCCTCGGCGACTGAAAACCAAAGCGCCGATGCCATCATGCCGCCGCTACCGCTCGGTTCGGCGAGTTAATCGAAGTGCCAGATGAGGGCTCCAGGTTGTCCGGGAGCCCTGGTGGTCATTTGGAAAGTCCCACCCTTGGAAGGCGACGGAGGGGCAGGCGCCCCTCCGCCGTGCTCAGCCCCAGACGGCATCCTGGTGGCCGAAGGCAACCAGCTCGGTCGGCTGGTACTCGCCGGTCCAGTTCTGCATCCCGTCCAGGCGCTCCAGGCCGCCGGCCCACATGTTCACATGCCAGACCGCGTTCGGGTTGCCGTCCATGGAGGCGGCCGAGAAGACCACCGAGCCATCCGCCAGCACGTTCACCTCGTCGGGCAGGCTGCCGGCGTTCCAGGTCTGGCTGTCCGCGATGCGGAAGGTGCCGGCCTCGGTGCCGTCGGTCACCCAGAGGTCGGCCTTGGTCGGCGACAGCATGCTGTCGGCATAGTCGCGGTTCATGAACAGCGCGCGGCCGTCGCCCAGGGAGACGAAATCCGTGGCGACGTGCAGGCCCAGGATGTCGTCACCGATGACATGGGTCCCCTCCCGGGTGCCGTCCGTGGCGTAGAGGTCCTCGCCGCCCTGGAAGATGACCAGGCCGTTGCCGAGTTCGGCGAGATGGGTCTCGCCCGAGACCTTGCCGCCAATCGTCTGCTCGGAGGGGTCGAGCAGCTTGACGGTGCCCTCGGCCGTGCCGTCGGTCGACCAGAGCGACTTCTCGTAGAGGTTCACCCCGTCGCCGAAGTAGCGGGCGAAGACCCAGCGGTCCTCCCCATGCTGGCCGGCCGCGTAGTAGCCGTCGGTCGCCGGCGCCATCTCCACCGTGGTGGTTCCGCCGGCGGTGCCGTCGGTGATGAGGAAGCCCTTGTTGGTGGCGACCAGGCCCTTGTCGCCGTCCACCGACAGGGCGATGTCCTGCGGGAACAGCCCCTCGAACCGGCTCACCGCGCGGATGACATCCGTCCCCTCGGGCGTGCCGTCCGTCACCCAGAGCTCGTTGCTCTGCGTCCCGGTTTGGGCGGTGAAGACGATGTGGCCGTTGGAGAGCTCGTGGACCGCATTCGGGGAGGAGCTCCAGGGCCCAGGCGCCCCATTCATCAGCATCTGGGTGCCCTCGGAGGTGCCGTCCGTCACCCAGAGCTCGGAGCCGTTGATGTGGTCGTTGGCCGTGAAGTAGACCTTGCCGTCGCTGCCGAGCGTCAGGTTGGTCGGCCCATAGGTGCCGTCACCCGTGCCGATATCGCGCAGCATATGGGTCCCGGTCTCGCTGCCGTCGGTAATCCAGAGCTCGCGGCCGTGGACGCCGTCATTGGCGACGAAGAGCACTTTGCCGTCGGCCATCCGGGTCAGCTCGGTCGGGTCCGCGCTCGCCAGGCCGGGGTTGATGTCCTTCAGCAGGTGGCGCTCACCCAGCTCGCCATTGGAGACCCAGAGCTCGTTGCCATGGGTGCCCTCGGCATTGGCGAAGACATAGCCGGCGGCCTCGTTGCCGGGCTCGCTGGGCGTGCCGGGCTCAGCGGGGGCGTCGTGGCCGACCGCGACGGCGCCCGTTTCCCCGGACCAGGGGCTGACATCCTGCAGGCGCTCCACCGTGCCGGCCTCGGCGTCGATTCTCCAGGTCGCCACCGGGTTGCCGTCGAAGCCATGGCTGGTCAGCAGGATGGTGCCGTCATCCAGCACCGAGGCCGTCTCGGGCAGGCTCTGCGGATTGCTGGCCAGCGGCCCGCTCAGGCGGATGGTGCCGGCCTCGGTGCCATCGGTGACCCAGATGTCCGAGGTATTGGCATAGCCCCCGACATAGTCGTGCAGGTTGATGAACAGCACGCGGCCGTCCGGCAGCAGCGTGAAGTCATCGGCCCACTGGCCGACCAGCACGTTCTCGCCGATGATTTTGGTGCCCTCGGCGGTGCCATCGGTCACCCAGAGGTCCTGCAGCTGCGGGAAGACCACCAGGCCGTTGCCCAGCGCGAACATGTCGCTCGTGGCGCCCGGCGTTCCCGTGTGGTCCAGGATGATGTGGGTGCCTTCCGGGGTGCCGTCGGTGGCGTAGACGGCCTGGACGAAGTCCTTGTACTGGTCGGAGGCCGCATAGAATCCCTTGTAGACCCAGAGATTGCCGTCGGTACCGGCGGGCTGGACCCACTCCTCCGGCGTCCGGTCGGACGTCCGGACCGTGCCCTCATAGGTGCCGTCGGACTTCCATTCGCCATAGATGTCTTGCCAGTCCGGCGAGCCATTCTCGGGGCTGACCGAGAAGAAGGCGTTGCCCTCGCCGTCGATGCGGGCGAGCCCCAGAGAGGTGCCGAAGGCCCCGGGGGTGATATCCTTGACGAGATAGGTGCCCTCGGTGGTGCCGTCGGTGCTCCAGAGCTCCTTGCCGTGGACGCCGTCGTCGGCGGTGAACAGGAAGCGGCCGTCCGGCAGGGCGATGAAGTCCGAGATGTCGGAGCCCTGCGCGCCGGCATGGATGTCCTTCAGCAGGTGCGTGCCCTCAGCGGTCCCGTCGGTGACCCAGAGCTCACGGCCGGCCGTGCCGTTGTCGGCGGTGAACATCACCAGGCCACTGGAGAGCAGCGTCAGCTTCTCCGGCCCGTAGGTGCCGTCGCCGGTGCCGATGTCGCGCACCATCCGGGTGCCGTCGGCGGTGCCGTCGGTAATCCAGAGCTCGCGTCCATGCGGCCCGTCATTGGCGACGAACAGCACGCGGCCGTCCGGCAGCCGGGTCAGGTCCGACGGGTCGGAGCTGCCGAAGCCCGCGTTGATGTCCTTCAGCAGCCGGCGCTCGCCGAACTCGCTGTCCGCCACCCAGAGCTCGTTGCCGCCCGGGCCGGAGTTGATGAACACGTAGCCGCCCGCATGCCCGTCCGGGGTGCCGGGCTCCTCCGGGGTGGTCGGCGCATCCTGCGGAACCACCTCATGCACGGTGGTCGGCGCCCAGGCCTGCAGCTCGGTCTCCTGGGCAAGGTTGCCGGTGCTGAGGTCGAGCTTCCAGACGGCGGTCTGGTCGCCCCCGAGGGAGGGTGCGGAGAACACCAGGGTGCCGTCCTCGAGCACCGAGACCGCGTCCGGCAGGCTGGCCGGGCCGTTGGCCTGAGGGCTGGTCAGCTGGACGGTCCCGGCTTCGGTGCCATCGGTGACCCAGAGCAGGCCCGTATCGGGGGTGCCGTCGAAGTGGCGGATGGTGTTGGTCACCAGCATCCTGCCGCCGGGGATGGCGACGGCGTCGTAGGTGTTGCCGTAGAAGCCGGACTCGGCGACGACCCTGGTCCCCTCGGCCGTTCCGTCGGTGACCCAAAGAGCGCCGCCCTGCGGGACGACCGCCAGGCCGTTGCCGATGGAAAAGACGTCGCCAGGAGCCCCGATGCCGCCCGTGTGGTCGAGGATGATGCGGGTGCCCCCAGGGGTTCCGTCGGTCGCGTAGAGGGCCTGGATGAGGTTCTTGTCGCTTCCCCCGGCCCAGTAGTAGGCCTTGTAGACCCAGGTGTCTCCGTCCACAGGGACGAGGAGGTGGTTCAGCGGCAGCTGGTCCGAGACCTTGACGGTGCCCTCGGTGGTGCCGTCGGTCTTCCACTCGCCGTACGCGGCGTCCCAGGCGGCGTCTTGGCCGTCATAGCTGTCAGCGGTCGCCTCGACGTGCAGGGTCCCGTCGCCCTCCATGCGGTTGAAGCGGGTGTTGGTGCCTTCGGCGCCCGGGGTGATGTCCTTCAGCAGATGGGTGCCAGCCTCGGTGCCGTCGGTGACCCACCACTCCTTGCCGTGGACGCCGTCATCGGCGCTGAACACGTAGCGGCCGTCGGCCACCGGCGTGAAATCGGAGATGTCGGAGCTGGCCGTGCCGGGATGGATGTCCTTAAGCAGCCGGGTTCCGTCGGCGGTGCCGTCCGTCAGCCAGAGTTCCCGGCCGGTCGTCCCGTTGTCGGCGGTGAACAGGATGCTGCCGTTCGGCAGGAGGGTCAGCTGCTCTGGGCCATAGGTTCCGTCGCCGGTGCCGATGTCGCGCAGCATGCGCGTTCCGCCCTCGGTGCCATCCGTCACCCAGAGTTCCCGGCCATGGACGCCGTCATTGGCAACGAAGACCAGGCGGCCGTCGGGGAGAGCGGTGAACTGGGCCGGGTCGGCGCTCTGAATGCCGGGATTGATGTCCTTCAGGAGGCGGGGGTTTTCCAGGCCTGCGCCTGCCACCCAGACTTCATTGCCCTGACCGTTGTCGGCGTTGGCGAAGACATAGAGAGGAGAAGACATTTCGTTCCCATTCGGCCGCTTTTCAGGGGGTTCCGCAGCCGTGTTGCGGACCCCGGTACCGCAGCCTTCTCTCTAGGTCTTGCAGCAAGGTCAAACGGCTGTCTGGTACAACCTGCCTGGGGAAGAACTCCGAACGTTTGGCTGCCAAACAGGAACTTTCGGAAAGGCTCCTGCCGGCTCTCTCGCGCCCCACAACCAGAAGTGGCAAAATAGAACCGGAACAAGATTATATCTGTGAGTTATATAGCTCTCAGGAGAATGCTGCGCTTGAACTCAGCCACAATTTTGCCAAATTTCACACAAGCGTGTTGGCGGTATCCTGTTGTGCAGCGCAGAAATAGTCCCGTTTTGCGTATAGAGAAGTCCGTTACAGGCTGAAAACGTACTATACTGGTAGAGATGGAAGGGTGGGAACTTTGCGCAGACTGTTCCTGGCCGGAAAAAGAAATATCAAAGTGGAATACTAGAAATTCTGGAGAGAACATTTCCAGCCAGGATGCCTCATCGGGCTTCCTGGAGTCGCGGCGGGCAGGGCTCTCAGACGTGGAAGATGTCCCGCCCCTCAGAGACGCCGTATTGCAGAAAGTGGAGCAGAGGGTTCATCCCGGCGGCAGCCACGTCGGCATTGTGTTGCAGATAGGCGTCCGTGTCGAAGAGGGCACTGGGGTCCCGGCCTTCTTTGGCGCCGCTCAGGAGGTAGTGCTCCATAGGATTCACGCCTGCTGCGGCCACATCGGCGTTGTGGTCAAGATAGTAGCTGGTATCGAACAGGGCATCGGGGTCACGCCCCTCGTGCCAGCCGAAGGTCATGTAGTGTGTGAAGGCGTCCACGCCGGCCTGCGCCACGTCCTGGTATGTGTCGTAGTAGAACTGCGCATCGACCAGGGAATGGGAACCAAGCGTCGAAGGCTGGATAGCCCCAGCCGGTCCGGGGTTGGCTGTTCCAGCAGAGCTGACATGGTCCTGCAGGTAGGCTTCCGCCTGGGCAACGCTCAAGATACTGGTGGCGTCCGGATGTGCCGCAGCGAAGTCCGCACCGTGCTGCGAGGCACTGGCGTCTCGCCCTTCCCGCCAGCCATAGGCCAGGTAATGCAGGAACGGATTGAGGCCTTCCGCCACGACATCGGGATTCTGCGAGAGATAGAAGGCGCTGTCGAAGTCGGCATTCGGTGAACGACCTTCCTGCCCCCCGAACTGCAGGAAGTGTTCCAGGGGGTTCATGCCGGAGGCGGCCACGTCGGGATTGTGGGCGAGGTAGTAGCTACTGTCGAAAAGGCTATGTGACGGGTGGCCTTCCTGTGAGTCTGCTGGCCTGTCGTTCTCTGGAACGCCTGCATCGGAAGGGGCGCTGTCGCTTGACGGAGCTTCGGACGAAGGCACCTGCGCCTGTTCGCCCGCAGGCAATTCAACTGGCGTGTCAGTCTGCACGGTGTGGGCAAAGTCGAAGATGAGCTCCCGCGCCAACTGCGTGAGCTCCGGCGAGCCGATTTCGGGATGGAGCATCGAGAAATCGTTCTTCGCGCTGGCCATCCGGCCTTCCTGCCAGCCATAAGCGAGGTAGTGCAGGAAGGGATTGAGACCCGAGCTGGTAACGTCCGGGTAGTGCGAGAGGTAGAAGGCGCTGTCGAAATCCGCGTTCGGAGACCGACCTTCCAGTCCGCCGAACTGCAGGAAATGCTGCAGCGGGTCCATGCCCGACTGCGCCACGTCCGGATTGTTGGCCAGGTAGTAGGTGATGTCGAAGAGCGGAAGTTGCTCCGACCACTGGTGCGGCTCGGGCTGAGACGGTGTCTCTCCGTCAGTAGCCGGCGTCACCAGCGGACTGATTCCCGAGGTCATCGTCTCCAGATGGCCCTGGTTGTCATAGTAGCTGGTCACCACTTTGAAATGGTGCCCGATATCCTCTTCCGTGAAGGTGTATTGGTTCGCCGCGACGACCAACTCCCAGCTGCCGTTTGGTGTGTCGCGGTACCACTGCGAGGTGAATTCCCGATGGCTCAGGCCATCCGGTTCTTCGATGTGATAGGCCAGCAACATTTCGGAGCCGACCTCAAAGGGCCGCTGGAAGAAGACAACCTCTCCGGCATTCGGGTGGTTTGTGCCGGCTTGCGGGATGGTCGTCGGCTCGTGGCCCCAGATGACCTCATGATGGCCTGCTCCATCATCATAGGAAACGGTGAGGTGGAGATTCTTGCCAGCATCGGTCGCGCGAATCAGATACTCGGCCTTTGTGGCTCCCTCAATGGGAGCGAAGGCCGAGTTATTGTCGCTCAGGTACCATTGATAGCTCAGGTCCCCCAACCCATCCGCATCCGCGATGCCAGACACGTCCACTTGCACCACAGCACCAGGCTGCACCGCACCATCGATTGACAGGGTGCCGGTCGGAGCATGATTCGGGGTCCCTTCCTCTGCCGGAGGCAGCACGCGAAGGACGGCAACCGGTGCCCCGGCCCACATCCAATTGTGCATGTCGTCGACACGCTGGAGATTGCCTGGCGTCAGGTCAGTTATCCAGACCGCGTCGAGTGCTCCATCCTTGCTGCCGGCGGAGAAAATGACGCGACCATCGGCCAGCAGAGAGGCTTCGGAAGGGAGTTGCGAGGGATTCCATCGGCCCTGGGTGGCCAGCTGGATGGTGCCCTCGGCGGTGCCGTCGGTGACCCAGACCTCATTGCCGTTCAAATCGGAGTGGCTGTTGTTGGTGAAGAGAACCTTCCCGTTCCCCAAGGCCAGGAAGTCAGTACTGCCGTCCGGAGAAAGGGTCTCCATCACCAGGTGAGTGCCACCCTCCGTCCCGTCTGTGACCCAAAGGTCCTGCGCGACCTGGAAAAGTGCTTTGCCTTCTCCAAGCAGGGTAATCTTCGGCTGGCCCCGGTAGAATGTGCTGATAGAGTCCGCATCCGGACCGACAAGCCGGTGTGTGCCCTCAGCCGTTCCATCGGTGACATAGAGCGTCTGAGTGAAGTCCTCCGGGCTTTCATAGGCGCCGTAAAGCCAATGACCATTCCCCAGGGACACATAGGTGATGGCCGGCGAAGTATCGTCGGAAAGCTGGTGCGTACCCGCCACCGTCCCATCTGTCGCCCACCGGCCAACTTCGGTCCGGATGGTGGCAATGCCGTCGGGGCTGATGCGTTCAATGGTGGGAAAAGACCCCGCCGGCCCCGGCACGATGTCGCCGAGGAGATGTGTCCCCTCGGCCGTTCCGTCCGTGACCCAAAGTTCGCGGCCCGCCTCATCGTTCGAGGCGGTGAACAGAAGCCTTCCATTTCCAAGAGCTGTGAAATCACTGAGATTGTTGTTTCCAGGGGAGGAAGGCCTCAAAATATCCCAGAAACGAAAAGTCCCCGCCTCGGTGCCGTTCGTTATCCAAAGTTCGTTATGGCTGCCCGAGTTGCTGATGGAGAAAACGGCTTTGCCGTTCCCCAGTTCGGTCAGATGTTGGGGGCCCGCTGAATCGTAGCTTGCAGTGTATCCGCGCGGGTCCGTAATCCGGACGATGTGAGTGCCGCTCTCGGTGCCGTCCGTCACCCACAGTTCGCGCCCGTTGACGTTGTCCGTGGCGACAAAGAGGACCCGGCCGTCCGGGAGACCCGTTAATTCTGAAAGCGCTGAACCCACGCCAACCGGGTTGATGTCCTTCAACAGGCGCCGGTTCTCGAAGTTCTCGTCGGCCACCCAGAGCTCAAAGCCGTTGTCCTCGCTGGCATTGGCGAAGACGTAGCCCTTGGGAGAGGGAAGGGAGCTCGTTGCGCTCATGGGCGTCATGTCCAGGGGAGAAGGGGTTGAAGAGGCAGAAAGCCAAAAAGGACCAGCTTCCTCGGGTGATGGACCACCCCAGAAGACCTGAGCCCTGCCTGTCGGAAAGGTCAGACGCTAAAGACGCCACGCCCTTCGGCCTTGTCGTGTCGCCGGTAGTGGATGTGCAGATTACCGCCGGTCTCGCTCGTGTCGGCGGTGTGCGAGCTAAAAGCTTTCGGCCGGCGGTCGGGTCCGTGCTTTAGCCAAGCCTGCCATTGAATGCTCGACAACGGTCCATCCTCCCAGCTCTGCGATTCTTGCCGCACCTCGCCCGGAAAATGGTCTCTGTTTATTTAATTTGGACGTCAATATAACCTTTGGTTGATAGCCTATACGCCTCCCGAGAAAGGACGCTTAAGCTTCAGCAAAGAAAGAACCATATAGTTGATTAATCGGTCGGGACCGGTTTCATATTCACCAAAAATTTAGACATCTTCCGGTCGTGGGTTCAAAACGGGAGGTTCAGGTCTTCCTCAGTCTCCCTCGGCTTACCGCACTTTCTGACGTGCTTGGCGATAAGGAAGCCATTCAACGCCGCCACCAACTGCACGGCGAGCAGAGCATATTCAAGGCTCACCGTGACCACCTCGGCGCCCTGACCATGAGCCGTCAGTTTGTTGCGAAGCACCGGTACGCCTTACGTCCACGGGTATTCCCGGCCACTCTTCGGTCAATCCCTTGCTGTCCAGCATCGGTTAGAGGCCCGGCAGGTTTCGGTACCTGCCGCATGCGCAGGTGATGAACGAAGAATACGGTGTCGGAACGACCAAAAGGGGCTTAGAACGCAATCTTAAATTCATTGTCTCCGTCGGATGTAGACAACACCAGTTTCTGCGGCGTCTGTGCCTCCTGCTCGCAGCCACACTGCCGACGGTCGAGCATCCGTGCCAGCTCACCGATGCTGCCCTGGCGGGCCATGTGCCTGTGGAGCCTGCCGCCATAGCTCCGAGCATTCCCGTGTCGCTGCAAGACAACCTCATCCATCAGGTGCGGAATGATGGAGCAGTCCAGGCTGTCGGTCAGGTAGGCCATGATATCGAGCCCCCCGGCATCGAGGTCACCCCAGTGATGCAGTGCTGGTCGCCGGCCATCGATGTCCGGTCTCAGTAGAGCCTGCAGGGCATCAAGGACCGGTTCCGCCGGCATCCCGCCGGTGAAGACGACCACAACGCCTGGCTGACGGCAGCTTCGCGTGTGCAGTTCGAACGAGGCGAGATTCTCGATAGTCAGAACTCGGCGGCCCTCCACCGTTGCTGACCACAGCAGGCTACGTGCCCACTCGCCCGGAATGGTCATGGACGGTGCAACATCGCAGGAGACTCTGCTGTGTCCGCCTGATGCGAGCGGCATGTCGACGGTGCAGCAGCCGGCCAGCATCACGCGGATGGGGAACTTCGAGATGCGGTAGTGCTCAAGGGCCTGCTGGGGTGTCCCGGTGCCCCGCAGCCGAGCCAGCATGGCGCCCAGCCCACCAAGATGGTCGGCCAGAATCTTCGAGGCATTGGCGCCTTCGGCGGCGAAGACGCGCGCGCTGATGGTGCGCGGGTCGCCACCGCCCCAGTCGGGGGCCAGAACTGCCTGGAGCAGCCGGAACCGCCGCTCGGCCGACGGGACATCACCAGGTGTCAGTCCAAACGCAGCTTTCCCGTTCTCCCATGAGGTCCTGCAGATTGTGAGCAGATGCATCATCTCCTGGTTAGGGCCCAGGGCCAGGATGGCGGATGCGCAATGCTGGGCCAGCTCGGCAGCACGGGGGACACCCAGGAACCGCGCCAGGGCATCGGCGTTCTGGAGGCGCGCCTTACCAGGCAAATGGCGCATGCTGGCTTTCCCGGCCACCAACTCCAAGGCGCCAGCCTTGTTGGCACCCTGCAACAGGGTGAGCATCTCCTGTTCGGCCCTGGCACGCTCAAACCCATCAGGCAGCCGCTCCCAGGGAACCGACATGAAGCGCGCAGCTCCGGGCTCCTCCGCCGCAGCGGGGCGGTCGGCTGTCTTGAGCATCCGTAGCAGGAAGACCCGGCCGGGGCTGGCGTCAACCTTGCTCAATCTGCGGCCTCAGACAGAGTGGCTGTTTCGGCGTGCTTGGCCTTGAAGCCTTCAAAGCCCAGGAACGCCGGGTTTTCGCGGCGGAAGATGGCGCGGCCCTCTTCGTCCAGCCGGGTCTGGGTCAGCTCCAGCGCAGTTCCGGAGCGGAAGAAGTTCAGCATGGTCCCGGAGAACTGCATGAAGATGGTCTGCTGGTTGTCCGGAACGGCGACGATGAGCTGCAGCCCGCTCTCATGGAACAGGCGCACTGTCTCGCCAATTGCGTCGGAATCCATCCGCTGGAAGGCCTCGTCCAGGATGGCCAGGGCCAAGCCACCGTCATTGCCGCCCGGAGTGACGAAGCTGGTTGCCGCCAGGGCGCTGCACATGGCCACATAGAAGGGGACCTGGACCTGGCCGCCGGAGCCTGTCCCTTGGCGCTTGCTCAGCGTGGTCTTGGTTCCGTCGGGATGGGTCATCTCGATGTCGTAGGTGTACCACTGCCGGGGGTCGGACAGCTCGGATATTTCGGCCGTAGGGTCGAAGATGTCTCGCCGCAGTTTGGCCAGCACCCGTGACTGTGGGTCAGCGGGGTCTTCCGGGCTGGTGGCAAACAGAGGCAGGTCGGAACCCAGTTCAGGCGGGTTCTCCAACAACTCCAGCAGGCCGGCGAAGTCAGGCAGCGCTTGTGAGATGAACCTGTACTTCATGCCGTGGAAGTGCCGCTCGCGGAGGTTCCGGTTCAGCTCACGAAGCTGCCGTTGCTGCTCCTCGACCGCCGTGGCCATCCGGCCGATGTAGTCTTCACCCAAATGCTTGATGGCCTGCCGGTATGCCCCCTCGGCTTCGGCCTTGCGCTTGACCAGTTCGTGGCTCTCCAGCCATTCGCGCTGCACTGCCAGCCATTCCTGCAGGGTCCGCATGCGGGCGTCACGGACCTGGTCATCCCGTACCCGGGAATTCGGGTCATCGGCTGGCGGAATGGCGACGCCGCACTCCTGGCTGTAATTCCTCAGCTTGGCGTCCACGGTGCCGAAGTCCGAAACAACGCGGTTCACCTCGTTGGAGATGAGGCGGTTGGCTTCCGCCTGGATAGCGGCTCGGTAGCCCTCGGCATCATCCTCGAGGAGTACCTCTATCTGGCCGATTTCAGGTGCAGGCACATCGCCGCCTTCCAGGAAGCTCTGCTGAAGGACCATCTGGTCTTCAGAGAGCCAGGGACCGTCCGTCTGCAAGGCTGTTTCCAGAGCGTGTCTCTGCTGGAGCACCTTCTCCAGCGTGTCCTGGATTGCCTTCTTGGCATTCTTCATAGCCACCAGGCAGCCGCCATGAAGCGAGACCGCCTGACGGTGGCGGGTATCGAAACTGGCCAGGGCCTGTTTCTCTGCGACTAGCTGCGCTTCCTCGATGTCCTTTCCGGCCTCAGCATCGGCCTTCAGGCGTCGGGCTTCCTCCAGCTCGGCTCGCTTGGCGTCTCGCTCAGCCAGCAGGAAAGGAAGGTCGGCCTTTTGAAGCGTCTCCAAGGCCCGCAGTCCGTTGCTAATGGCCACCAGGGCTGACTGGGCCTCACCCTGCTGGCCTTTGGCCAGCTTGTAGGCCCTGGAAGCCTTCGCCACGGCTTCTTCCAGCGGGGCCGGGTCCAGCAGTCCTGCCTGCCCCAGAAGATGACCACGCCGTTCGTTCCTACGGCTCCGGCCGGACCAGGCCGAGTAGTAGAACAGGTCTTTGGTCACAGCCGTGGACTTCCGCATCGCTTCATCGACGCTGGAGACACAATGGGTGTGGCCCAGGCGGTAGTTCAGATAGCCCGTGGCACGGGGGTCTGCCGACCTGACCTTTGTCGCCAGACTCCCACGGGTGGGCTCAGGGGCATCCGCTGTCCTGGTGGCATCGATGACCCGGCCCGGCATTTCTCGGACCCGGACCAACTCCATGGCTTCCCGGGCCCTGGAGGGAGGCACCAAGAGCGCTTCCCGCTCCGGGCCCAGGACCACCTCAACGGCGTCACGCCAGTCCTCGTCTACCCAGTTGACGGTTTCGCACAGAGGCTCGGCCTCAATGCCATTGGCCTCCAGGAGCTTCATCAGCTGCTTGGTTGGTTCGGACAAGGGAAGTTTGCCGCTTTGGACGCGCGCCAGATTCTCGGTGGTGAGAGCCAGCTCATCCTTGGCCCTCTGGGCGGCCGTGGAAGCCAAGCCCAACCGCTCACGGACCTCTGCTTCCAGAGCCTGCATCTGGGCCTTCTCGACTCCCCGCATCTGAGCCGCCAGACGGCCATGCCCATCCCAATCCGGGGCATCCGGCATAGCCAGGGGCAACTCCAGACCTTCCGCGAAGACCTTCATAGGGTGCAACTGGCGGGCGGTGGTGTCCAGGTCGGCCAAGGGATGGTCGGCCTGATGGAAAGCCCTGTTGGCTTCCGCGTAGCGG
>Ga0182739_1001273_pt1 | contig 27138 bp, 24 predicted proteins | sample eDN5th30CBELigBY_FD_128873 | JGI IMG/M metagenome (GOLD analysis project Ga0182739, IMG submission 128873) | Enriched backyard soil microbial communities from Emeryville, California, USA - eDNA 5th pass 30_C BE-Lig BY (version 2) (version 2) | ecosystem: Environmental > Terrestrial > Soil >... | reverse complement strand
CTTTCCTACTACGGCCTCTTTGCCCTGCAACATCGCGGGCAGGAGAGCGCCGGGATCACCACCGCGACCGGTCCCAACACGCCGTTCGTGACCCACAAGGGGATGGGCCTCGTCGGCCAGGTCTTTGCGCCGACTGACCTCGAACAGTTGAAAGGAAACCGGGCGATCGGCCATGTCCGCTACTCCACGAGCGGTTCGAGCAACCTGAAAAACGCCCAGCCGATGGTGGTCGACTGCGCCAAGGGACAGCTCGCGATCGCCCACAACGGCAACCTCGTCAACGCCGCCGTGTTGCGCGAGGAACTCGAACAGTCGGGATCGATCTTCCAGACCACGGTCGACAGCGAGATCATCCTCCACCTGCTGGCGCGCCCCAGCGACAGCAACGGGGCGCTCGCCGCGCTGCGCCGGGTGCATGGGGCGTTTTCGCTCGTCATGATGACCGAGCGGGAGATCATCGGCGTGCGCGATCCCCACGGGTTCCGCCCGCTGGTCCTGGGCAAACTCGACGGCGCTTATGTGCTCGCCTCGGAAACGTGCGCCTTTGACCTGATCCACGCCGAATTTGTCCGCGAGATCGAGCCGGGCGAGGTCGTCATCATCGACGAAAACGGCATCCGCTCCTTCTGGCCGTTCGAAACCCAGAAACGGGCCTTCTGTATCTTCGAATACGTCTATTTCGCACGGCCCGACAGCATCATCGACGACATCAACGTCGCCAAGGTCCGCACCGCGATGGGCCGCGAACTCGCCCGGCTTCACCCGGCGGAGGCCGACCTCGTCGTCCCGGTGCCCGACTCCGGCAACTACGCCGCGCTCGGCTTTGCCCAGGAGCTGGGCATCCCGTACGAACACGCCTTTGTACGCAACCACTACATCGGCCGCACCTTTTTGCAGCCGACGCAGTTGATCCGCGACTTCAATGTCCGCGTGAAGCTCAACCTGATCAAGGAAGCGGTGAAGGGCAAGCGGGTCGTCGTGGTCGATGACTCGATCGTCCGGGGGACCACGGCACGCACGCGGGTCGTCACCCTGCGCGAAGCGGGGGCGAAGGAGGTCCATATGCGCATCTCGTGCCCGCCCCACCGGTTTGCGTGTCATTACGGCATCGACTTCCCCGATCCGAACAACCTGCTGGCCAACCAGTGTACGCTCGACCAGATCCGCGACTACCTCGGAGCCGACAGCATCGGCTACCTTGATGTCGACGGGATGGTGCGCGCCACCGAGCAGCCGCTCGAAAGCTTCTGCCTCGCCTGCTTCAACGGGAAGTACCCGGTGCCGGTCGACCCGAACGTCGACAAGTTCATCATGGAACGACGCAGCAACCGGTCGCGCAACCTGATCGACCACAACCAGCAGGCGGAGCTTTTCGCCCTTTCCAATCCCTGAAACAGTGATCACGTTTTGTCTGTTTCCAGGGATACCGGAGGTATCCAAGCAAGACAGCCGGGGGTTGAGCGTAGCGACACCCCCGGAACCTACGCTTCTCAGGCTCCCGACCCCAATGGGGTCGCAGCCCTTCAAGATGAAGGCGCTGATCTCCCGTCGGCTGGCATCCCTTCAGGATGCGATCGTAAGGAGACGTTTACTCCGGGGGTATCGCTCTGCTCAACCCCCGGCTACTTCGCCGGGATGCCTTCAGCATCCTTTTTTATCCCACCAACACCGTTTTTCATGTCCAAAAAATTGAGCACGCAGCAGGCGGCTGCCCCCGCCGGTAAAAAGAAGGCGTACGCGCAGGCCGGGGTCGATGTCGATCTCGGCAACCTTGTCAAAAGCCGCATTCAGAAGCGGGTCAGCTCCACCCACGGGCCCGAAGTGCTCGGGCGGATCGGCGGTTTCGGCGGTCTTTTCCGGCCTGATTTCAAGGGGATGAAGGAACCGGTGCTCGTTTCGAGCGTCGACGGCGTCGGCACCAAGCTCAAGATCGCCTTTGCCACCGGGCGGCACGACACCGTCGGGCAGGATCTCGTCAACCATTGCATCGACGACATTGCCGTGCTCGGGGCCCGACCGCTCTTTTTCCTCGACTACATCGGCGCGGAACGGCTCGACCCGCCGGTTTTCGAAGCATTGCTCGCCGGGTTTTCCAAGGCGTGCAAGGCCGGGGGATGCGCCCTGATCGGCGGCGAAACCGCGCAGATGCCGGGCATGTACCATTCGGGGGAATACGATCTTGCCGGAACGATCGTCGGCGTGGTCGACCGCAGGAAAATGATCGACGGCAGCCGGATCAACCCCGGGGATGTCATCGTCGGCCTTCCCTCCAACGGGCTCCATACCAACGGCTATTCGCTCGCCCGCAAGGTTTTCTTTGAACAGATGGGTTTGAGCGTCGAGTCGCGCCTGCCGAAGCTGACCCGCCCGCTCGGGGAAGAGCTGCTCAAGGTGCATCGCAACTACCAGCCGCTCCTCGCCTCGCTTCCGGATGGTCTCATCAAGGGAATGGCCCACATTACCGGCGGCGGGTTGATCGACAATCTCCCGCGCGTCCTTCCCGACGGATGCGACGCCATCATCGAACGCAGGAAATGGCGCGTCCCGCCGATTTTCCAGTTGATTCAGGAAAATGGCGGCGTCGATCCCGACGAAATGTACCAGGTCTTCAACATGGGGATCGGCATGGCGCTGATCGTCGCCGAACGCGACCTCAAGGAAACCATCGCGCTGACCAAGGGCCGCCTGATCGGCCGGATCGAACAGGGCCGCCGGACCGTCTGCCTGGCGTGATCAAGCTTGCGGCGAAGCGGGGATCACTCCCGCCATCACCTCCCGACCTGCTTCTCCACCCAGCGCACCGCTCCCTCGAACGTCTGAAAATCGGCGAGGGAACGCGCGGCGGCTTCCGGAGCGAGTTCGCGGGCTATTTTCGTCAGGCCGCGCCCGGGCCCGAGTTCCAGAAAGATGGTGATGCCCCGCTCGAGCGCGGCTTCCATCGCTTCGCCCCAGCGAACCGTCCCGCTCAACTGTGCCGTGGCGACCTTCACCGCTTCACGGCGCGTCCGCACCAGTCCAAGCGAGGTCGCTGAAAGGAGCGGGACTGCGAAACGGCCCCATTCGCATCGCTCCAGCACCGAGCCGAAGGGTCCGCCCGCCGCCGCGAGGAACGGGGTGTGCGAGGCGACCTCGACATGGAGCACCCGGCAGGTCGTCGCGCCCGCTGCCAGCGCGGCCTCCGTCAGCGCCGCCGCATGCGTCCGTTCCAGCCCGATGATCAGGTGTTGCGGGCCGATCTCGATCGCCACCGCCGCGCCAAACGGAGCGCCGATCGCCGCCAGCGCCGCGCGATCCAGCCCCAGCGTTGCCACCAGCGCCGTCGGCCTCCCCCATGCGGCGGCCATCAGCCGCGCCCGTTCCACCGCCACCGGCATCCACTCCTCCCACGGCAGTGCCCCGCTCACCGCCATGGCGTTGAGTTCCCCAAGGCTGTAACCGAGGAGCAGATCAGGCAGCGGCAGACCCGCCCGCCGCAATGCCTTCCACGCCAGTTCGCTGTAAAGTGCCATCGCCGGTTGCGCCACCTCGCCGCGGGAGAGGCCCTCCTCGCTCAACGGATCAAACCGTGCAGCCACCCCCTCCGGCAATGGCGCAATCCGCTCCCGGAAAAGCGCCTGCGACGCCTCGTCGTCAAACCGCGCAAACATCTCCGGCGACTGACACCCCTGCCCGGAACAAAGCAGCGCCCAGCGGTTCATGCGCCTCTCCCTTCCACGGCATCGACCCACAACGTCGCCGCCAACAGGTCGGCGCTCCCGCCGGGGCTCAACCATCGCTTCACAAACTCGCGATGCACCTGCCACGCCGCCGCTTCCCAGTCGTCGGCAAAGATACTTCCGCGATCGAGAAACGCCGCCGCCTGCTGCCGCGCCCAGTTCAACCCCTCCAGACCGCCGCGATGGAGCAGGTTGGTGTCATCCAGCCGCGCTATCAGCGAAAAAAGGAGGTGGACCAGCGCCGGACGCCTCCCAAACCGTTCCGCTTCGCGCAATGCCGGAAGCCCCCAGCGATAAAGGGCCGGGAAACCGTTGATCGCCTCGGCGCGCGCACCCGCCACCCCTGCGCGGGCCGCCGCGAGCGCTCCCTTTCCGGCTTTCGCCCGCAGCCCGGCCGCCGCGAGAGCCCTCCCCCAGCGGCGTTGCACGATCGCCCCGAACGGTGTGCCGATTTCCCCGGACATTCCGGCCGCCACCAGCAGACCGAGCGAAAAAATCGCCCCCCGATGGGTGTTCACGCCTCCGGTCAACCGGGCCATGGTCCGCTCCGCCGCCAGCCCTTCCTCGCGCAACCGTTCGAAAGCGCCTCCTTCGGCTCCGATCACCGCCACGTTCCTGAAATAACGCCGCAGACCCCACGCCGAACGGGCGATCAACGCCGCATCCATATCGTGGTGACTACCGTTGTCCACCGGTGAAACCAGCCCCGGCTTCGGCGCAAGGCGAAGCTCCTCCAACAGCGAGCGCACCGCCAACTGACTCAACGCCACCGGGTTACGCGCACACGGCGCGTTCAGCAAGGAAAACTCCGTCATCATGTTTGATCAACACCGTCCCGGTGCCAGTTTGCAGACATTCACGCCACGCTGCCCAGCCCAAAGAAGGGATAAAAACCTCGCCGTCGACCGGTCGCGCCCCCTCCGCCGCCGCAGCCCGGGCAAAGGCCGTCAGCGCCGCGCCCCGCCGCCCCGCCCCCGGGGTGCCTAAAAGGTCGAGATCGGAAGCCGCCTCGCGCACATAAGCCAACCCGGTCAGGTGTTGCCAGAGCAGCGCCCCATAGACCCACACCTCCACCCCCTGCGCTTCAAAAAGGCGGACCACCTCCCCGAGCCACGCCTGCCACGCAACAGGAGCCGACCCGAGCGCCTCCGCCAACCGGCACGGCGGCTCCCACCGGGCGATCGCCTCCCGGCGCACCCACAACCGCACCCGCCGTTTGCCTTCATCAGGCGGAAGGGCGATCCCGACCGGCACCCACTCTCGACCGCCTCCCCCCGATTGCAGACCCGGCGGCACCGGTTCGCCCGGCACCGGTCGCCGCACCATCACCGGCCAGCCATTCGCCCGCCAACGCGCCACGAGCGTTTCCCGGTCGGTCACCGCGCAAAAAATGGCGCATTCCTCCTGCGAACCGTCAGCCCAATACCCGAGCGTATGCCGCCCCGGGACCGGTGCCAGCCACCCCGTTTTCACGGCAGCGCCACCACGCGTTCGGCTACGTTGCGGGCCTTCGTCCGCCCGCCCCGCCCCTCGCCTTGCGCGGCGCGGTGATCGGCCAGCCGCACCGGTTCGTTCAATGCCTCGGCCAACGCCGCCGCAGGGTCGGCGGGTCGCAGCCGGTCGATGCCTCCCATCCGGTAAAAGGCGTCCGCCCCCGGCGTAAAGACCGGGTTGCGCGCGCTCAACTCCTCCAGCATCGTCGTGCAACATTTGGTCACGGCGGCGATCCCCGCCATCGGCATCACCATCGGGTTGGCCTCTTCGAGCGCGATCACCTCCTGCGCCATCAACCCGGTTGCGATCAACGCCCCGCCGAGCGCTTCCCCCGCCACGACCGCCACCAGCCGGTGTTCCCGCTGCCGCGCCATCTCCAGCACGCGGCAGAGGTGGGCCAGGTATTGGTTGAGCCCCAGAAGTTCGTCGCGCAGTTCCATCCGCTGCCCCCTGGTGTCGATCAGAAGGACGATCGGCCTCTTCGGCTGCCGTTCGAGCACTTCCAGAAGCGCCCTCGAGAGCCGGACCACTTCATTGACGCCGAGCGCCGTCCCGTCAACCACTCCGGCGAGCGCCACCGTCTCTCCCCCGACCGTCGCCCCGCCGCTCAAGACCCCCGCCTCCACCTCCGCGTGGGCTCCCTCCGGGAAAAGCCGCTCCAATAACGCCGCTACTTTTTCTGAAATCATCAACGCACTCCTTTCGCTTTGGCAGCCGCGACCAGTTCGGGCACTTCCATGAGCGGGATCGCTTCCGGGTTCTCCAGCCCCATCCGTTTCCAAATCTCCAGCGCGTCGCCCGCGTCGCCGTACTGCTCCACCCGCCGGGCGAGCGCTTCCGACTCGGCCCGCAGCCCCTCCAGGCTCCAGCGCAAAGGCCCGGTTTCGATCGCTTTCAGAGCGGCCAACGCGGCTTCCCGCCAATGCGCCGCGCGGTCTTCCACCAGTGTGTCGACTTCGCCGTAGAGATACCGGTTCTTGCCGCCGACCGTCCGCCAGACCAGCGCGCGGTCGCGCGAATCGAATGCCTCAGCTCCCATCACGGTCTCGATCACCTCCGGCCCGCTCACGCCGAGCCGGACCGATTCCGAGGCGATCACGCGGTCGCAGCAGAGCGACAAAATCCCCGCCCCGCCAAAGGCTCCGTTGGCCCCGGCGACCAGCGCCAGCACCGGCACCCCGGCGCTACGACATGCCATGAGGGCGCGGATCGCTTCGCTGACCGCCATCTCCCCCGCGTTCGCTTCCTGAAGACGGACCCCGCCGCAGTCAAACAGCCAGACCACCGCTGCGGGCCGTCGTTCCGCCGCACGCCGAAGCACCCCGGTGATCTTCGCGCCATGGACTTCGCCGATGCTCCCCCCGAGAAAACCGCCCTCCTGCGCCGCCACGTAGACCTCGCGCCCGGCGAGCCGCCCGCACCCGATCACCACCCCGTCATCAAAGGAGACCGGCAGGTCAAACTCCGGCAGGTGGGGGCTGGTCAACCGCTGCTGCGGGCCGAGCCATTCGGTGAACGTCCCCTCATCCAGAAACGCCGCGACCCGGCGGCGCGCCGTGGCGTGGTAAAAGCGAATCCCCTCCTTCATCGTGCTCCCTTTCATTTCACAAACAGCTCCAGCGCCTGCCGCAACCGCAGCGCCACGACCGCGGGAGTCGCCGCATGGTCGTTGATCGAAAAATGCAACCCGCCGACGGCAAACTGCGCGGCGAGGTCGCTCAAAACCGCTTCCCACGTCGCGCCGAATCCCTTGGCGCTCGTCGCCACCTCCACCTTGACCGCGCCCGGTTCGCCGCGCTCAACCAGCACCTCCAGATTGCCGGAACCAACCACGCCGGCCATTACCGGCGCGGCGGCGTCGCCGGTGAACGGCTCGCTTGGAAAAGAAAACGTCAGATGCTCCATAAAATGTGACCCTCTTTTTACCAGTTGCGGAACTGCGCCGGAGGGTTATAGAGGCCGCCCGACCACCGGACCAGATCGCGCACATCCTGGGCGGCGAGAAGATCGCGCGTCGCCTCCGAAACGCGGATGCCGAGATCGTGCGGGCGGCGGATCACCCCCCGATCGCGGAGGTTTTCGACCATCCGGCGGTCGCGCCCGAGGCCGACCGGCGTGTACCCGGCCACGCCGCGCACCGCCTGCTCGCGCTCCTGTGGCGTGCGGCAAAGCAGCAGGTTGGCGATACCTTCTTCGGTGACGATGTGCGAAACATCGTCGCCATAGATCATCACCGGCGGAAGTTCAAACGCGCCCGCTTCCATGAATTTCCAGGCGTCGAGCGCTTCGACAAACACCGGCTGCAACCCTTCGCGGAAGGTCTCCATCATCTGCACCACCAGCTTGCGACCGCGCGGCATCCGCCCGGGGAGCCTCCCGTCGTCCGCCTCCCGCCCCGCCTTGAGCCAGCCGGGGGAGACATGCCGCCGCCCCCGTGCGTCACACCCGAAGTTGGGCGCGCCGCCAAATCCGGCCACCCGCCCGAAGATCGCCGTGGAACTGTTCGCCTGTGGGTCGACCTGCAACGATGCGCCGATAAAAAGATCGCACGCGTAATGGCCCGCCGTCTGGACAAAGGCCCGGTTGGAGCGCAACGACCCCCCAACGCCGATCGGGAACACATCGGGCCGGGCGGCGACATACGCCTCCATCCCGATCTCGCCGCCAAAAGCCTGGATCGTCTCGACCCACCCTTCTTCAATGGCGGGGATCATCGTCGGGTGCGGGTTCAGGGCGAAATGCGTGCAGATTTTCCCCTTCAGCCCGAGGCTCTCCCCGTAGGTAGGCAGGATCAGTTCCACCGCCGCCGTGTTGAAGCCAACGCCGTGATTGAGCGTTTTGACCCCGTATTCGGCATAGATCCCCTTGATCGCCATCATCGCCATCAGGATCATCGTCTCGGAAATCTGCGCCGGGTCGCGGGTGAAAAGCGCCTGCTGGTAAAACGGCTTCGGGCTTTGGACCACGAAATCGACCCAATCGCCCGGAATATCGACCCGCGGGAGCTTCTCCACGATCCGGTTCACCTGCGCCACCACGATCCCCTGCCCGAACGCGGTTGCCTCCACGATCACCGGCGTATCCTCCGTATTCGCCCCGGTGTAGAGGTTGCCGTCGGCGTCGGCGGCTTCGGCGACGACCAGCGCCACGCGCGGCGTCAGGTCGAGAAAATAACGCCCGTAAAGCTCCAGGTAGGTATGAATGCCGCCGATCTCGATCTGTTCTTTCTCGATGAGCCGCGAAAGCCGCGCCGCCTGCGGGCCGGAGTAGGCAAAATCGACCCGCCGGGCGATGCCGAGTTCAAAGAGGTCGAGGTGTTCGGGCAGCGTGAGGCACGACTGGACGATATGGAGATCGTGTACCCGCTCGGGGTCGACCTGCGTCAGTTCCGCGGCGAGGAAGTCGGCCTGTTTCTGGTTGTCGCCTTCGAGACAGAGGCGGTCGCCCGGTTCGATCACCGCTTCGAGCAGCGCCGTCACCTGATCCGGAGCGACGATTTTGCGCCTTCGCCCGCCAAGGGCTGCGGCGCGTTCCAGACGTTGTTCCTTGTTGGTTTGGCGATGGTTCCAGATCGGTTTCACGGGCGGGCCCCATCATGAACGGGAAAGTACAGCGATGAGAAGCAATTTCCACGGAATGACGAAGCTCCCTCCCGGCGGACGGTCTACGATGAGACTCGCACCGCCGTTGCGGGAAGGGAGGCGAGACGGTTCACTGTCGCAACGATTTCCCTTTCCTTGAACCATGAACCCTCCCTCTTCCCCGAACGTGCTGCTCATCACCGTCGATCACTGGCCGGGAGCGCTACTGGGATGCGCGGGACATCCGGTCATCCAGACGCCGACGCTCGATGCCCTGGCGGCGGACGGTGTCCGCTTCCCCAATGCCTATAGCCCCTGCCCGGTCTGCGTCCCCTCGCGCCGGTCGCTGCATACCGGCCTGACGCCCCGCTCTCACGGCGACCGCATCATGCAATCCCTTCCCTTGCCGGATGTCCCGACACTGGCGCAAACCTTCCGCAACGCCGATTACCAGACGTTTGCCGTCGGCAAGATCCACGCCACCACGCCCCCGCGCCACCGGATCGGCTTCGACGACATCCTCCTGTGCGAAGAAGGCCGGAGCGTCGGCGGTGAACTCGATGACTATGAACTTTTTCTCGGCGACTCGGGCCTTGCAGGCGAACAGTTTACCCACGGCATGTCCAACAATGGCTATACCTGGCGGCCGTGGCATCTGCCGGAGAAACTACACGTCACCAACTGGGCCACACGGGCGATGGCCCGCCAGATCCAGCGAAAAGACCCGACGCGCCCCGCTTTCTATTACCTTTCCTATACCCACCCCCACCCGCCCCTCGCGCCGCTGGCGTGTTATCTCGATCTCTACCGCGATGTGCCGATCGACGCTCCCTTCGTCGGAGAGTGGGCTAAAGACCTCACCACCCTGCCGAAAGCCTTGCTGGGACATGGCGAAGTCCCCGACTGGCAGCGTCTTCCGGACCGGATCGCCGCCATCCGGCGCGCCTTTTATGCGCTCTGCACCCATATCGACCACCAGATCCGCCTGGTTCTGGGCGCGTTGCGGCAATGCGGCCTCCTGAAAAACACCATCATCCTTTTTACCTCCGATCATGGCGATCTCCTTGGAAACCATGGCCTCTGGCGCAAACGGGCGATGTATGAAGGCTCGGCCAATATCCCGATGATTCTGGCGGGCGTGCCGGGCGACCGGCACATCCCCCCCGGCAGCACCGACCGGAGGCTCGCCGGGCTTCAGGATATCATGCCTACCCTTTTGGAACTCGCCGGAATTCCGATCCCCTCTCACGTGGAAGGGCTCCCGCTTGTTGGGGAAGCCCGACGCCGCTACTTCTATTCGGAAGACAGGGAGGGAGCCACCGCCTCGCGGATGATCCGCAACGATCGCTACAAGCTGATCTATTATGCGGAAGGAAACCGCCGCCAGCTTTTTGATCTGCAAGCCGATCCAAACGAATGCAGCGACCTTGCCGGTGAACCCTCCTTGCGGGAATGCCTGGATCTGCTGACCGATCAACTCAAGAAGGAACTCTACGGAAGCGACCGGCAATGGCTTGATCAAGCCGGGGACCTCTGCGGCTTGCCTCCGGAGTCTCCTTTCCAACCCCTCCACCGCCTCCTCAACGGCCAGCGTGGCCCCCATTGGCCGCCCGCCCAATGCCGATAAACCTTCTTCATTACCCCCGGAATGCGCCTGCCCCATCCCAGACACCACGGATTTTCGCTATTGGAACTGGCAGTCGTCGTCGCGGCGACCTTCCTTCTCCTCATCCTTGCGTGGGCGGGGCTTGGAACGGCGCGCCAAAAGGCAAGATCAGCGCAATGCCTCAGAAACCTCCAGAACCACGTGGTCGCGGCGCGGCTCTTCGCGCAGGATAACGGGGGGCTTTTCCCCGGAAATTCCATGCGCAACCAGCTCCGTGGCTATATGGGCATCACCGATGGCCGTGCAGCCTACGACACACTCAAAACCTGCCCCGCCAGCCAGGCCGCCCACCCGACGCGCCATTACATGCACGCCACCTACGCGATGAACCAGTACCTCACCAGCACCTATGATGGGGAAATCGTCAAGTGGCAGAAAGTCCGCCAATGGACCAGGCTGCCTGAGCCGTCGAAAATCTATCTCTTCATGGATGGCCCGATCACCGACCATGATGGCGCCGGTTTCGCCAACTACGGCCCGATGGCTCGACCCGGGCGCCCGTTTATCTTCCCCCATTCGGGCGGGATTCAGATCGCCTACGCCGATGGACATCTTGAGTGGCTGGCAGAGACCGATTTCCTCGCCCCCGACCGCAACGAGCCGACGCGGGAGCCGTGGCAACCGGCGGCTGACTAGTGTCGTGTTAGGTTAGTTCCTTGAAAAAGTTCGAGGTGATTTTTCGTATTCTCCAAGGCGCGAGTAAGGGCGGCATCCTAAGATACCGACCGCAGCGAGCAACGCCGGAGAATCGGAAAAGCGCCCGAAATTTGAAAAGGAAATAAGCTAACATGACACTAGCTTTTTCAGTCTACGATGAGACCGGTGGCGAGGTTGAGTCTGCCCGTCATCTGCGGTTGAGTGGGCCGCAGACAAAATCAACGCGACCCCCCACCCCCATCCGACCCCATGAAAACCTTTCCACTCGCCTTTTTGACGCTGATCCTCGGACTCTCCCTCCCCGCCGCCCGCCTCCACGGGCAGGACGACACCTATTACTGGACCGGCGAAGGCGACAACGGCAACTGGAGCAATGCCGACAACTGGAATCCGGTTCCTGATTTCAATACCTCCACATCGCCCAACAGCGTCCAGAATGGCTATATCTTTATCTTCGAAGGCCCCAACCAACCGGATCAGAACACGGGAAGCAGCGCCCGCTTCAGGGAACTGCACTTCAAGGGGGGCGACTTTACGCTGACGACCTCCGGCCAGGTAGTCTTCGGCAAACAGGATGGCGGGATCACGGTCGATTCCGACGACATCACCCTGCACGCCGGGAGCGTCGCCATGTCGGTCTTTAGAAACAAGACCGTCGGGGGCCTCACCGTCAACGACGGCACACTCCTGCTCGACGTTGCGGGAAACGTGACCGTCGGCGGAAGCGAGGTGGTCCGCTACCTGCCGGTCGACGGCAATGGCACGATCACCCTTCAGGGGACCATGATCGACAGCGGGGTCGGCGGCGGGCTTCATCTCAAATCGACCTTTTCAGGGCGGCTGATCCTCAATACCGGAGGGAGCACGCTCGGCACCATCGGCGGCGGAACCCTCTCCCATGCCGGGACCGGTATTCTGGAGCTTCGCGCCAACGACGCCGCCGGGGTGCTCCCGTTCGAGTTTCTCAACAGCCAGGCCGCGATCGAAGCCGGGGGCGGGGCGCGCACCCTCCAGAACGCCGTCAAGGCGCATACCGGCTTCCGGGTCACGGGTAGCCATGCGCTCGGGCTGGCCGGAACGCTCGACCTTGGCATGGGCAGCCAGACGATTGAGGTCGTTGAAACCGGTGGAGCCTTGATCCTTCAGAGTGCCGTGACCGGCTCCGGGGGAACCTTCACCAAGACCGGGGAAGGAAGACTGGTCATCGAATCAGACAACACAGCCGCCTGGTCGCAGACCGTCGCGATCGATGAAGGCGAACTCCACGTCGCCAACCAAACCGGCCTGGCCACCGGCTCGGGCCTGCTGATCATCGGTGCCGACGGCCATCTTTCCGGCGCGAGCGGCCGCGTCGGGACGGCGGAAATCGTGGGAACCGTCCATCTCGAAAGCACGGAAGTGCTCACCTTTGCCGGTGATCTTTCGATGCAAGCCGGAAGCGGGATCGTCATGACGTACGGGGCCGGTGCGGCCCTTCTTGAGGGAGACCTTGATCTGGCGGAAGGCGTCACCCTTTCGCTGGATGGAAGCGGCTGGGCGCCCGGTGAAACCTACCGCCTCTTCAACCTTGCCGATGGCTCCATTACCGGCGAACTCTCTTTTTCCGGGCCGTACCTCGCCACCTTCTTCTACCAAAGCGGAGAAGAAGGCTATATCGACTTCCAACTGGCGGCGATCCCGGAGCCCTCCGGCGTTCTACTCGGCACGATCGCCTTTGCCCTCGCAGCCGCCACCCTCCGGCGGCGCAAAACCAATGCCTTGACTTTTTAATGAAAAGCAATCCTCAAAAATCTGTCACTGAAAAAGAAAGAACCCTCCCTGTCACCGGGAGCTACGATGTCGTCGTCGCCGGTTCGGGCCCTGCCGGGGTCGGGGCCGCACTCGCCGCCGCCCGGCAGGGAGCCGAAACGTTGCTGGTCGAAACCCATGGCTGTCTGGGCGGCGTCTGGACTTCCGGGCTTTTGAGCTGGGTGATCGACGCCCACAACAAAACCGGCCTGATCGCGGAAATCTCGGAAAAGCTCGACGCCCGCTCCGCCCGGGTGATCAAGGGGACCCGCTTTGCCTATGATGTCGAAGAGATGAAGCTCCTGCTGGAGGAACTTTGTGCGGAGGCCGGGGTCGCGATCCGCCTTCATACGAGGGTCGCCGCGGCCCACCGGAAAGGGCGGCTCCTCAAGGGGATCGTGACCGAGTCGCGGTCGGGCCGCGAAGCCTTTGAAGGCAAGGCTTTCATTGACTGTACGGGCGATGGCGACCTCGCGGCGCTTGCCGGTTGCTCCCATGAATATGGTCATCCCGAAACCGGAAAAGCCCAGCCGATGAGCCTCGTCGCGCTGATCACCGGTGTCCGCGCCGCAGAGATCGCCCCTTTTATCGGCGGCGCGGACCGGCAGGCGAAAATCAATCTCCATCAGGAATTTCTTCGCGCCGGGGTGACCCCTTCCTATGGCGGTCCCACTCTGTTCCGTGTGCGGGACGACTTTTTCGCCCTGGTAGCCAACCACGAATACAATGTCTCCCCCATGAACGCCGACGAAGTGACCCGCGCCACGCTCCGCGCCAGAAGGGAACTCCATCGGTTGATCCGCGCCTTGCGAAAGCTCGGCAACCCGTGGAAGGATCTCCGGATCGTCGCCACCGGCGAACAGATCGGCATCCGGGAAGGGCGGCGGATCGCGGGTCGCTACCTCGTGTCGCTGGAGGACCTGCTCACCGGCGCGCGCCATCCCGACGCCGTCTGCCGCGTCACTGCCGGGATCGATATCCATTCCATTGATCCTTCCCACGGAACACAGGCTTCAAAGGATAACAAAATCCGCACCCAACCGTACGATATCCCCTTGAGGGCGCTGCTGGCCCGGGAGGTCGATGGGTTGATGATGGCGGGGCGCTGCATCAGCGGCGATTTTTTTGCCCACTCCAGCTATCGCATGACCGGCAACGCCGTCGTCATGGGAGAAGCCGCGGGGGTGACGGCGGCGATCGCGGCTTCCAGCCAGCGACTGCCGCATGAAGTCGGGTGGCCGGAGATCGCGCGGCAGCTTCACCCGGAGCCGGAAGAAGTGTCGGAGGGCGCTACCCTGGCAGGAAAGGCTTGAACCCTCCCGCCCGCCGCCTATCGTTCCGGTTCGTCCCCCGTTCTCATGAGCAGAAAAGCCGAAAAACTGACGACGATGGAAGATATCGCCACCGCCGCCGGGGTTCACCGGACCACGGTTTCCCTGGCCTTGCGGGGGCATCCGCGCATTCCGGCTGCCACGCGGGAGCGGATTCGGGCGATCGCCAAACGGCTTCGCTATACGCCCAATCCGCTCGTCTCGGTCCTGATGAGCTACCGCGCCGGGCATCGCCGCCCAAACTGGAAGGCCAAGCTCGGCTGGATCACCTCGCACCGGACTTCGGAGCGCCGCGAGAGGAGCGCGTACGAACAGATGTATCGCGGCGCCTGCGAGCGGGCGGAAGCGCTCGGCTACGAACTGGAGTCGTTCTGGGGCGGCGACCCCGGCATGAGCTCCGGCCGGTTTGACCGGATGCTCAAGACGCGAAACATCCCCGGGCTCATCATCGCCCCCGGCCCGCTAAAGAACCGTTTCTCGGAGGTCATGGCTCCCGGCCTTGACTGGTCGGCCTTCAGCGCCGTCACCATCGGCTATTCCTTTGCCACGCCTGATCTTCACCGGATCACGCACGACTACTTTCAGTCGATGCTGACCATCTATGAGGAATGCCTCCGCCTCGGCTACCGGCGCATCGGCCTCGTCCTGTTTCAGGAATCCAGCGACAAGGTCTGCCGGCTCTGGCTTTCAGCCTACCTGATCCAGCAACGCACCCACCCCGAAAGCGCGCCCCTGGAACCGTTGCTTCTTGAGCGAAAGGGATGGATCAACGCCACCGAAGCATGGCATCGCACCTGGAAGCCCGAAGTCCTGATCATGCTTCCCCACGGTTATGCCCAGTTGCTCCGGGGCGACATCAAGGGAATCAACACCCTTCCCTGGATCAATCTTGCCTGTTATGACCGGTCGGGCGAAGCCGCAGGCATCTATCAGAACTTTGAACTGATCGGCGCAACGGCGGTCGATTATGTCAGCGCGATGATCAACCAGGGGCAACGCGGTGTGCCGGAGCAGCGCCGCGTCCTTCAGATCAAGGGCGTCTGGGTGCCGGGGAAAGCGGCCCCGAAGCCACGTATGCGGGTACCCCGAACCGCGCCCATGAAACGGAAAGACTAGCTAGAGAACCTCCGCATCGCAGGAGTTGAGGTCCAAGATGCTGGCGGGGTCCAACGCCGCAGACGGCGCGGGACGGCTTAACCTTCCAGCTCCCGCTCCTTCCAGCGCCGGACCCATTCGCGCGCCCACTCCGGCGAGGTACCGAAGGTGCCCCGCTTGAGGCGTTCGAAGGCGTTCTCGAAATACTGCTGGTGTGCGGGCGCAAAGAAATAGTGATGCCAGCGGGCAATCGCCGATTCGCGCGATCTCCCGTACTCTTCCAGCCCCCGTTCCAGTTGCGAGATGACCGTCTTCTCCCCGTCGCCATACTCATCGCCAAAGGCGTCCCAGAGGTCGGCGATCGCCCGGGGGTCGGCGAGATACCTTGAGATCGCCTCCAGTTCGGCGAGAAATTCCCGCTGCTCCTCCCCGCGCAGGACAAAGACCCCTTCCGGCTTCAACCGGTACGGCGTGATGGAAAGGTTGACTTCCTTTTTCGCGTCAAAATCGAGATGCACCAGATAACCGGTATTGCGATAATACGACGGGACTTCCCGGCGGAAGACAAAATTCCCCTGGCTATAGGCGATCGGGACGCCGGCATGGACCTCCAGCCCCTGCGGCACGTGGGGGTGGTGGGCGATCACGGCGGCCGCCCCGGCTTCGGCAAAACGGCGCAGGGCGCGCACCACGTAGGGCGGCGGCATCGGCGCATGTTCCCGCCCGCCATGGAAGATCACCACCACGGCGTCGACCTCCCCTTTGAGCGCGCGGATCTGCGCCTCCTGCACCTCCAGATCAAAGACATAAGCCCCCGGCCCTCCGGCCAGCGAAGCGCACGCCTCCCCCTCGCCGCAGTTGATGATCCCGAGGCGAAGCCGGTCGTTCTCAATGATCAGCGGACACGCCGCTTCCTCCCCGTTCATCGCCGCGCCGACGGTCCGGATGCCCGCTCCCCGGAGCAGCGCCAGCGTCTCTTCCAGGCTTTCGGGTCCGTAATCCATCGAGTGATTGTTGGCCAGCGTGGCGACATGGAAGGGGACCTGTGTGAGCGCTGCGAGCGCCACCTTTTCGTCCCCGCGCAGGCACGGCCCCGCCTTGGGAATCGGCGCTCCTTTTTCGCCGAGCACACACTCGACATTGACGATGTTGAGATCGCTCCCGCGCAAAAGGGGCAGCAGATCGCCATAGACCGCCAGCGGGTCGGCTTCCATCAACGCTTCATAGGTCCAGATCGGCGCCCAGTCGGAAGCGATCGTCACCCGGTGGCCCTTTTTTTCCGTCGGTTCAAAGAGGTTCATTTTCATGGTCAGTTTTTCTTCAAAGCAGCGCCGCACGAATGCCGCACGATCAGTTCCCCGCGAATCCTGGTCATCCGGTCCGTCGGGCTTTTCCCGGTTTTCATCATCTCCACCAGGCAGGCGACCGCCGCTTCGGCGAGTTGTTCGACCGGGTGGCGCAAGGTCGTCACCGGAACGACTCCGAATTCGGCGGCGGGCTGGTTGTCAAACCCGGTCACCGCCATCTCCCCGGGAATGCGGATTCCCGCCTGCGAACAGGCGGTCATGACCCCCAGGGCCAGTTCGTCGTTGTTGCATAACACGACGTCGGGAAGCGCCCCCTCTGCGATGATCTCCTCCATCACCAGCTTGCCGGGCAGGTAGGGAACGGCATCGCGATGCGCGCCGCGCACCTGCTTCGGGACGGGGCGGACCTCCGCGCGGCACTTCTTGGGCCACGCCTTGCAAGCGCGGCGAAAACCGGTCGCGGAATTCGACTTCGACGGTGAAAACAGCACCAGGTGCCGGTGTCCCAGCGAAAGAACATGGTTGGTCATCGTCTCGTAACCCCATTCGCGGTCCGACTCGAACCTGGGAATACCGCGCAGGTGGGTTCCCGCGATGACCACCACGGGAATCCCGGCCTTGAGAAGCTGGTCGAGGAAGCGTTGCTCGAACAGGCGCGAAGCGTCCACCAAAACCACCCCTTCGACCCGTGCGTCGATCATCCGCTGGCACGCCAGTTCCCCCGCGTCGCCCCCGAGTTCCCCGAACCAGAGCGCCTCCTGCGCCAGCGGTTCGTACCGGTGCTTGAGGATGGTTTCCGCCACCGCCTGAAGCTTGCGCCGGGGGAGGTCGCGCGCGGGCCCGAGGTTGATGATCCCGACCAGCCCGCTCTTGCCGTTGCGCAGCAATTGGGCCGAACGATTCGGGCGATACCCCATCCGCGCAGCGGTTTCCAGCACCAGCTTGCGCACCCCTTCGGAAATCCTCGCCTCCGGGTCGGCCGAAAGCACCTTGGCGACCGTCGAACGCGAGACGTTGATCTCCCGGGCGACCTGATGCTGGGTTACGGCTGGCGTTGGCATGAAATCACGTGATACCCTCTGGCAGATCAAATCGCAACCCCCAAAATCAAAAGATCGCTTTCGCCGTCAACCTTTGACAAAAGCACGCGAGCGATAGTTTTTGGCAACCAGCCACACACGCGACGGGTCCGAAGTTTTCTAAAAAGGCCGATTCATGAATTTCCATTTCCGCACGATCCGTCGCCGCTTCCCCCTGCTGCTCCCGTTTTTCCTTCTTGCCTCCCTCCCTGCTGTTGCCGACACCCCGCCGGAAAAGGCCCCTTCGCTCTACGACAAAATCTGGAGCGCCGCCACGCTCTATTCCAACCCGGACAACCCCGTCCTTCAGGAATTTTCCCTCAGCGGAAAGATCCAGTTGCAATGGGCTGCGGGGAATTCCGATCACGGCTCCTATGGTTCCCGCGACCTCGCGGACGACCTCCGCTGGGGCGACATCGACGTACGGCGGTGGCGGCTCGGGTTCACCTCCCAATGGTTCGGCGTCTGGCACTTCCAGGCCCATGCCGACCTTAACGCACGCGGCGGCCACCCCTCCGATACTGACGGCGAATGGGAACGGGGGATCTACCGCGATCTTCATGACCTCTACCTCACCTACGCCCCCACCCCCGCCTTCAGGCTCAGTCTCGGGAAAAACAGCGCGCATGCCCTCAGCCACGAATACGAAACCTCTTCGAGCAAGATCATCGTTTTCGAACGGAACCTGCTGGCCGCCACCCTGGTCGCTTCGGAGCTGACCGGCGTCTGGGCAAAGGGCGAGATCGACGCCTGGCATTACACCCTCGGCCTCTATTCGGGCGACGAACGGCGCGAGTTTTCGCGCTTCGATGCCGGAGCCGTCGTGCAGGGGAGCCTCGGGTACGATTTCAAGGCGCTCCCGTGGCTGGAAAAGCGGGTCGAGCGCGCGCTGCTCAAACTCCAGTACCAGTATAGCTCCAGCTCCGAAAACGATGGCGGCCCCGGGATTTACAACCATGCCTTTTCGCTCAACAGCGATCTCCAGGCCGGAAAGTGGGGTCTTTATACCGATTTTCTCGGCGGAACAGAGCGCCACGGCCACGGCGGCGCGTACGGGGTCGTCCTCACGCCGTCGCTTTTCCTGACGAACAAACTTCAGGCGGTCCTCCGTTACCAGTATGCACATGGCGATCACGACTCGCTCCAGCTCCAGCGCCGTTACGAGCGGCTGGCCCACGACCTCGGCACCGCCGGCTCCGGAAGCGACTACAACGCGCTCTACCTCGGCTTGAACTACTATCTCTATGGCCACAAGCTGAAGCTGATGGGCGGGGCGGAATACCACCGGATGAGCAACCGCCAGCACGGCACGTCGTTTGACGGCCTCACCGTGCTGACCGGGTTGAGGCTTTATTTTTAGGGCCGGTACGGTTGGTCCCGGCAAGCCTACGTCGCTGGCGGGCAACCGGCTTTTAATAGACGCGCCGTGCGGTGGAGATGCGATGGGGAGGGAAAAAACACCTCCCTTATGAGTACCATCACCGCCCGGGACTCCACCCGGATCTACTACAAAGAGTGGGGCACGGGTCAACCGGTCGTCTTCAGCCATGGCTGGCCGCTCAGTGGCGACGCCTTTGAAGACCAGATGCTTTTCCTCGCCTCGCACGGCTATCACTGCATCGCGCACGACCGTCGCGGTCACGGGCGCTCCGACCAGCCGTGGGAAGGCAACAACATGGAGACCTACGCCGAAGACCTCGCCACGCTGGTGGAGCAACTCGGGCTCGATCGCGTGATCCATGTCGGCCATTCCACCGGCGGGGGCGAAGTGGCCCGCTACATCGGCCGGTACGGGAGCGATCGCGTTGCCCGGGTCGTCCTGATCGGCGCTGTGCCGCCGCTCATGCTCAAGACGGAAGCCAACCCCGGCGGACTGCCGATGGAAGTTTTTGACGAGATCCGCAGCGCCGTCCTTGCGGACCGCTCCCAGTATTTCCGCGACTTGAGCGCGCCGTTTTTCGGGGCCAACCGCCCCGGGTCGGATATTTCGCAGGGATTGCGCGAAGCCTTCTGGCGGCTCGGGATGCAGGCGGGCCTCAAAGGGGTGTTTGATTGCATCGAAGCCTTTTCGGAGACCGACTTCACCGACGATCTCCGGCAGATCAATGTCCCGACCCTGCTGCTGCACGGAAGCGACGACCAGATCGTCCCGATCGACAACTCCTCGCGCCTTTCGGCGGAGTTGATCCCCCACTCCACGCTCAAGGTTTACGACGGCGCGCCCCATGGCCTCTGCTCGACGCACAAGGACCGGGTCAACGCCGATCTGCTCGCCTTTTTCAGGGGGTCGTAACCGCTGCAGGGTTCGCCCCGCGATCGACCAGAATCCACGGCCGCTCGGAAACCGGGTTGGCTTCCACCCGCACCGAAACGCCGAACGCCTGCGCGATCGCTTCGGGCGTGAACACCTCCGCCGGCTTGCCGTCGCCGATCACCCGCCCCCTTTGAAGCAGCACGGCGCGGTCGGCATACTCCGCCGCGAGGTTAAGATCATGCAACACGGCGACCACCGCCGCCCCGGCGCGCGCCACCGACCGGGCGAGATCGAGCATTTCATACTGGTGGCCGAGGTCGAGACTGGAGATCGGTTCGTCGAGCAACAGGCATTTCCCTTCGTACTCTCCCCCCAACTGCGCCAGTACCCGCGCCCAATGCACCCGCTGCTGTTCACCGCCCGAAAGGCTCTCCATCAACCGATCGCAGAGATGCGCCGTGCCGCTCTGCTCCATTGAACCGGCAGCGAGTTCGTAAGCCGCGCGGCCCCGCGCTCCGCCCGCTTCCGCGCCGAGCAGCACGATCTCGAGCGCACGGAATGGCAGGGCGCACGAGACATGTTGCGAAAGGGAGGCGCGCTGCCTTGCGAGATCGACCGGTTTGAACGCACGAAGCGCCTCCCCCTTCCAGGTGACCCGGCCGTGACACGGCGCAATCTCCCCCGAAAGCGTATGAAGCAGCGTCGTCTTGCCTGCGCCGTTGGCTCCGACGATCACCAGCCACTCGCCGCACTCCGCCATGGCGTTCACCCCGTCGAGCAACCGGCGGCCGCCGCGCTCGACCGTGACTTCCCACGCCCGGATCACTCCACACCTCCCCGCCGTTTCTCGCGCAGGAGCAAGAAGAGGAAGAACGGCGCGCCGACGCTTGAAACAATGATGCCGACCGGGATCTCCGCCGGGGCGACCGCCACCCGCGCGATCACATCGGCCCCGCACAGCAGGCAGCCGCCGATCAGGAAGGAACCGGGGAGCACCCACCGGTGGTCGGGCCCTCCCGCGAGCCGGAAAAGATGCGGCGCGATGAGCCCGATAAAACCGATGATCCCGGTAAACGCCACCACCCCGCCGATGGCCATCGCCACCGCGACCACCACCCCGCGCTTCATTTCTTCGACCGGGGCTCCCATCTGCCGTGCGTTCGATTCCCCCAGCGCCAGCGCGTTGAGCGAACGGGCGTAACGCGGCAACACCGCCAGCGCAAGGAGCAGCAGCGGCACCGACGCGCCGAGCGCCTCCCAGCTCGCCCCGCCGACGCTCCCGAGGCTCCAGAAACTCAACTCCCGCAACTGGACATCGTCCGCCACGAAACTGAACCAGCCGATCGCCGACCCCGCCACGGCGTTGATCGCGATCCCCGCCAATAGCAGCGTTGCCACGCGCACCCGCCCCTGCCAGGTCGCCACGCGGTAAACCACCGCCGTTGCCACCAGCGCCCCGACAAAAGCCGCCGCCGGCACCGCGTAGAGCGAAACCAGCGGCAGCCCCTGCAAAAAACCGGGCACGCCGAGCACAATCGCCGCCACCGCCCCCAATGCCCCGCCGCCGGAGACGCCGACGAGCGCCGGGTCGGCCAGCGGATTGCGGAACAACCCCTGCAACGCCGCGCCGCAGATGCCGAGCGCCCCGCCCGCGACAAACCCGAGGAGGATGCGGGGCAGCCGGAGTTGCCAGATCACCGCATGCTGGCGGTCGGCGCTGGCAAACCCGTCGCGAAACGCCGCCAGCGTCTCGCTCCACGAGATCGAAAAGGCCCCCGCGCCGAGCGACCCGAACAGCACCCCGCCGGCCAGAAGCGCCAGCGCAAGCACCAGCCACCGCGGCCGGGAATACCAGCCGGGCCATGTGGAAACGGTTTTGGATAGGACGCGGTTCATTGATGGAAGGGGCGGCCTCCGCGCCGGGGCCAGTGATCAGAATCGGCCCGAGTCATCAGCGCTGTGCCGCCTTCGGGGAAGCCGACGGGTGAATCGCCGCGGAAAGCTCCTGCAACGCCTCCCCGACCCTCGGCCCGAAGCCGAGGAGCAGGAGATCATCCATCACGACGACCTGGTTCGCCTTTCCGGCGCTGGTGAGCGAAAACCCGGGGAGCGCTTTCTCCAGCCCTCCTTCGCCGAGATCCGAAAAGGTCCGCGACGTGGTCACCACCACCTGCGGGTCGAGCGAAACCATCGCCTCGGCGGAGACCGGCTTGTACCCTTCAAAGTCAGCCGCGACATTCTTCCCTCCGGCGAGCCGGATCATCGCATCCGCCGCCGTCCCCTTGCCGGAAACGACCGCCGAACCGCCGCCCCGGCTCAACACAAAGAGAACCCGGGGCGTGTCCGCGCCCGGCTGGATCGCGCCGACCTGCGCGTCGATCCCCTCGACCAGCTTGCGGGCCGCTTCGTCGCGACCGAGCACGGAGCCGATCTTGAGGACATGTTCCTTCGCGGTCTCGACACTGTACCCGTGGCTCAGGCGAACCATCGGGACGCCGAGCTTTTCAAGTTGCTCGAGCGCCGTAGCCGGGCCTGCCGTCCCCGCGAGGATCACCAGGTCGGGCTTGAGCGAGGCGACCCCTTCCGCCGAAAGCATCCGCTGGTAACCGCATTGCGGCAGCTTCGTCGCCGCCTCGGGGTAGATGCTGCTGGTGTCAACGCCGACCAGCGTTTCCTGCGCGCCAAGGGCATAGATCGTCTCCGTCACCGAACCGCCGATGGAGACAATCCGCTGCGGAGCGTCTGCCGCCGAAAGCGTTCCGAAAGCGCCGAGCGCCGCGACCAATAAACCGGCTACGATTCCTTTCATTTAGCGCGCCTCCTCCTTCGGCAGGCTTTCGGCCAGTTCCGCCCATTTCGGGTCTTCCTTGTCGCCAAAGTGGCGTTCACCGAAGAAAAGGGCGATGTTTTCCCCCTCGGCGTCAAAGAGTTCCAGCGAAGTGACCACCCCGCCTTCGGCCACCGGCTTGCGGACGATCCACGCCGTCTTCACCGCCGTGTTGAAAAGGTGGAGGCTGAACTCGTCGTCGAGGACGTTGAGCCAATCCTTGCCGAACCATTTGATGTTTTTCACCGGGCCGGTGTGGATCTGGATGCACCCCTTGCTCCCGACGAAAACCATGATCGGGAGGTTCTCCTTCGAGGCGGTTTCGAGCACGATTTCGGTCGAGGCAACCTTCACCGGCCAGGCATACCCTTCCGGGGCGAGCCGCAGCGCCTGCTGACGGCTGACACCATGCTTGCCGAGCAGCATGAAAAAGTGGTGCGTATCCTTCAGTTCCAGCCATTCCTTCTGGAAGGCGGCGAGGTCGATCTCCGCGTCGGGCTTTTCCGCTTCCGGCGCGGGGAGCGGAGTCGTCAACTGCTCCGGCTCCTGGTCGGGCGAGGCGTATGCCTCCACCAGTTCGTGGTAATGGCCGAGGTTGCTTTCCGGCTGGAGGTAGACCTTGTGGACCGCCGTCCCGTCGCTGTCAAAGAAGTGGAAGCTGTAACGCGGCCCTTCCTCCAGGTGATCGGTCACGGCAAAGCCGACCTGCCAGTGGGCGAGGAAGAGGCGCAGGTCGATATCCGGCCCGACCACCTGCCCGATGCCGGGGGCCGGTCCGAAAAAACCGATCTTGCGGAACTCTCCGTAACGCTCGTGTACGGCGTGTTCGTTGCGGGTCAGGCACATGATACGACCCAGTTTCGGGAGCGACTTGATAAACTCGCGCCAGTCGCCTTCCAGTCGAACGACCCCTTCTCCACAGCGGGTGGCGAGCAGTTCCGCTTCGCTGACGCCGAGGCGCTGCGCCGCGTCGCGAATCCGCAGTTTGGGGGTTTGGGCCAGCAGGGCCTTCCATTGTTCACTGAGTTCGGTCGTAGTGGTTTTCATGCTTTTTTCCTAATAATTTTCGATGCTGTCGGGGATCTGGTAGTTCGGGTCGTCAAGTTCGGCGGCGTTCCGGCTCCAGCGCCGCATATCCCGCAGTTCTTCGATGGTGAGCATCTGAATGCTTCCATCCAGAAAAACGCAGACGGCGCGCCCGTTGTAGCGGGCGTCGACATTGCCGTAGAGGCTGGGATCGGCCCCTTTCTTCCACGGTTTGGAAGACCACGAGGCGTAGGTCAGATAAGGAGGGGTTAAAATATTATATCCCGTGACGGAATCCTTGGCCGATTCGGGCCCCAGGGCCGCCGAAGCGAAAACCAGAAGCGAAGCGCGGGTCTGCACCCGCCGGGTGGTCACGTCATTGGGCCAACTGTATTTGCCGAGTTTGACACCGTTGGCATCAACTTGGCCAATCTGGACATAGTCGCCCCCCACGTAGTTGAGGTTCATGCCGAGCGCAGGAAAGGTGGAGACGACATATTCGTGCATGAACTGCCCCTTGGGAGCGATCTTCTCGATCTGCGCGGCGTTCCCGTTGACGAGAATGGTCCCTTCCATTTCGTAATTGAAATAAGGAGCCAGCCGGTACGGGTAACGGTTGGCGAGGTGCATCATGGCCAGATATTTTCCCGATGGTTCATACCAGACTTGGGACTGGGTCCAGTCCATCCCGCGCATGAACTGGCCGTTGTGATCGAGTTCATAAAGCCCGTAGGCGGTGATCAGGTTCTTCCCGGCGGCAATCTCACGCATCAGAGCCCCCTTTCTCTTCGCGCTGCCCCACCCGGCACCCGCCAGCACCGCCAGCACGGCCACGATCAGGAGCGCGACAGCAATTTCGAGCACGGAAAACCCTGCGTTTCCGGCAGCCATGTTCCGGGGAGAAACGGGTTCATGGCGTGGTTTGATCATCTGGATTGGATATTTTGGTGCGCATTCGGCTCTGGCGCGTTGCCTCATTTCATCGGGAAACGGGAAGCTCACGCGACAAAGCCCGGTATCACCCCACTGTAAAGGCGACTTGGGAAAACCGGCTCTCTCCGCCTTGTTGCTCATTTGCTGGTAGTTGCGATTCCGCGACAAAAAGCCGGGGGTACAAAACCAAGCAAACCTTCGACAATCCGCAGGTAGCGGGAAAAAGGGGGCAGCCGCTACGCTCCCGTTCCATGATCAAAAACATCACCTCCGGCTTGTGCGCCTTGTCACTGGCTGTGATTGCCACGGCGATCGCACCCAGCGCCGAAGCCCAGACCATCAACCTTTCCCTTAACGGCAACACCTCGTATGATAAATGGGAAACCGCCGCCCTCACCGCCAACGCCAACAATAAACCAGGCGAGCCCAATTTTCCCGGTTTCGGCAATGCTGCCGCCTGGCCTCGCACCATCGCCTCCAACCTCGGAGGGGATGCCGAACTCGACAAGGTCGACGGGACCGGCAATCCCGCCTCGGGCTCCATTTATTTCGGCGGAACGGGCTCTATCCCCAACGACCCCAAGGGTACGCTCGTCGTGCGGGATAATACCCCGCTCGCCAATCTTAAAACGGTGGTCTTCCAGTTGCAAATCGGGGAGGCCACCGGGTACGACCTCTACGATGACCCGGTCAATGGCGCCGACCCCGTGCTCTACTACACCACCGGCGGGAACCGCATCGCTCTTGAGGGGCCGGCGTTCTCCTTTACTCTGATCAACCAGGTGGACAACGGAATTTTTGAGGCACCGACCGGACCGGAGCCGCTTTACTTAAACACCTGGGCCTTTCAGTGGGATCTGAGCGGTGTCACCACGCCGATCACCTTGTTGGAGATTGAGTTTACCGGGGTCGAACACGCCCAGCTCTACTCCCTGCAACTTGACCAGAGCGACTTCGCCTACCAGAACAACGTCGCCGCCATCCCCGAACCGAGCACCTGGAGCCTCCTCTTCGTCGTCGGCGTCGGCACGGTCGTCCTGCTGCGTCGCAAGCCCCGGCTGGCCTGACGCAAAATCCCCCCACCCCTCCATCGGAAGGCCCCCACCTTCCGTCGGGGGGGATTTTTTTTTACTTCCCCTTCAACTTGCGCTGGACCACGCCGAACTGGCTCGGGGAAACGCCGTGGCGTTCCACGAATGCCTTGTGAAACGCGCTCAGGCTTGAGTAACCGACCGCCATCGCGGCGTCGGTCACGCTCATCCCCTCCTCCAGAATCAGGTCAGCCGCCTTTTCCACCCGCTTGAGGCGGAGGTACTTGGGCAGCGATACGCCTGTTTCTTCCGCAAAAAGGCGGCTTAAATAGAACGGGCTGCAACCGACCTCGCCCGCGAGCATTTCCAGGCTGGGCGGGTTCTCGATGTCGCGCTCCAAAAGGTATTGCGCCCGCTCGATCCGCTCCCGGTTGCGCCGCTTGTAGCGCTGGCAGAAAAGTTCCTGCGGATTGTCGGGGCGGAACAACGTCTGCGCGAGAACTTCGAGGATCTTGCCCTGGTACCACGGCTCCAGCGCCGAAGCGCTCACCGGGGGTTGAAGCAGGTTGAGCCGGATCGAAAGCAACGCACACGGCAGCGGGCCGCCGACCTCCAGCCAGGGGCTGCGCTTCTCCGGGTTCTCCAGAAACTGGCGTACGCCGGGGGTCAGGTTGCCGAGCATGTTCGAAAACTGCTCGCGCAGGTAATCGACGGAAAACTCCAGCGTCAGGAACCGGTGCTTCGAATCGGCCTTGCGGATCGCGGAAGGGACCCGGCCGCCCGCGGTGTAAATGGCGAGCTGTTCGTTGCCGAGCGTGTAGCTCTTCGGGCCGAAACCCATCTCCGCAGCCCCGGTGTAGTTAAGGCAGATCTCCAGGCTGTCCTGATGAAAACTCTGCGACCAGAGGAGCGGCGTCTCCATGCTGAAGTCGTGCCACTCGATGCTCACCCCCTGCTGGGGGAACCCGCCGTAAAGCGGTTGCCAGAGGCCATTGACCTGTTCCCAGACCGGTCGCTCAATGGAGTGATGGGCCGTTTCTGGTTGGTTGGACATAAATAAGCGGTTCTCCGGCGACTTCAACCGGACCGGAGCCTTCCTTCAAAGAGGTCAAAAGCAGCGATAAAAATAAGCACGAGAAACCAAGGGTGGACGGGAAGTTTTACCAGATGCCACGGGAAGCTGCCTCCGTCAAATTGCCAACCATCATCTTGAAATTGCTAAGAGGCTGGGAAAAAATGATTTTAATGGCCTCGGAGCCCCTATTTTTAGCCTATAACGAAATTCTGACGACCGCCTGTATTCAAGGAATACAGAAGGAAGGAGGAATGCAGTTAGAGGCAAAAAGAGGTGCT
>Ga0182739_1001272_pt1 | contig 27140 bp, 16 predicted proteins | sample eDN5th30CBELigBY_FD_128873 | JGI IMG/M metagenome (GOLD analysis project Ga0182739, IMG submission 128873) | Enriched backyard soil microbial communities from Emeryville, California, USA - eDNA 5th pass 30_C BE-Lig BY (version 2) (version 2) | ecosystem: Environmental > Terrestrial > Soil >... | reverse complement strand
TTGCGAAGCGAAGCAATGCAAAAAGCCCACCGAAACCGGTGGGCTTTTTGATGTACTGCCAAAGAATTCTGGTGGGCTGTGAGTGGCTCGAACACTCGACCTACGGATTAAGAGTCCGCTGCTCTACCAACTGAGCTAACAGCCCTGCAAGTCACTCAGTTTTGACCGCGGTTAGCGCGTTGCGCTGTTGCGTCTCAATACGTGTGTGCTGCGAAGAAGAAAGATTATATGGGGCTTTTTTTCTTTGTGCAAGTCGTCCTGCAAAAAATTTGATGCGGATCGGCATCACGCCGCGTAGCCGCCGTCCACGGCGAGGCTGGCGCCGGTGAGGTAGCGGCCTTCGGGGCCGGCCAGGAAGGCCACTGTTCCGGCGATGTCGCGGGGTTCGCCGTAGTGGGGCAAGGACAGCACGGCCACCAGGTCCGCGGCGCGGTCGCCGTCGGCGGGGTTCATGTCGGTGTCGATGGGGCCGGGGTGCACGATGTTTACCGTGATGCCGCGCGGGCCCAGGTCGCGCGCCAGGCCCTGCGTCAGGCCGACCAGCGCCGCCTTGCTGGCGGCATACAGCGCGACGCCGGCGCGGCCTGCGCGGGCGGCCAGGCAACTGCCGATGTTGATGATGCGTCCGCCGTCGGGCATGGACGCCTGCGCTGCCTGGATGGCGACGAACGGGGCGCGCACGTTGATGTCCATCGTCCGCTCGTAGTCGTCCAGGCTGGCGTCGCCGATGGCGCCCGCCAGGAAGACGCCGGCGTTGTTGACCAGGATGTCGACCGGGCCGAGTTCGCGGATGGCCTCTTTTACGGCCTGGCTGACCGCGGCGGCGTCCGCGGAATCGGCCTGGATCGCCCTGGCGCGGCGGCCCTGCGCCGCCAATTCCTGCATCAGCGCCTGCGCGGGCGCGGCGGAGGAAGCGCTGACGTACGTGAAGGCCACGTCCGCGCCGTCGGCGGCGAGGCGTCGCACGATGGCGGCGCCGATGCCGCGGCTGCCGCCGGTGACGAAGACCACTTTTCCATTCAGGTTCTGCATCTTCAACCTCATTTTGTATTGATCGGTACAAATATCATCGCCGCGGCCGTCGCCTCGCGTCAACAATTTTTTATCGATCAACACAAAATAGGCCGCGCGGGTAAAATCGCGGGCATGGCTGAACGTGGGCGCCCCCGGAACTTTGACCGTGACCAGGCTTTGAAGAAGGCCATGGAAGTTTTCTGGTCGAAGGGATATGAAGGAGCATCGCTGACCGATCTGACGGAAGCGATGGGCATCAATTCGCCCAGTCTTTATGGGGCGTTCGGGTCCAAGGAGAGCCTGTTCCGCGAAGCCGTCGCGCTCTACCGGGAAACCGAGGGAGGTTCCGCGCGGCGCGCGCTGCTCGAGGCCCCGACCGCGCGCGATGCCATGCACGCGATGCTGCTTGCGTCCGCCGAACGCTTCACGACGCCGGGCCTGCCGCCCGGCTGCATGATCGTGCTGGGCGCGCCCGCCGGCTGTGAAAGCCACGCCGGCGTGGGCAATTTTCTGGGGGACAACCGGCGCGAGATGCAGAGCCGCATCCTGGCGCGCCTGAGCGCGGGCGCCGCGCAAGGCGAACTGCCCGCCGGGGCCGACCTGAAGGGACTGGCGGCCTTTTACACGACGGTGCTGCACGGCATGTCCATCCAGGCCCGCGACGGCGCCAGCCGCAAGACGCTGCAGGCGGTGGCGCGGCAGGCAATGCGCGCCTGGGACGCACTGGCCGGCGACGTGACGCCCCCCTCCGGCGCTCCCCCGGGTCGCGCCCGCAACTGACGGATGCCGTCATGTTCCGCGTTGACCTGCGGCGTCTCATCCTGTGGATCAGTCTGCTGTCGGTCATTGTGGTGCTGGCGGGCGGGCTGCACGCGAGTTACCTGGTGCAGCGCGACCTGTTGCTGCAGAACGCGCTTGAAGTGAACCGGGTGTACGCGGCCAAGCTTGCCGTCACCACCGACAACCTGCTCAGCGACATCCGCCGCTATCTCGCGTACAGCGCCGACGCCCTGGCCAACATGGAAAGCCACCCCGAGCAGATGACCGCCGAGACGCGGCGGCTCGAGCAGCAGCTTGGCCACTTCAATTCCATCTTCGTCGCGTCGCCGCAAGGCAAGGTGCTGGCGGTGTCGACGTCCTACCCGCAACTGCTGGGGCATCAGCTCGTCAGCGATGCGGTCAGGGAGGCGCTGGCTGCCCGGCAGCCGACGATCAGCGAACCCTTCAAGGCGAGCAACGGCCGGTGGCAGATCCTCTACACCCAGCCGATCTTTTCGCGCGATTACCGGTATCTGGGATTCATTGCCGGTTCGCTCTACCTGCACGAGGACAACGTGCTGGACCGGCTGCTGGACCGGCACTTCTACCGCGACGGGTCGTTTCTCTACGTCATCGACCGCAAGGGCACGCTGATCTACCACCCCGATCGCAGCCAGCTTGGCAAGACCGCGCCCGACAGCGAGGTGTTCGCGCCCGCCCGGCGCGGAGAGGCCGGCGGACGGCGCTTTGTGGACGCCGAGGGGCAAGAGATGGTGGCGGGCTACGCGCCCGTGGCCAGCACCGGCTGGAGCATCATCGCCCAGCGTCCCGTGGCCAGCACGCTGCAGCCGCTGGGCGACCTGCTGATGGCCACGGCGCGCAACACCTTGCCGCTGTTGCTGCTTGCCGTGGCGCTGATCTGGCTGCTGTCGCGCTGGATCGCGCGGCCGCTGGGCCAGATGGCCAGCATCGCCAAGCGCATGCAGGATCCGGATTCCGCCGACCGCATCCGCGAGGTCCGCTCATGGTATTTCGAGGCCGCGCAGCTCAAGCGCGCGCTGTCGATGGGCCTGGCGTCGATTCACCACAAGCTCACCGACCTGCGCCGCGAAAGCACGACCGATACGTTGACGGGGCTCTTGAATCGGCGCGGCATGGACGAGGCGCTTGCCCTGGTGGCGGCCGAGGGCACGCCGGTGGCGATCGTGGCGGTGGACGTCGACCACTTCAAGCGCATCAACGATCGCTATGGCCACGCCGCGGGCGATCGGGCGCTGCAGGCGCTGGCGCAAGTCATGCGCGAGTGCTCGCGCGGCGGCGATGTGCTCGCGCGCACGGGTGGAGAGGAATTCGTCATGCTGCTGCCGGGCGCCAGCATGACGGCGGCCATTGCCATCGCGCAGCGGCTGCGCATGCGCCTGGCGTCCAGCGAGGCCTCGCCGCTGCCCGCCCCCATCACCATTTCGGCGGGCGTGGCGCACCATCCGGAACAGGGCGCGACGCTGGACGCCGCGCTGCAGCGGGCGGATCAGGCGCTCTACTACGCCAAGAACCACGGGCGGGACGGGGTTTGCGTGGCGGACGATGCCGTGCCGGAAGGTTTCCGGCGGGTATCCGCTCCCTGACCCGGCTTCGCGGCCGCTCCGCGCCTGAACTACTTGCCCTTGGCGGGCGCGGGCGCCTTCGGCGGCTTGCGCATCTGCTCCAGCAGCGGGCCGCAGGCGTTCTCGTCCGTGGTGCTGGGCGCGATCAGCGCCAGCAGGCCGGCCGCGGGCGTCAGCAACACCCCCAGCGCCACCATGCCCGCGCCGCGCGCCGCGAGCGGCGCCACGTGCACGCCCACGTCGGGCGACCCGAAAGACCCGCGCACGTACAGCGGCGAGCGCAGCGAAAAGATGCGGAATCCCTTGCTGTCGGGCGAGATGTCCAGGTCCACCGTCTCGTCCTTGAAGTTGGCCGTGCCCGAAATGCTGATCAGCGCGTTCTCGGTATCGAAGACGAAGACGCGCGGGGTCATTACGCCACGCTTGAGTTCAAGGTCGGCCGCGCCGCAGTTGATCTGCACTTCGTCGTCGCCGAACAGTTTGGAGACGACGTAGTTGGCCACGTTCAGGCCCGCCAGCTCCATCAGGCTGCGGCTGATCACGCCATCGTTGACCAGCATTTTCACGTCGCCCGTCGCGGTGCCGAGCAGGGCGGCGACGGAGTTTCCGGCGCCGCTTATCGCCAGGTCGCCGTTCAGTTCGCCCAGCGTCTTCTGCATGGATTCGGCCGACGGAAAGAGCTGCTTGAGCTGCAGGCGGCGCGCGCGCATATCGACGCGGCCCGTGAGGGGCGTGCCGGACCCGTCCAGCCGCGCCGTGGCGCTCATGGTTCCGCCCGCCATGCCGAAGCGCAGCGGATCGAGCGTGAGCTTGCCATCCTGCAGCACGACGTGCGCCGACAGGTCGGACAGCGGCAGCTTGCTGTCGTGGACGATGCGCGCGGCGTCCAGCGAGACGTCGGCATCCATGTCGCGCCAGCGGTCGGTGCGAAACGCCTGGGTGGGCAGCACCTTGCCGCCCTTGGGCTTGGCGGGCGCGTCCGCGGACTTGTCCGAGGCGGCGGACGCCCCCCCGCCCGAGGGCACGCCGATCAGGGGCCCCAGGTCGGCCATGCGCAGGAGCTTGGAGGACAGCTTGCCGGTCAGCTTGGGACGCGGCGCACCCAGCGCGAAAGTGATGTCCCCGCGCAGGTCGCTGTCGCCGACCTTGCCGTTGAAATCCCGGTACTCGAACACCGCGCCGCCCGGATTCTGCAGCTTGGCCACGAGATGGCCGTCGGTGCTGTAGGGCGGCGTGTCGGGCAGCGTCACGCCGGTCAGCGGATAGAGCTGCGCCATGGAGGCGCCCGACAGTTTCAGGTGCAGGTCGAGCGCGCCCAGGTTGACGGGATCGGTCAGCGTGCCGGCGACCGACGCGCGCGTGCCGCCGATGGCGACGTCGGCCTGCAAGGGGAATGGCTGCCGGGGATCCTGCATTGCCAGCATGCCGCCGACCTTGCCCTCGCCCTTGGTCGGCAGCCCCTTGTACTTGCCGTCGACCTTCCAGCCAAACACATAATCGCGGGGCGCCGGGGCCGATCCGTCCTGCGGCACGAAGGACTTGCCGGCCACGTCGGCGAACGGCACGGGCTTGCCCAGCGGGTCGACCAGCACGGTCAGGTCGGCCTTGAGCATCTGGTCGACGAACCCGACGCGTCCTTTGTCGAAGCCGATTTCGTTGATGTCCAGCACCCAGGGCGACGGCTCGCCCGACTCGGGAAGGGTGAAGACCCAGTTCGCGCGGCCGTCTTCCAGCCGCTCCAGGTCCGCGGCCGGCTCGGTCAGCTGGATGCGGCGGATGACCACGCGCTGGGCGAGCAGCGGCAAGGGCGCCAGGCTGAACTCGCCGCGCTTGAGCGTGGCGAAATGCGGCGCCTTGCCCCAGGGCGCGTTGGCGATCGTAATGTCGTGGGCGACCACGCGCGGCCAGGGCACCCACGACCGCCAGCCGCCTTCGCCAGTTTCGCGCTCCCAGCGCACGCTCAGGTCGCCGTTGATCGCAAAGGGCCGGCCGAGGGCGGCACTGGCCCGCTCATTGATCATCGGCTTGGCGCGGTTCCAATCAAAAGTGGCGATCACGACCACCAAGACCGCCACCAACAGGGCAATGCCCCCTACAATCCCGATCGCTATTTTTCTTGTTCGCGTCATGGTTACTATCCTTGGCTTGCTGCCGGCCACCCGGTGCCGGCCATGGTTACCACCCAAGGGTATCGCGGCCCGCAGCGCCGGCCGGACTGGGCAGCGCCATAATGTGTACGGATTTTTCCAGGCGTCGCATCGGAGATGTCCGGCCCGGCGCAGGCGCCCGCGTGACTGGGCAGCAAGTGCCGTACCCGGGCTGCGCGCGACCGTTACAAAGAGAGATGACTCGGGCGGGCGGAATCAGCCGGATTCCCCGCAATTGCCGAATTTTTGACGACGGCGCGGTTCCAATGGCATTTGATCGAATCCGCCCGAGCCGGGCCGGATAGCAGAACAACCTGGAGGCCCGATGCGGCATTCAACCCTGATTTTCGTAGTGGCGGCCTTTGCGCTGCTGACGCTCAGCCGCCTGGCCCTGGCGCTCTGGCAATGGCAGCGCGTGCGCAATGCGGGCGGCCTAGCGCCCCTGCTGCTGCGCGGGCTGCGCATCGACGCGCATCAGATCGCGGTGCTGGCGGCGCTGCCGGCCGTGCTGTCGCCGCTGTTCGGCCACATCCCCGCCGCCGCCGCCGTGACTTCGGTGTGGTACCTGGTTGCCTTCGTCCTGCTGGCTTTCCTGGAAGTGGCCACGCCGCCCTTCATCATCGAGTACGACTCGCGCCCCAACCGGCTGTTCGTGGAATACCTGAAGCACCCGCGCGAGGTCTCGGGCATGCTCTGGCGCGGCTACAAGGGCGCACTGCTGGGCGGACTGGGCGCCCTGGCGGTGATCGGCTGGGCCGCCTGGGCCCTGCTCGGCCATGCGCGCCCCGATGCGCCCCTGACGTGGTGGCAGATGCCGCTTGCCAGCGTCGCGATCCTGGCGGTGGTGATCCTGGCCATCCGCGGCACCCTGAGCCATCGCCCCATCAATCCCTCGTCGGTGGCCTACTGCGCTGACGGCATGCTCAATACCCTGGCGCTGAACTCGCTCTATAACGTCTTCTATGCGGTCTACAGCATGAAGAACGAGAAGTCGGCGTCCGCGGTGTATGGCGGCATGGACGACGACAAGATGCACGAAATCGTGCTTGCGCAGTCCGGCCTGCCGTATCCGCCCCCCAATCCCGACTTCCCCAGCCTGCATCCCCAGCCCGCGACGCGCCAGACGCCGCGTCCGCTCAACTTGGTGATCATTCTTGAAGAGAGCCTGGGCGCGCAGTACAGCGCCGCGCTGGGCGGGGCCGACCTGACGCCGGAGCTGGACGCGCTGGCGCGCGAGGCCTGGACCTTCACGCGCGCCTACGCCACCGGCACCCGCTCGGTGCGCGGCCTGGAGGCCGTGACCACGGGCTTTTTGCCCACCCCCGCGCAGGCGGTGCTCAAGCTGCCCCGGTCGCAGCGCGGCTTTTTCTCGCTGGCCGACCTGCTGGGTCGCCATGGCTATCACTCGCGCTTCATCTATGGCGGCGAGTCGCACTTCGACAACATGAAGGGCTTTTTCCTGGGCAACGGCTTTCGGGAGATCGTGGACCGGCCGGACTTCGTCGACCCCGCCTTCGTCGGCACCTGGGGCGCGTCGGACGAGGACATGTTCAACCAGCTCGACCGCCTGCTGCGCGAGGACGGCGACCGGCCTTCCTTCACGCTGGCCTTCAGCGTATCCAACCATTCGCCCTGGGAGTACCCGGAGGGCCGCATCCAGACCGAGGGCAATCCGGCCACCGTGGAAAACACCGTGCGCTACGCGGACTGGGCGCTGGGCCGCTTCTTTGAACGCGCCAAGGCCTCGCCCTACTGGGAAAACACCGTCTTCCTGGTGGCGGCCGACCACGACTCGCGCGTGTTCGGCGCCAGCCTGGTGCCGGTGCGCCATTTCCATATCCCCGCGGTCATCCTGGGCGCCGGCATCGCGGCGCGGCGCGACGACCGCCTGATCAGCCAGATCGACCTGCCGCCGACGCTGCTGTCGCTGATCGGCGTGGATACGGAACACCCGATGATCGGGCACGACCTCACGCGCAGCACGCCCGGGCGCGCCATCATGCAGTACGACAACACCTACGGTTACCTGAAGGGCGATGACCTGCTGGTGCTGGCGCCCAACAAGACCCCGGTGCAGTACCGCTACACGGCGCCCGAAGACTACGCACCCGTGCCGCTGGACGCGGGCCTGGCCACCGAGGCGCTGGCGCATGCGCTGTGGCCGAGCTGGGCTTACCGCGAGGGCCGGTATTGCCTGCCGTCGCAGGCTCCGGTGCAGACCGAGCCGCGCACGCAGCCGGCCAGCTGAGCCGGCGCCGCGGCCCGGCAACGGGCGACGGGCAACGAGCGACGGGCGACCAGCTCCCAGCTACCGCCCCGCCGGCCGCACGAAGGCCTTGCGCTTTTTCTCGATGACGGCGTGGCAATGGCAATCGGGACTATGGTCGTTGACCATGCCCACGGACTGCATGAACGCATAGACCGTGGTCGGCCCGACGAATTTCCAACCCAGCTTCTTGAGCGCCTTGGACAGGGCTTCGGACTGCTCGGAGGTGGACGCGCCGTAGGTGGATGCGTCGCCGGCCGGGGCTTCGAAGCGCCAGAAGTAGGCCGCCAGCGCCCCCTCGCGCTCGATCATTTCCAGCGCCCGGGCCGCGTTGTGGATCATGGCTTCGATCTTGCCGCGATGGCGCACGATGCCCGGATCGGCCAGCAGCGCCTGGACTTCCTTTTCGCCGAAGCGGGCGAGCGCCGCGGGATCGAAGTTGGCGAAACCGCGGCGGAAGGCCTCGCGCTTGTTCAGGATGGTGCGCCAGCTCAGGCCCGACTGGAAGCCTTCCAGGCAAAGCTGTTCGAACAGCGCGCGATCGTCGGCCTCGGGGCGGCCCCATTCGGCATCATGGTAGGCCATGTATTCGGGGGAGGTGTCCACCCAGCCGCAGCGGGCCAGGCCATCGGGAAAATCGGTTTTGGCGGACAAGGGAATGCTCCTGAGGGCAGACGGGCCACCGATGCTACTCCAGCAACGTCCCTGGAAAAAGTCGTAGCGGCCGGCATTCAAATCCAGATAATATTTCCCGCCTTGATTCGGCGCCGGCCTGTGCCGCGCGCACCCCGGATCAGCATGGCGGGCCGTCGCAATGCGGGCCCCATGCGTCAATGCGGGGAGCCGGACAGGCCAACCCGGACTTCTGCCCCATGTCCCTGCCACTGACTACGCTCATCTCGTTCGTATCGCCCGCCGTGCTGGCCGGCGATGATCCCGCCGCCAATCCCTGCCTGGACTGCGGCGCCTGTTGCGCCCACTTCCGCGTGTCCTTCTACATCGGCGAGCTGGCCGGCGAAAACGGCGGCCAGGTACCGCTGGACCTCGTCACCCAGATGAGCCCATTGCGAGCCTGCATGAAGGGCACGGAATTGGGCGGAGGACGCTGCATCTCGCTGCGGGGCGAACTGGGCAAGCCCGGCATCCACTGCGCCATCTACGAGAACCGCCCCACGCCCTGCCGCGAATTCGATATCTGGATGCCGGACGGCTCGCCCAACCCGGATTGCCAGCGCCTGCGCCTGGGACTGGGGCTGGCGCCCGTCCCGCCCCGGCCCGATGCCGAGAACGATCCCGAGGGACCGCTGCATCCGGACCAGCCCGCCGCGGCCTGAATTCCGCACCGCCCCGCCCTGCGCCGCGCGGGGACGCCCTAGGCGCGACCCGCGAGATACCGCCTGGGCGTCATCCCGAAGGCCGTGCGGAAACTGCCGATGAACGCGCTGGTGCTCTCGTAGCCGACCGACAGCGCGACCTGCGTGACCGACCCGCCGCGGAACAGCATTTCCAGCGCCCGCAACAGCCGCGCCTGCTGGCGCCACTGCCCCAGCGTCACCCCGGTTTCGCGGCGAAAGCGCCGCATCAGGGTGCGCGAAGACATGTTCAGCCGATGGGCCCATTCGTCGATGCCTGCCGTGTCGTCCGGGGTGTCCAGCAGGGTGTTCGCCAGATCCTGCAGGCGCGGATCGGCCGGCATCGGCAACGGCACGCACGCCTCCCCGCTGCGCTGCCTGAGCTCTTCCAGCAGCACGTCGAACAATTGCGCCTGATAGGACGGCGGCGCGTCTTGCCACGCGCCCTGGGTGAAGCGCTCGACCAGCGCCTCGATCAGCCGGGAAGAAGGCCACGACCGGCAGACCGGCGGCAAGCGCCCGCAGATGCCGGGGTGCACATGCAGGAACGATCCGCGCGCCTCGCCAAACCAGCGCGCCCCGTGCAGCACGCCCGGCGGCACCCAGCCCAGGGTGCCCGGCAGCACCGACAGCACGCGCCCGCCCGACTGCACCACCACCAGCCCTTCGTGGACGAGCACCAGCATGCCCTCCTGATGCACATGCGCGGGCACCGAAATGCCCTTGGATTCGCGCCGCCTGCGCACGCTGGACGGCGTCAGGAGGACGTCGGGCAAGGTGGGAGCGGCGGCCGCTTCAAGCATGATTGGCAGGTTTGAGCTACAGGTTGTCGGGTTCCCGTTAGCGGGTCTACTTGAAAATGTACATCATTCTCATCAATCGGACATCAGCCCCCGAATGGAGAAATTTCATGGACCACACACGGCTGCGCGACGCCGGCATCAAAGCCACCTTCCCGCGTTTGAAGATCCTGGACATGTTCTACCGCCACGCGGACCGGCACATGAGCGCCGCGGACATCCACCGCCGCCTCGTCTCGGACCACAGCAATATCGGCCTGGCCACGGTTTACCGGGTGATCACGCAACTGGAGCAGGCGGGCCTGCTCCGGCGCACCCAGCTCGATACGCACAACATGGTGTTCGAACTCAGCGCCAAAGGCCATCACGACCACTTGGTCTGCACGCGCTGCGGGCAGATCCGGGAAGCCAGCGATCCCGCCATGGCGCAACGGGTCGGAAAGATCGCCAGGCGCAGCGGCTTCGCGCTGGATTCCTACAGCCTCGTCCTCTATGGCAGCTGCGGCTGCGCCGACGACCAACCCGCCCTGCCCCACGGAGCCTTCGAATGAACCCCGATCAGTTTTTCTTCCACGACCTGACGCACTTTCCCATCGTCACAGCGCGCCACGACGGCGCGCAACCGGGTTACTCGACCGGGTGGATCCGGGAAATGGAGTGGCTGGTGGAGAACCCGCACAGTTTTGTCATGGTGGTGCCCGACATGCGGCGCGAGGCCGCGCACGAAGACCAAAAGGCCATGATTGCGTGGCAGACGGCCAACCTGCCGCGTCTGCGGGCGCGCTGCCGGGCGTTCATCGGCGTGGAGCGGGATCCCGCCGCGCGGGACACGCTGCGCAAGCGCGCCGAAAAGATGTCCCGCGCCTTCGGCCTGCCGTTCCTGACCGTGGCCACGCCGGGAGAAGCCCTGCAATGCGCCCGCGAACTGCTGGGGCAGGCGGGGCCGGGCGGCTTCAACGTGGATTGAGGGTCGGATCGCCGATTTAAGACTGGGCGCGCGCGGCCGTTGTTCAAGGCAGGCGCCGACCTTGCGCGGCCGCTTTTCGCCCACCCCGTCCCGGCCGCCCCCGATGAATCACGCCCTCGCCTGTCTGTTTTGCCAATCCACGCTCGCGCAGGGCGCGGCGCTGCTCGAACAGAACGGCGCGGCCATCTGCAAGGCCTGTGTCGACCGGTTCTCCGTGCGCTTTGCCGAGCGCGCGTGGGCGATGGCGGCCACGCCGCAGGAGCAGCTGGATGTGTTGCTGGAAGAAAGCCGGCGCGCCCTGGAGCAGAGCGAAACGCTGGCCGAGCGGGCGCGTTGCTGCGGCCTCAGCCTGAACGAGCTGTCGGCGGCGCTGCCCGCCCGCTCGCTGTCCTGAGCGCACGGCGGGTCGCATCGCGTCGCATCGCATTGCGTCAGAACGATGTCAGAACGATCCCACCGCGCTGCCCAGCGCGATGACGGCGGCCAGCCCGATGATGGGCCCCACGATGCCCACCACGACGATGTTCATGTAGCCCTCGCGGTGCGTCGATCCGCATACGGCCAGCAGCGTCACGACGGCGCCGTTGTGCGGCAGGCTGTCCAGCGTGCCCGCGCCGATCACCGACACGCGGTGCATCAGCGCCGGATCGATGCCCAGGGTCTGCGCCAGTTCCATGTACGTGCCGGCCAGCGACTGCAGGGCGATGGTCAGGCCCCCGGAGGCCGACCCGGTCAACGCCGCCAACACGTTGGTCGCCACGGCCAGCGACACCAGCGGCCCGCCCTCGATCGACAGCACCCAGTCGCGCACCATTGCGAAGGAGGGCAGCGACGCGACCACCGCGCCAAACCCGACCAGGCTCGCCACGCTCAGCAACGGCAGCGCCGACGCATTCACGCCCGCGTCCATGGTGTCCCGCACCGAAGGCAGCCGCCGGAAGTTCAGCGCCACCAGCACCGCAATCGCGGCCAGCAGCGCGGTGATCACCGACCAGACCCCGCCCACGGCCGCCAGGCTGGTGCCGCCCCAGCGCGCATCGGCAAGCCAGCCAGTGTCCATGCGCGGCAGGACGACCAGCGTCATCAGCAGATTCACCAGGATCACCACCACCAGCGGCGTCGCGGCCACCAGCGTCGAGGGCGCGTCCGGGCTGCGCTGGCCGTGCTGGATCTCGGCGGGATCGAACTCGCGCGCCACGGTCGCGCGTTCGCGCACGACCACGTCTTCGGAGACGTCGACGGCCATGCCCGCCGGCGCGACGTAGCCTTCGCCCGCGCGCCGCGCCGCCGCCTCCGCGCGCGTCAGCCACCACAGGCCGAATCCCAGCATGATCGCGCTGGCGACAATGCCCAGCCCCGGCGCGGCGAACGGCGTGGTCGCAAAGAACGGCATCGGGATGGCGTTCTGCACGGCCGGCGTGCCGGGCAATGCGGACATCGTGAACGTGGACGTGCCCAGCAGGATGGCGGCGGGCATGAGGCGCACCGGAATCCCCGCGGACTTGAAAAGGGCATGCGCCATGGGCGCCAGCACGAAGAAGGCGACGAACAGGCTGACGCCGCCGTAGGTCACGATGGCCCCGGCCAGCACCACCGCCAGGATGGCGCGGCGGGCGCCCAGCTTGCGCGTCATGGCATCGGCGATGGCCGTGACGGACCCGCTGTCGTCCATCAGCTTGCCGAACAGCGCACCCAAGAGGAACAGCGGGAAGAACTGGGCCACGAAGCCGGCCGCGCCGCCCATGAAGGTCTGGGTCCAGTGCGCCAGCAAGGGCTCGCCGGCCGCTGCCGCGGTGATCGTGGCGGCCGCCGGCGCCAGCAGCAGGATGCTCCAGCCGCGATAGGCCAGCCAGATGAGCAGTACGAGGGCGAGCAGGATGCCTGAGAGTCCCATGATCAGACCTCGCCCAGCATTTCATCGATGTCGAGCGTGGACCGCTTGCCCAGGTCGGCGCCGTGGGCCTGCAAAAAGCTGTCCGCCGCCTTGCGCCCTTCGTCGCGCAGCATGCACAGGAAGGCCCATTCGGCATTGAGCTTGGACGAATAGCCCAGCTTTACCATGAGGTCCGACGACACCCGGTGGATCCGCATGCCCGCCCACATCGCGCCTTCGCCGTTGCCGGGATCGGCCACCTGGCGCAGCAGCGCGATCATGCGCAGCTCTTTGAGAAGCGAGGCATTGAAGGTCACTTCGTTCAGGCGGTTCATGATCTCGCGCGCGCTGCTGGGCAGCCCCGGGCGTTCGACGGGATTGATCTGCACCAGGATGGTGTCGCGGGACTTGCATTCGCGCACGAGCGGCGTGATGGTGGGGTTGCCGCTGTAGCCCCCGTCCCAGTAGGGGTCGCCGTCTATCATCACGGCCCGGAACATGGTGGGCAGGCAGGCCGAGGCCAGCAGCACGTCGGCGTTCACCTCGGCGTTCTTGAACACGCGGCCGCGGCCCGTGCGCGCGTTGGTCGCGGTGACGAACAGGTGGATGGGCGCCCGCGCCAGCTCGTCGAAATCGATCAGTTCGTCGAGGATCCCGGCCAGCGGATTGGCCGAGGACGCGGTCAGGTCATATGGGGAAAACACGCGCGAGGCCAGGTCGAAGGCGACGAACATGGGAGAGTGGTCCAGCGACCACGAGCCCATCAGCACGTCAAGCGGACTGCGGCGAAAGGGACTGAACGTGGCCGCCTGCGACACGCGGCGCCAGAAATCGTCGAGCGCGGAGCGGGCCCCCTCGGCGCCGCCGCGCGCGTGGCCCAGCACCAGCACCGCGGCGTTCATGGCGCCGGCCGAGGTGCCCGAAATGCCGTCTATGCCCAACCAGGGCTCTTGCAGCAGGCGATCCAGCACGCCCCAGGTGAACGCGCCATGCGCGCCCCCGCCCTGCAGGGCAAGGTCGATCAACAGGGGCTCGGGTGCTGTCGCTGACGCTTTGGATCGGGCCACGGCGGTACTCCTTGCGGGAGGCTTAGGGGTGAGCTTGCGATCGGTGTGACTGCGACATGCACCATGTTGCGCTGCACATATCGTACGGCTGTTATACGCGATGCACCTGGAAAACGGAAGGCAGCGCGCGCGCCGTCCCGCCGCGGCGCACCGGCATGGCTTGCGAGCACCGGTATGGCCGGACCTCCCGCGAGGCGGCGCGGCGTTGACGTCAGTCCGCGCGCGCGCGCTCGCAGAGTGCGCGTATCCCCGCGATATCGCCCTGGCGGGCCAGGCGGCGGAACTGTTCGCCGAGGTCCCGGAAGACCACGTCGCGGGCCTGCAGCGCGCGCGCCCAATCGATCAGGTCCGAGATGGCGCCGCTGTCCAGCAGCCGTTGCACCTGGGCGAGATCGGCGCCGGACAGGCGCGGGGTCTGCACCGGCGCGGGCTCGGCGTCGTTGGCCGTTTGATTGACCGGCAGATGCAGCAGCCTGCCCAGCACATGGCGCAGTTCGACCAGGCTGATGGGCTTGAGCAGACTGGCGTCGTAGCGCGCGCCGTCCACGGCCAGCGTGTCATGGGGCGTTGCCGACACCGCGACGACCGGCAGGTCCGGCCAGCGCGCACGGGCGGCCGCGAGCACGGCCGCGCCGTCGGCGCCTTCCATGCGGTGGTCCGTCAGGATCAGGTCGGGACGGCGCGCGTCGCTGGCCTGGATGCGCGCCACGATACCCCGGCCATCGGATTCGCTGTCCACGTCAAAGCCCATGCTGGCCAGTTCCTCGACCAGGAATTCACGGATCTCCGGCGTGTCCTCGGCCAGCCAGAGCAGCTTGCCCGAGCCATCCAGCGTCGGCAGGACATGCGGCGCGGCGGCGATGTAATGATGCGAGATGCGGGATTCGTCCATCTTCCGGACCGGCAGCGACACGCTGACCAGCGTGCCCTGCCCCACGCCGCTCTCGACGACAATGCTGCCGTCCATGCGCTGCACCCATTGCTGGACGATGGGCAGGCCCAGCCCCACGCCCGGCTGGTTGTCCGCGGAAGCCAGCCGCTGGAAGGGTTCGAAAATGCGCTGCCGGTCCTGCGGCGCGATGCCGCAGCCCGTGTCGCGCACCGACAGCACGAGCAACCCGGACGCCTCGCCCGCGCCGGGCTCCGTGTAGTCGGCCGTGAGCGTCAGCACGCCGCCCCGGGTGAACTTGGCGGCGTTGTCGATCAGGTTGGACAGCACCTGCCGCACACGCTTGCCATCCATGTCCAGCACGGCGGGCACCGACGCCGACACCCGCAACAGGAACTGGTTGTTCTGCCTGGCCGCGATCGGCGCGGATTCCTTGGCCACGGCGTCCAGCAGGGCATGCACATACTCGGGCGAGACGCGCAGCGCCTGGCCGCCAGCGCCCGCGGCGTAGTCGATCAGGTCATTGACCATGCCCAGCATGTGGTCGGCGCTGCGGCGGATGATCGCGCCGCGCGGCGCGTCGTCGCGCCCGCCCGCCTGGATCAGGTCCGCGAACCCGATGATCGAGGTCAGCGGCGTGCGCAGGTCATGGCTGATGCGGGCCAGGAAATCCTGGCGCACGCGGCCGGCCTCGTCGGCCTGGATGAGCGCCGCCTGCAAGGCCTGGGTGCGCTCGGTAACGGCCTGGTCCAGCCGCTTGTGTTCGCGTTCGCGCGCCTGCGTCAGTTCGCGCTCGACCGCCAGCTTGTCCTGGCGGTGCTGACGCGTGCGTCCATGCACCAGGATCGCCAGCATCAGCGAGATCGACAACAGATCCCAGGCCACCTCCGGCCCCCCCTCCCATCGTCCGGGCAGCAGCCCCAGGATGAAGGCCAGCCGCAGGAAGAAGCAGGCGCAGTACACCGCGAAGGACAGCAGGAAGATCCGGGCGTTTGCGTGTCCTCGCCGCCAGCCGTCGGCCATGGACACCAGCCAGACCAGCGCCCACAGCAGCATCAGGCCGATCAGCGTCTGCGAGGCGGCGCGATAGTCGCCCCATGCTGACCACGCGGTGCCCGCGAGGCCCAGGGCGATCAGGGCGCCATACACCCAGCGCCAGAGCCGCACCCGGTGCAAGTCCGCGAACCGCATTACCGTGAAGCCGAACAAGGTGGCCGCCAGCGTCCCCAGCACGCTGGGCGCGCGCAGCACCGCTTCGCCCCCGCCCGTCAGCACGTAGCGATAAAGCAATCCCTGGAACGCGATGCTGTAGAAAATTTCGATCAGGATGGTGGCGCCCATCAACAGGAACACCAGGTCGCGCTGCGCCACGCCCAACACCCCCGTGTAGATCACCACCATCAACAGCGCGCCGATCAGCAGCGCCAGGACCAGGGTGCCTTGCTGCGCGGCGCCCACGAACGCGGACGGCGTCCACAAGGCGGGTTCCATGCTGATGGCCGAGCGGCTTTGCACGCGGACCAGCACCGTCATGCGCTCGCCGGGCGCGAGCAGCAGCGACACCACCGACACGGCAGACGGCACTTCGCGCTGCGCGAGCGGCTCGCGGTTGCCCGCCAGCACGACTTTGAAGGGCTGCCGCTGGCCGGCGGGAAACAGGTAGAAGCGCACGTCTTCCAGCCGGGGCACGCCCAGGGACAGCCAGCGTTCAACCAAACCGGCTGTGGGATTGCGCACGTCCAGCCTGAGCCAGAATGCCGACGCGGAAAAGCCCCGGTTCAGCCAGGCGGGCGTCACGGGCTGCCAAGGGCCGTCCAGAAGCTCGCTGGCGTCCTTGGCGCCGGTCGGGTCCTCGATGCCCTGCAGTTCACCGACTAGCGGCAATTTGCCGGTCACGGCGGTCAGGTCCACCGACGGCGGCGCGGCGCCCGCGCGCACGGGCGCCAGCAGGCACGACAGGACCAGCAGCAACAACAGGGAGAGCGGCAGCCAACCCGGCCAACCCAGGCGGCGATCAGGCATGGGGATCGAATTCCTGGCGCAGGGCCGTCGGCGGCATGCCGAAGCGCTCGCGGAAGGCGGTGGAAAAATTGCCCCGGTTGCCATAGCCCACCGCTTGCGAAATGGCCTGGATGTCCAGGCTGGTCTCGCACAGCAGGCGGCGAGCCTCGCGCATGCGCTCTTCCCGCAGAAACTCGAAGACGGTCGTTCCGGCGCAGCGCCGGAAGGCCTGGTTCAGCCGCCGCGCGTTGGTGTTCAACGCCTGGGCCAGCGCCATCAGTTCGGGCGTGTGATCCAGCCGCTCGCGCAGCAGCTTGCGGGCGGCGCGGAACAGGACGCCATCCAGCGTCGCCCCCGCCGCCGCGGCGGAAGTGCCATCATCCGCCCCCCCCGCTGCCAAGGCGGGCGCGGGCGCAGGCGCGGACGCCACGCGCAGATGAATCAGCAGGCGCAGGCGCACTTCCTCGAAATCGAACGGCTTGGCCACGTAATCCACGGCGCCCGCCGACAGCCCCGCCACCCGTTCGCCGGGAAGGGCCGCCGCGGTCAGGAAGATGACGGGGATGCCGCGCGTGGCCTGGTCCGCCTTCAACAGCCGGCAGGCCGCCAGGCCGTCGCAGACCGGCATGGACACGTCCATCAGGATGATGTCCGGCTGCACCATTTGCGCTTTCCGGTAGCCGTCGTTGCCGTCCTCGGCCACATAGACCCGGCAGTCCTGGCTGGTCAGGAAGTCCACCAGCAGCATGCGGTCTTCGGGGCGATCCTCGACCACCAGCACGCGCAGGCCGGCGAGTTGGCCCGGCGCCATCGAAAGGAAGTCGTCGTTCATGCCGCGCATTCTTTCATGCCGCCCGACGCCCGCGTGGCGAACAGGAGACAGTACCGAGGCCGCTGCTCGAATAATTTTCCTTGCGGCAAACCTACCCTGCATTCCAGCAAACCTCGGTAATGGAATAACTGCGCACTTACGATAATGTTTGTTACAGCGCGAAACTAGGATAGTGACAATTCGTTCCAGGCATTTGTAGCTTGCAAGCGACAACGGGACGGACCGTCACAATTTTTCTATCGTTCCCGGGTGTCGACCACCAGAGGGCCGACATGTTTCGGCGTTTAACAGCGACGAAGAATAGTGTTTACGCACGCCTGAATCGTATGTCAAATAGCATCTATTAAGTCGAAATGTAACAATTCGCCGTCCGAGTTTTCATGCCCCGCCTATCCCGATTCTGCCGTCCCGCCGTCCGTTTCCTGTCCCCCATTTCCCTGCAAGTCGGTCTTGCCTCAACGGTTCTGGCGCTGGTCGCCGGCCCCGTCCAGGCGCAGAGCGTGCGTCCGCAACTGCCTTCGGCCGCCGAGCCGGGGCGCCCGCTGCCGCAACCCGTGCTGCCCGAAAGCACGCCCGGCGCACCCCAGGTGACCGTGCAGCAGGGCAGCGCGTCCGAGGCGCCGGCCGGCGCCGACAAGCTGAGCTTCACGCTCACGGACATGCGCGTGGACGGGGTCACGCACTACCCCCCCGCGAAAGTGAGCGCGTTCTATCAGGATCTGGTGGGAAAGACGATCACGGTGGCCGATGCCTTCAAGGTGGCCAACGACATCGAACTGCTCTATCGCAATGACGGCTACGTGACCACGCGCGTCATCGTGCCGGAGCAGACCGTCGAGGGCGGCGTGTTCCGCATCGTGGTGGTGGAAGGTTATGTCTCCGATGTGATGTACGACGGCGACATCGGACCGGCGCAAGCCGCGGTCGAGAAGCTGGTGGAGCGCCTGCGCGGCGTGCGCCCGATCAACGTGGCCGAGGTCGAGCGCCAACTGCTGCTGGCCAACGACCTGAATGGCATGATCGTGCGCGCATCGCTGGAGGCTTCGCCCAAGGAAGTAGGCGGCTCGGTGCTGGTGGTGCGCAGTGAACGCAAGCCGGTCGACGCGGCCGTGGGCTTTGACAACCGCGGCTCGCCCTATCTGGGCTGGAGCGAAATGACCGGCCAGGTCACGCTCAATTCGTTCGGCGCGCGCGCCGACACCTTCACGCTGAGCGGCCGCCTGGGCTTTCCGTCCTACCGCAGCCAGGCCGTGGCCGGCAACTACGACATGCTGGTCACCGACAGCGGCATGACCTTCGGCCTGGCCGCCAGCTATGCCAAGAGCGAGCCCGGCCGCGACCTCGCCCCGTTGAACGTCGCCAGCGACGTGCAGGCCTACGCGGCCACCGTCACCTACCCGCTGATCCGCTCGCGCCTGGAAAACCTGCGCGCCTTCGGCACGTTCGACGTGCGCAACGTCACCACCGACATCACCGAAGCGCCCTTCACGCGTGACCGCCTGCGCGTCCTGCGCGCGGGCCTGAGCTACGACCGCACCGACAGCTGGAACGGCATCACCGCCATCCGCGGCACGGTGCACCAGGGCCTGGACGCGATGGGCGCGACGCAGCAAGGCGCCGAACTCGCCTCTCGCGCCAATGGCCGTTCGGATTTCCTGAAGTTCACCGCCGAATTGACCCGCCTGCAGCAGTTCACCGAACGCCTGTCCATGGTGGCCACGTTCGCGGGCCAGTACAGCACCAGCCCGCTCCTGGCCAGCGAGGAATTCGCGCTGGGCGGCCCGAATTTCGGCCGCGCCTACGACGACGGCGAAATGTCCGCCGACTCCGGCGTGGCCGGCTCGCTGGAGCTGCGTTACGCCGTGTCGACCGACCGCTTCCTGCCGCACGGCGCGCACGTCTATTCGTTCATCGATGGCGGCCGCATCTGGTCGCGCAGCGAAAGCGCGCCCCTGACCCGCTCGAACGTGTCCTCCATTGGCGCAGGCATGCGCGCCAACCTGAGCAAAACCGTATACGCCACCTTCGAAGTGGCCAAGCCCACCAGCGGGGATGTCCTGACCCAGGGCAACAAGAATCCCCGCGTGTTCTTCAGCATTTCGGCCCAGTACTAAGCAAGCGACCGACAAGAGACCGACCATGAATGGCAAACCCCGCAGCCTCGCCCAACCCGCTCGCCGCTTGCGCCTGAAAAAAGAAGCCACCCTGCCCGCGCTCAGCACGCTGGCCATGGTGATCGGCTCGCTCGCTTCAAGCGGTGCGCACGCCAATCCCACCGGCGGCAACGTGGTGGGCGGCTCGGCCACCATCATCGACCGTGGCAACGGCACGCTGGACATCAAGCAGTCGACCGGCAAGGCGATCATCAACTGGAAAGACTTCAGCATCGGCGCCAACGAGACGGTCAACTTCCGCCAGCCCGGCAGCAAGAGCGTCACGCTGAACCGCGTGGTCGGCAATGACCCGTCGGCCATCTTCGGCCAGTTGAACGCCAACGGCACGGTGATGCTGGTCAACCCGAACGGCGTGGTGTTCGGCAAGGGCGCGCGGATCGACGTGGGCGGCCTGGTCGCCACCACGGCGAACATCAGCGACAAGGACTTCCTGGCCGGCAAGTACAAGTTCAACCAGGCCTCGTCCAAGACCGATGCCATGATCGTCAACGAAGGCACGATCAGCATCAAGGACAGCGGCCTGGCCGCGCTGGTCGCGCCGTCGGTGCGCAACTCGGGCGTGATTCAGGCCAAGCTGGGGCGCGTGGCCCTGGCTGGCGCCAACACCGTCACGGTCGACTTCCACGGCGACGGGCTGCTCAGCTTCGACGCCACCTCGACCATCAACGAACTGCCGAAGGACGAAAACGGCAAGCCGGTTTCGGTGCTGGTCACCAATACCGGCGAAATCCGCGCCGATGGCGGCATGGTGCTGATGACGGCGCGCACGGTCAAGGGCGTGATCGACAACGTCGTCAACACCGACGGCATCGTCACCGCCCGGTCGGTCGGCACGCAAAACGGCAAGATCGTGCTGTCCGGCGGCGACGCCGGCACGGTCAGGATCGCCGGCACGGTCGACGCCACGGGCGTGGGCGCGGGCCAGCAAGGCGGCAAGGTCGTCGTCACGGGCGAGCATGTGGATGTCACCCGCACCGCGGCCATCGACGTTTCGGGCGCCGCCGGCGGCGGCGAGATCGCCCTGGGCAGCCTGGGCGTCGCGCCGGACGACGGCTCGGCCGCGTTCAGCGGCAAGTCGACCAGCGTCAAGGTGGCGGCAGGCGCCACGCTCAAGGCCGATGCACTGGTCAAGGGCAACGGCGGCAGCGTCACGATGTGGTCCAACGAGGCCACGGCGTTTGCCGGCAGCCTGTCGGCGCGTGGCGGCGAACAGGGCGGCGACGGCGGCTTTGCCGAAGTCTCCAGCAAGAAGAACATCGGCCTGACCGGTTCGGTCGACATGCGCGCCCCCAAGGGCAAGACGGGCCTGTTGCTCATCGACCCGACCGACCTGCGCATCGTCGATTCCGCCAACGGCTCGGGCGCACTGGACGGCAGCGCGGGCGACGGCGCCATCAATGGCGGCGATGCCAACGCCGCCAACAACACCGTGTCGCGCGGCCTGCTGGAAAGCCTGGCCGGCACGACGAACATCAAGCTCGAAGCCACCGGCCAGATCACGATCGCCAACATGACCGCGATCAATCTGCAAACCGTGTCGGGCAACAGCTTCACGCTGCGTTCGACGCAGACGGGCGGCATCCGCTTCGAGAATTCGAACACCGAAATCAGCACCCAGGGCGGCGCCATCACGCTGGAAGCCCTGGGCGTGGGCAGCACGCTGGACAACATCGGCAAGCTGACCAGCCGCGGCGGCGCGATCACGCTGAACGCCACCGGCGACATCAACCTGGCCAACGTCATCGATGCCGGCAGCGGCGCGGCGCTGGTGCGCACCAGCGCGGGCGCCATCCGCAACACCGGCGGCGCCAATCAGGTGGTGGCGGGCAACACCGTCACGCTGGACGCCAGCGGCGGCAGCATCGGCGAGGCCGGCAAGGCCGTCAACACCCAGACCGCCCGGCTGGCGCTCGCCACGGGCGGCAACCTCGCCGTGGCCAACCGCTCCGTGCTGAGCTCGCTGGACATCACCAGCCGCCACGCGCAACCCGGCGTCAACAACACGTATCAGCTTACGTCCGCCGGCGGCATGGTGTTCTCGCTGACCGACACGGGCAGCTACCAGCTGAACACGGTCGCCCAGGACGGCCTGAACTTCTCGTTCAAGGGCGATCGCACGATCAACGCGGGCAATATCGCGCTGGGCGCCGGCGCCCTCGCGCTCACGTCCACGGCCGGCGACATCCTGGCCCGCAATGGCTCGGACATCATCACCGCCGGCAGCATCGCGCTCAAGGCGGCCGGCAGCACCGGCAACAACGGCGCCATCGGCGCCGCGGCCCAGGCCCTGAATACGCAGACCGCCACGCTGACGGCCGCCAGCGGCGCCGGCGGCGTGTTTCTGAACAATACGGGCAACCTGGCGCTGCGCTCGATCGACACCACCGGCTCGCTGTCCGTCTCGGCCGGCGGCCCATTGACGGTCGGCGCCATCAAGGCGGGCGGGATCGCCACGCTGACGTCGGGCCTGGGCGGCATCGTCGACGACGGCGACGACGCCACCATGATCTCCGCCAACGCGCTGACGCTGTCGGCGCAGAACGGCATCATCGGCGCCGCGTCCCGCAGCCTCAAGACCAATGCCAGCAGCGTGTCCGCCACCGCGGGCTCGGGCGGCGTCTATCTGGACAGCGCCAGCACCAACCTGACCATCACCCAGGCGCAGGCCAACAACGCCGGCATTGTGATCACCGGCGCGGGCAGCGTGTCGGCCAACAACGTCAGCTCGGGCGGCGGCGCCATCAACCTCACCGGCAACAGCATCTCCGCCGGCCAGGTCAACGCGGGCGGCGGCAACGTCACGCTCACCGCGCGGGCGGGCAGCATCACGGGGTCGTCGGCATCGCTTATCACGGGCAATGTGGTCACCCTGCTGGCCCCGACGGCCAGCAGCGCCTACACCGTGGGCACGGCGGGCACCTACCTGCGCACGGCCGCGGGCGAAGTGAAGGCCACCGGCAACGCCATCTACCTGAGCCAGGCGCTGGGCTCCGTCCTGCTGGATGACCTGAAGGCCGCCAACGGCATTGTCGTCCTGGGCGCGGCGGACCTGACCGCCAACCGGCTGGATGCCGGCACCGGCACCCTGTTCCTCAATGCCCTGGGCGGCGACATCCTGCGCGCCAATGCGAACAGCGAACTGGCGGGCAACAGCATCAACCTGCAGGCCCAGCGGCACATCGGCACGGCCAGCGATCACATCAAGACCGCCACGGCCAGCCTGGCGCTGGGCAGCGGCGGCGACATCTACGTCGACAACCCCGGCAAGACGCTGACCTACCTGACGGTCAGCAACAGCCATGCCGACCCCGCCCGGCGCAATACCCTGCAGGTGTCCGCGCCCTTCCTCGCTTTCGACGTCAACGACGACCTGGGCTCCGCGTATGAGCTCAAGCAGGTCTACAGCTCGCTGCTGAGCCAGTTCGCATTCACCGGCGACCAGAACCTGAAGCTGGGCAACCTCCGCGCCGGCAGCATGGTCACGCTGACTTCCACGCAAGGCAGCATCCTGGACGATGGCATCGCGGATACGCGGGTCACGGCCAACAACGTCAGCCTCGTCGCCAACCAGAACATCGGCACGAGCACGGACTACGTGTCGGTCAATGCGCCCTACCTGTCGCTGTCCACGCGCGGCAACCTCTACGCGACCGATATCGCCGACCTGAGCTCGCTGAGCATCACCGCGCGCCACCAGGATGCGGACGACCGCTACATGCTGGACGTGCGCGCGCCGTCGCTGCTGTTCAACATCACCGACGACGTCGGCGGACACGCGATCCACGAAGTGCGCGACGCCAACGCGGTGAACTTCACCTTCACCGGCGACCGCGACATCACCGTCGGCAGCATCGATGCCGGCTACGGCGGCAGCATCACCCTGAACGCGACCGGCGCGATTCACGACGACAGCGACAAGACCACCCAGTTGCTGGCCAACTCGGTGAACCTGAATGCGGGACGCGGCATCGGCGCCGCGGGCACGGGGCACCTGGACATCCTGACCAGCTACCTGTCCGGCTCGGCCGCCGATGGCGGCTTCTACGTCCAGTTGCCCAACCCCGTCGGATCCGGCAACACCACCAGCAGCGTCACGCTGAACAACATCAGCGCGACGGAAAAGGTGGAGATCGACGCGCGCCAGGGCGACATGCTGGTATCCGGCTCGGTGCGCAGCTGGAACGACGACGTCATCCTGAACGCCGCCAACGGATCGATCCTGAGCAGCGGCTCGGGCAACGCCTACGCAGGCGGCGGCGACGTGACGCTGACGGCCGCGGGCTCGATCGGCGGCGCCTACCTGGGCAGCGTGCGTTACGTGGGCATTAGCGGCCCGGGCGCGGTCAATGTCCGCGCCAATGCGGGCGGCGACGTCTACCTGAATGGCACCTCCAGCGACATCCGGCTCGTTTCGGTGACGGCGGGCGGCCAACTGGGCTACACCCAGTCGTACGGCACCACCACGGTCGGCAGCCTGCAGGCCAGCGGGCCGGCCTCGCTGACCAATAGCGGAGGCTCGATCCTCGACGACGGCGACGCGGCCACGAAGATCCAGGCCAGCAGCATCGCGCTGTCGGCATCCGGGGCGCTGGGCGCAACGGGCGCAGCGCTGACCCTGCAGGCGCCCGACGTCAGCCTGACCAGCACGGGCGACGTTGCCGTCGACAACCTGGCCGGCCTCACGCGCCTGGCCATCACGCGCAATGGCTCGGCCTACGGGACCTATGCGATCACCGCGCCCAACCTGTCGGCCTTCACGCTGACGGACGACGCCAGCGGCATCCATCTCAAGGACATCGCCAGCGCGACGGACCTGGATTTCGGGTTCTCCGCCAACGGCAAGCACCTCCTGGTCGGCAACATCGATGCCGGCGCGGGCGGCAAGGTCACCCTGGTGTCGGGCGGCAACATCGCCAACGACGATCTGGCCAACCCCGGCGAGGTCCACGCGGCGACGGTCTCGCTGACGGCGGGATCCGGCGCCATCGGTTCGTCGGCCGACGGCGGCACGCTCGCCCTGACCGGCACGTCAGCGCTGAGCCTGACCGCGGGCAGCGATATCCACGTCGACAGCGACACCGTGCTGCGCAACCTGGCGATCAACAGCCTGCGTTCGGCCGGCACGGCCAGCACCATCGAGATCGGTGGCGGCGTGGGCCAGATCATCACCATCAGCGACGACGGCGCCACGCAGTACCTGGAAGAGATCACCGGCGGATTGACGGACTTCAGTTTCACGGGCCGCAAGAACATCCAGGTCGGGACCATCGCCGCCAGCAATTCGGTCAGCCTGACCACGGCCAACGGCGGCGTCAATTCCAGCATCACCAGCGATGCCGGCGCGGGCCGCATCACGGCGGGCAGCGTCAAGCTGTCGGCCACCGGCAGCGACAGCTACACCGCGCGCGACGCCAATACCGGGGCGATCGGCAGCAACACCCGCGCGCTGCGCACCACGACCAGCAACCTGACGATCGCCAACAACGGCGACATCTACCTGGACAACGGCGGTCAGGCGCTCAACAGCGTCGACCTCAATCTGACGCGCCGCGACGCCTACAGCTCCACCATTTACGACACCAACACGTATGCCTTTGGCGGGCTGGGCAGCCAATCGCTGGTGATCATCGGCGGCACGACCCTGACGATCGGCGCCATCATGAGCGGCGCCGCGCTGGCCATCAACGCCGATTCGGCCATCTCGACCGCCACGATCACCGCCGGCACGACGGGTTCGGTGTCGTTGACCTCGCGCTACGCGAATAACTCGATCAACCCGACCATCATTCGCAGTTCTGGCCTGATCACCGGCAACACCGTCAGCCTGAATGCGCTGGGCACGAACGGCAGCATCAACGTCGCGACCAACACCGACAACCTGTCGATCAGCTCGGCAGGCAACGTGTCCGTCTCCAACGCCAAGCAACTGGCATCGCTGGACCTGAAGCTGAACCACAGCAACTCCACCGGCGCCTCCACCAACACCTACGACATCGCCGCCACCGGCCTGGCGTTCTCGCTGACCGATACGGTCGGCCAGAACGGCCTGACGCTCAACAATATCTCCACCGCCGGCAACCTGGCGCTGTCCATCGCGTCCGACCGCACGCTGACGGTCAACCATATCGGCACCGGCGCGGGCGGCTCGGTCGCGCTCACCAGCAGCGGCAACATCTATGGCGTCAGCACCAGCGCCGGCAGCCCCGATATCATCACGGGCGACCTGACGCTCAACATCACGGGCTATGGGTCTGTCACCGGTCTGATCAATACCTACAATCCGCTGTACACCAGCGTCGATTCGCTGTCGTCGAACGTCAACGGCAGCCTGTGGGTGTCCAACAACAAGACGCTCACGCTGCAGAACAACAGCGTCACCAGCTCGGCGCAGGTCAACGTCACCAACGGCTCGATCCTGCAAGGCGCCGGCACCCGCTTCGTGGCCCCGGCGCTGACGCTGACCGCCTCGCAATCCATCGGCGCGGCCGGCAACGCGGTGCTGACCGACACGCGTCAACTGACCACGCAGACCGGCCGCGACCTGTACCTGGACAACGCCTCGAACCTGTTCAGCCTGAACGTCACGGCCAACCACGCGGACACCGCCGTCAACAACGTGGTGCAGGTCGCGGCCCAGGGCCTGACCTTCAACGTCACGGACACCGGCGCCTACAACCTGTTCGACGTGCGCGACACCACCGGCCTGAACTTCTGGTTCACTGGGGACCGCACGCTGAACCTCGGCACCGTCGACACCGGCCCCGCGCACACCGTCAGCCTGAACGCGACGGGCGCGGGCAGCAACATCGTCAACCTGTCGCCCGCCTCGCACGTCACGGGCGATTCGGTGTCGCTGTTCGCCACCGGCCAGATCGGCGCGGGCCCGGCCGACAAGATCGAAACGACGACCGGCGACCTCTACCTGACGGCGGGCCGCGATGTCTACGTGAACAACGACCGCGACCTGACCGGCCTGTCGCTCTACGCGACCGGCGGGACGGCCTCGACATACGACATCACGTCGAACGAACTGCTGTTCGACGTGGTCCACAACGGCCGCCTGCAGGTCAACGAGGTCCGTGACAACACCGGCCTGAACCTGTCGCTGTCCAGCAGCGTCGGCCAGGACATCGGCATCATCGACACGCTGCCCACCGGCACCGTCCGCCTGTCCTCGAACAACAGCATCCTGGGCAGCGCCGACGACAGCCAACGCATCACTGCCGGCCAGGTGACGATCGTCGCCCAGGGTACGGGCGGCATCGGCGCCGCGGGCCGCGAGATCAATCTGTCCGCGCCGCTGGTCAGCATCCAGAACGTCGGCGACGTCTACATCGATTCCGACACGCACATCGATTCGCTGTCGCTGTATTCGACGGGCAACGGCGCCCGCAC